>JABLTO010183712.1_pt1 | contig 15976 bp, 10 predicted proteins | sample 7160091 | NCBI WGS metagenome assembly JABLTO01 (sample SAMN14651225, study PRJNA627086) | human gut metagenome | isolation source: feces | host: Homo sapiens
CCAACGGTTGAATCAACATAATTTGTTTTGGTTGCGACTTCGCTTATTTTTTTGCCGTCACGATATACATTAAATGACACATTTTTATCGGCACTGCCGAAAATGTTGTCCTCACTGTCAAATAATCGCCAACTTAAATATACACCGCCGTCTGTTTTTATTGCGATAAGACCGCGGTCAAGCTTTTCCATTTGACGTGTGTGTACATTTTCATCGGTATATCCCGTAGAAGAATTATACCAATAGTTGTAGCTTACCTGTTGCGTGTTTGCACTGTCAGCATAAGCGGACGTATTTAAAGCCGCTGTCGATGACATAGCAAGCACTGTCGAAAGTACCGTGCATAAAAGTTTTTTCATAAAAATACCTCCAATTCTCCCTTAAATTTTATCATATCATAAATCGGTTAAAATTGATAATTAAATAACAGTGAATTTAGTTTAATATGACGATAAAATTTGTAACGAAAATATAATGAATTTTGTAAAGAATAATGGTTGAAAACTGTTAACAATCTATGGTATAATGATAAACTGATATAGAGTATTTAAAGTCAGAAGGGATTTTTAATATGAAGAAAAAAATCATGGCGGCTGTTTTATGCACTTCAATGTTGTTTCCGACAGTGTGCGTCAATGCGGAAACAAGTGAAAGCGACATAAAAAGTGCTATAGAAAAAGCAATAGAATGGAAAGCAGATAAGGACAGTCCGTTTTACGGAATCGGATCATACAGTTCTGATTTTTATATTATGGCTTTGAACCGAATGGGTAAAAACTATGATTACAGCAGATATTTGGCGGGGCTTGACGGAGTTGCGGCAGGTTACGGCGAAGAACATAATGCCTCGTCTATGCAAAGAACAGTGCTTGCAACGATAGCGTCAGGCGGTGATCCGAGAAATGTCGGCGGACGTGACTTGGTTGCGGACGGTATTTATTACAGAGATAATGTTTCACCACTCGGAAAAGAGGGCGTAGACGGATATTCGTGGGGACTTATTGCTCTTGATTCAAAGAGTTTTGAAACTCCTGAATGGGCATTGTCAAACAGAAACGATATACTTGCAGGGATATTGTCACATCAAAATACGAACGGCAGTTTTGATGACAGCGTGTACAGTACCGCAGTTGCAATTACGGCGCTTGCACCTTATTACGAAACAAGCGGTGCGTATACGATAACGCAAAATCAGACGGGTTATGTGATTGATTTAAGCCCTAAAGACGCGGTTGAGGACGCACTTAATTATTTGTCGGCAGAACAGGACAAAGACGGTGATTGGGGTGACCTTGAATCAACGGCAATGACTGTTATCGCACTTGATACGTTGGGCGTTAATGCTGACAGTGACGGCAGATTTGTTGCTAAAAACGGCAGTGCGGTAGACGGCTTAATGCAGTATCAGCAAAAAGACGGTGGATTTTCGACCGGTAAGGGAAAGAGTAACAGTGAGGCAACGTCTTTGGCAGTGTGCGCACTTACAAGCCATTTGAGAAAGTTGCAGAATAAAGCGACATTCTTTAATTTTGACGTAAATGATTCGGTTGTGTTTGAAACACCTGCACCGACGAAAGCACAATCTTCAAGCAATACATCAAATAAGACATCATCAAGTACATCAAAATCAAATACGACAACAAAGACAACAACGAAACCGAAAACAACAAAGCCTAAAACGACAACAAAACCAAAGACAACGACTAAGGTGACGGGAACAATGAAACCGACAAAAACGGCTTCGCCTATGGAATCATCATCACCAAAGCCGTCTCCGACACCAAGACCGACCAAAAAGCCGGCACTTGTAGGACCGGTTGAGATGCCTGGACCAATGCCGTCATTTGAACCGAATGAAGCACTTCCGCAGGAAAAGGGACATCACGACAGAAAGAGCGGAGGAGCGGCAGTTGCGATTGTAAGCATAGTAGCGGTACTTTGCTTGGCGGCAATAGCGGTTGTATTGTATCTCGGTAAAACAAAGAAATTTGAGGGTAAAGGTATATTTAAGTATCTTGCACCGAAAAAGAAAAAGAAGAACGAAATATATAAGGCAAAACAGCATAGAAGGACAGAACAACACAGACGTTATGAAGAACGTGAAAAGTTTAAAAAACGACGTAAATTTGATAAACGAAGAAGATAAATAAAAGGTGACTGCATTTTTGCAGTCACCTTTTACATTGCAGACAACCTTTTCAGCCTTCCATATGCTTGCCTAAAAAACCGGCGGCGGATTCTGCTAATTTTTCTTCGACTTCAGACGCAGTTTCACCCTCTTTTAAAATGAACAAAACAGAGCCGATCGTGTCACCCTCCGATACTATCGGAACAACAACGCCCGCGTTGTATTTTTCAACACCGTCAGCGACTGAAACGGGTTTGCCGTCTTTGTAGCTTACAATGATTTTTTCGTTCATTACATTTTCAAGCTCACTGCTTACAGGCTTTTCGATAAGCTCTTTCTTCGGTAATCCCGATACTGCAATGACATTGTCACGGTCGGTTATACAAGCACCGTGTCCGCTTGCTTTGGCAAGTGTTTCAACATAATTTGCGGCAAAGTCACCAAGCTCGCCGATTGGGGAGTATTTTTTGAAAATAACCTCACCGTCTTTTTCTGTATAAATTTCAAGAGGATCGCCCTCTCTGATTCGCATAGTGCGTCGTATTTCCTTTGGAATAACAACTCTTCCGAGATCATCTATTCTTCTTACAATTCCTGTTGCTTTCATCGCTTTTCCTCCAAAATAAATTTATATTTGTGTTAAATATTATTTGCATTGTTTTTTTGATTTATCCATAATTGATAAAAAAAAACAAAAATTTTGGAGTTTTAAAAATTAATGTGTAATATTGCCACTGCTGTATGCCCTTAGAGGGGAGGGGGCGTAGAAAACGACAGAGGGGTGGCAAATGAGCAAAATAAAAGGGCGACCATTGGTCGCCCCTACGAAAGTACATTAAATAATCATATCATCACGGATCGAGGTGGTGAATATCTCTTGGGAACAAGCTTGCCTCACGGATATTTGCAAGACCAAGCATTTTCATAACGACACGTTCAAGACCGATACCTAGTCCGCCGTGCGGTGGCATACCGTACTTAAATATATCGGTATATGCACCGAGGTCGCCCTCCTCCATATGATAACGTTTCATTTTTTCAAGAAGTTCGTTATAATCGTGAATTCTCTGACCGCCTGTTGTGATTTCAAGACCTCTGAAAAGCAAGTCAAAACTTTCGGCAAGTTTAGGGTCGTCTGCCGAATCCATTGCATAGAACGGACGTTTTAATCCCGGGAACTTTTCAACGAATATAAATTCACTGTCATAATTCTCTTTTGCGTATTCGCACAATTTAACTTCATCTGTAGGATCAAGGTCAAATTGATTATGTGACTTGCCGAGAATATCAAGTGCCTCAAAGAATGTTACCGAAGGGATTTCATTGATAACAGGCAATGTTGCACCTAAAAGCTCCAACTCGTCACTGTAATGTTTCGGCAAATACTCAACAACATATTTAAGCATAGCCGTTTCCATAGCCATAACATCATGCATATCGTTGATAAATCCCATTTCAAAATCAAGTCCGATATATTCGTTCAAATGACGTGTAGAGTTGTGTTTTTCGGCTCTGTAAACAGGAGCAATTTCAAACACTCTGTCAAAGAATGCTACGCAAGTCTGTTTGTAGAACTGCGGACTTTGTGCAAGATATGCGTCTTTATCAAAGTATTTCAATTTGAATATATTAGCACCGCCTTCAGCACCTGCCGCAACGATTTTTGGTGAATGTATTTCGGTAAAGTTATTGTTTAACATAAATTCACGAAATGCCGACACAACGCCCTCTGAAATTTTAAATACCGCTCTCTGTTCAGGGTGACGAAGTGCGACACTTCTGTGTACCATTGAAGTTTCGATTGAACAGCCAAGCTTTTTGCTTGAAACGTGAAGAGGGTATTCCTCTGCAGGTTTTGAAAGTATTTCAAACGAAGAAAGAGTTATTTCATAGCCGTGATTAGCACGTTTTTCTTCTTTTACGTCACCTGTGATTTTGATATAAGCACCCTCACAAAGTGAGTCAAAATCGCCTGTACATTTATCCTTTGAATAAACGGATTGAAGAATATATCTTCCCGTACGAAGTATTACAAATGAGAAACCGCTCATTTTTCTAAGCTTATGCACGCAAGCACAAAAGCTTGTTGAACCGCCGACAGCTTTTTGCAAATCGTCAAGAGTGATTTCGCTTATAAGCTGTGAACCATCTATTTTCTGCATATTAATTCCACCTTTATTTTAATTTTTCAGTCAATAAGTCCTTAGCAAGTTTAGGGTTTGCACCTTTACCCGCTGTGCGTACCACTTGTCCCATAAGGAAACCGAAAATCTTTTGATTACCGTTTTTGTAGCTTTCAACACTGTCTGCGTTTTCGGCTATAATTTTATCAATAATTTCTTCAAGACCCGATGTGTCATTGTCCATAATAAAGCCGTTTTCTTTGGCAATATCAATAGGCTTACCGCCGTTATTGAACATAATCTTCAAAATATCCTTTGCGGCATTTTTTGAAACAACGCCGTCTGTTGACATTTTAACAAGCTCTGCCAAATCGGCAGGGGAGAATGTTACATCTGAAATAGTCTTTTCGGAATCGTTAAGGTTTCTGTTAAGTTCAACAAGCATCAGATTAGAAATTTGTTTGTAGTCCGGATTTATTTTTACAGACTCATCATAAAAATCCGAAAATTCCTTGCTTGATATAATAAGATTAGCGTCATCTGTCGGAAGTCCGTACTTTTCCGTATAACGTACAAAACGGTCTTGCGGCATTTCCGGCATTGACTTTCTTATGTCCTCAATTTCTTCGTCCGATAGGAATACCGGAGGAATATCCGGTTCAGGGAAGTAACGATAATCGTGTGCATCCTCTTTTGAACGTAATGCCTTTGTATCGCCGTGGTTGTCGTTGTAACGTCTTGTTTCCTGAATAACAGTACCGCCGTTATCAAGAATTTCCGCTTGACGGTTTATTTCATATTCAATCGCACGACCGATTGCTTTTAATGAGTTCAGATTTTTAAGCTCGGCACGGGTACCGAATTCGGTTGAGCCGACAGGCATAATTGAAATATTAACGTCAACACGCATTGAGCCTTGCTCCATTTTTGCGTCACACACGCCTGCATACTTTAAACGCAAAGCAAGTTTTTCAACAAAGTCTTGAACTTCTTCGATTGAACGGAAGTCCGGCTCTGTTACGATTTCAATAAGCGGTACACCGCAACGGTTATAGTCAGCCATTGAAATGCCCTCATAATCGTCATGCACAAGCTTACCCGCGTCCTCCTCAATGTGAATGTGGTTAATTCTGATGTCCTTACCGCCTGTGACGGTTATATAACCGCCTGTACAGATCGGGTGGTCAAATTGTGTTATCTGATATGCTTTAGGCAAGTCGGGATAAAAATAATTCTTTCTGTCGAATGCACTGTAATTATTTACGGTACAGTCAAGTGCAAAACCTGCCTTTGCGGCAAGCCTTACCGCACCTTGATTTAAAAGGGGAAGTGTACCCGGAAGTCCCGAACATCTTGGACATACACGAGTGTTTTCGCTGCCGCCGAATTCATTCTGACAAGTACAGAATACTTTTGAATCTGTCAATAATTCCGCGTGAATTTCAAGTCCTATTACGGGTTGGTATCTCATAGTACAATCTCCTTTCTTTCAAAGTCTTTTTCAAATCTGTCGCATACTGCTATTATTGTCTTTTCGTCAAATGCTTTTCCGATAAGGCTCATACCGATAGGCAAACCTTTTGAATCGTAACCGCAGGTTGTGGAAATTGCGGGAAGTCCGGCAATGTTTACGGTTACTGTATAAATATCGGCAAGATACATTTTAACGGGATCGTTTTCCTGTTCACCGATTTTATAAGCCGTAGTCGGTGCGGTCGGTGTAAGCATAACATCGCACTTGCTGAATATATCGGAATATTCGTTTCTTATTTGCGTTCTTATACGCGTTGCGTTTTTATAATATGCGTCATAGTAACCCGAACATAGTGCGTAGTTGCCAAGCATAATTCTTCTTTTAACCTCTTGACCGAATCCTTCACGGCGTGAATTTTTAATAAGGTCGTTAAAGTCTTCGCCAAGACCGCTTCTAAGACCGTATTTGATACCGTCAAAACGTGAAAGGTTGCTTGCCGCCTCGGCTGATGAAATTAGGTAGTAAGCCGAAACCGCATATTCAAGACTCGGAAGTGAAACGTCAACTATTTCACAGCCAAGTTTTTTGTAATATTCAACGGCGTTTAAAACAGCCGTTTTAACTTCGTCATTTAGACCGTCACCGAAAAATTCTTTCGGTACACCGATTTTTAATTTGTTTACATCACTTCCGATAAGTGAATTATAGTTGCCCTCTGATTTTTTGCTTGATGTGGCGTCATTTTCATCATAGCCGTAAATGCCCTCAAGCATATAGCCTGTGTCTTCGGCAGACTTTGCGATAACGCCGATTTGGTCAAGTGAAGATGCGAATGCGATAAGTCCCCATCTTGAAACAGTGCCGTATGTCGGTTTAAGACCTGTAACACCGCAGAATGAAGCAGGCTGACGAACAGAACCGCCTGTATCCGAACCGAGTGCGGCGGCACAAAGGTCGGCACTTACGCTTGCTGCGGCACCGCCGGAAGAACCGCCTGTAACACGAGTTAAGTCGTAAGGGTTTTTAACACCGCCGAAATATGATGTTTGAGAAGAACCACCCATTGCAAATTCGTCCATATTTGTTTTGCCGAGCATAACGATGTTGTCTTTCTTTAATTTTTCCATTACCGTTGCGTTATACGGAGGAATGAAGTCATCAAGCATATGTGATGCACAGGTTGTCTTGACACCGAGTGTACATATGTTATCTTTAACCGAAATAGGCAATCCCGTAAATGCACCGCTGTTGCCACTGTCGATAACTTCCTGTGCTTTCTTTGCGTCCGCAAGTGCGTTTTCTTTGCACACTGTTATATAACTGTTTATTTCTTTATCTGAATTTTCTATTCTGTCAAAATATTGCTCGGTAAGTTCAACCGCACTGATCTCCTTACTGTCAAGCATTTCTCTCAGTTTTTTTAAAGCCACGTTAATCAAATCCTTTCTCTTGACTGTTAAACTACTTTAGGAACTACGAAACTGTTATTTTTAACATTCTTCGCATTCTTAACAATTTCTTCGGTAGGGTACGAATTTCGATGTTCGTCCGCCCTTAAATCTTTATAGTCAACCGCATCAAGTGCATAGGCAGGCTTTGATGTATCAAATTCACATACTTTATCCATGATAGCTATGATATTTGTCATATCAGCCGTCATTTGTTCTAGCTCTTCATCTGTAAATTCAAGCTTTGAAAGCTCTGCGAGGTGCTTTGTCAAATCTGAGTTAAACATATCAATTCTCCGTTCTTTAAATATTTTGTTTTTGTATAATGTTTTTATTATACAAAAAAAGACGTAATATAACAGAGTTTTCGCTCTGTTATACAACGTCTTTGCTGTAAGATTAATATTATAATACCATAATTTAAAAATGTTTGCAAGGGGTAAAATGAAAAAATATTAAGTTTTATATTATTTTCATTTATGCAATTTGCATTATGGCTCGTGCGGCATATATGTACTTGTATTAAGCGTATCGGTTGAGATAAGCTCACCGTTGACATATACATATCTTGTTGAATGAACAACGGTATTTTTGCCGGAAGTTGAAGAAGTGTTTGAAATTTTAACTTCTCTGTGAGGTTCCCAATCAGTACCGATAATGCTTACAGTGATTGTTGCACCGCTTGTGTAAGCCGAAACTTTAATCGGATAGTCGGTGTTGTTTTTAAATTTGAAATCAACTCCGCCGTCCGAAACGGTTGCGTCCTGACCGAGCGGAATATAACCTACGGTCATCATATGGTTAAGACGTTCAACAATCGAAAGGTCGGCATACAATACCGCCGAATAAAGGGTACTGCTGACTTGACAAGTACCGCCGCCGATACCGTCAACGCTCTTGCCGTCAACGTATTCTTTTGCGGTAGAGAAACCGTTTTCGATTGTGCGGTGACCGACTGTGTCGTTGAATGAGAATACATCACCCGGTGCAATTACTTTGCCGTTTATAAGGCTTGCCGCTCTTGCAACATTGGCACATCTGTTTGCGGTCGAACTGCCGTATGATGTTGAATAACTGCTCAATGTTGCCGAAAATAATTTTTCTCTTAATGTGTTTTCGTCAACGGTCGGATATGAAACGTAGAACGGCAATGTGACAGGTTCACAGCCTTCGTATACATTTCCTATAATTGCTGCAGCCTCATCTTTATTTATGTAACGTCCCGTATCGCCTGCAACTATGTTTACATCATTTCCGTTGACTTCGTATCTTGCGTCTGTCGGGTCTTTGTATACAAGTGCGTCAAGTGATTCAACAGTCATTTCGTCCGGTGGGGCAGAAGTGAATGTTACCGCGATGTTATTAAAAATTTCATTGCTAAGAGCGGTAATAACTTCTTGCTCGGCGGTTGATGGGTCTAAATTATAACCTGTCTTACCGGAATATATTGTAAGTGTACCGTCGTCGTTAAATTCAACGTAATGCTGTTTTCTTTCGCCAAGTGCAATGTTACCGAATTCGTTAAGTTTTGCGTCAAGCTGTTCGGTATCGACTTGTACGGCAGGAACGATTATGTGTGGCTTGAACATAAGTTCAATAGCGGCAAATGCATTTTTTAATGTGCTGTCCGATTTGCAGTAATCGAAAGCCTTTTTTGCGGTATCTTCCGCAATTGCTGTAAGTCCGATGTCTGAGCCGTTTATTTCGTATGTCTGACCGTTTGAAGTCAATGTGATTGCAGTATTCTGTAAAAGATATGTTGCGTTTATTGAATCAAGTGCCTCGTCATATGTAAGACCGCCAACGTCCAACTGCTCTATGTACACATTTTTCATAACCTTATCTTCTTCTATAGTAGAAAGGGAATATATGAAAAATGCAATGAAAGTACAAATCAGTACGATAACTGCGATTAAAGCGGGAACAGCCGCTTTTTTTAATCCTGCTTTGATTTTTTTTGTAAGTTCAGCTTTTCTCTGTTCTTTTTCAATATCTGTTTCTGTATCGTCGTCTGCATTGTCGTCTTGCTCAGACGGAGCTGTTTCGTCATTTTCTTCGGGAGAAATTGCAAAATCGTCTTCCTCATCGTCAAAACTGTAATTATCGGCTGTTTCTTCTTCACTGATTGTATTGGAAACATCAGACTCGTTATTTTCCGTCAATTCGCTTTCGGAAACATTTTCTTCACTGACAGGAGTAACATCTGTTTCTTCTGTATCATTTGTTTCTGTATTTTCGGAATTTTGCATTACATCGTTTGCGTCATTTTCGTTTAGAGTTTTCTTATTCTCGTTGTTATTTTCCTGCATTACAATTATATCCTTTCTGAATACTGTTTAATTATTTATAAAAACGCTTAAATTCATCTAAGTATTTTGAATATTCAACCATAAAGGCTTTAAATTGCTTGTTTTTCATAAGTAAAGAAAATGCCTTTTTAATATTTTTTATGAAAACCGCGTCAAAATCTTCAAGATAAAAACCTTTAGCCATAGGACAGACACCTTTTGCACGTGGGTCAACGATAATATCCATATGACCGTTTTTGTCAAGATACGGTGTAAGCGGAAAAATCCGACAGGCTAACGGACGTTGATATCTGTCACAATAACCTTGACACATAGCTATAGGCGTGGTATATGTTTTTCCGTTATAATCATATGTGAAGTCTGTCTTTTCAATTCGTACCCAATCGGGATTTAACAGATTAAAAACTTCTTTTTCGCCCGGAAAAAGAAACATTCCGCTGTCGTCACCTTTACAGCAAGCCTTGTCGCAAAGCTGACCGCAGTCAACCGGAACAGGTGTTATGTCGTCAAAAAGTTTATACAGCTGAAGATATATATATGCGGTATTCATAGTTAAAACCTCAAATCGTTAAAATTAATGTATTAATAAACTGTATATACATTGTATATACAGTATAATTTTAGCATAAAAAATGTCGTAAAACAATAGGAAAATAATTTTTTTACGCAATGTATCATTTTCTCTGTAATCATTTGGTTGTTTTATCAATGTTGAACAAATAATAAAGAAGTGTGTAACATTCATTTAATCTAAATGTTGCCTTACGGCGTTTGACAAAACAACCTATATAGTAGTATAATTAATAAGATATAATAGTATTTTTATAGCTGAAAGCGAAAATACACGAAAGGACGGTTAGTTTATGCCGAAAAAGAAACAGGAATACGGAAATGACAGCATAACAAGTCTAAAGGGTGCGGACAGAGTAAGAAAGCGTCCTGCTGTAATATTCGGTTCAGACGGTCTTGAAGGCTGTGAACATTCTTTTTTTGAAATATTATCAAATTCAATAGATGAAGCTCGTGAGGGCTACGGAAGTTTAATAGAAGTTACGCGTTTTATGGATAAATCCATAGAAGTAAAGGACCACGGCCGCGGAATACCTCTTGACTATAACGAGGGCGAGGGCAGATTTAACTGGGAGCTTGTATATTGTGAATTGTACGCGGGCGGTAAGTATGACAACAATAAAGGCGGAATGTATGAGTACAGTTTAGGTCTTAACGGTCTTGGCGCGTGTGCAACACAGTACAGCAGTGAATATATGGATGTAACCGTTGTGCGTGACAAAACGCAGTATACATTGCATTTTGAAAAAGGCGAAAACATCGGAGGACTTCAAAAGTCTGAAACAAGAAGCGTTCAGACGGGAACGGTACAAAAATGGAAACCTGACACCGAAGTTTTTACCGATATAAATATACCGATTGAATTTTTCCAAGACGTTTTAAACAAGCAGGCTATGGTAAATGCAGGCTTGAAATTCGTTCTTTACAACGAAACCGAAACAGGTATGGAAATGTTCGAGTATTATTACGAGAACGGTATTGTTGACTATGTTAAAGAAACTGTCGGCGATGACAGCTTTACAACTGTTGAAACGTGGGAAATGGAACGTGAGGGACGTGACAGGGCGGACAAAGAGGATTACAGAATGAAAATGCAAGTTGCATTCTGTTTCTCAAACAAAGTCAATATGCTTGAATATTATCACAATTCAAGTTACCTTGAACACGGCGGTTCACCCGATAAGGCGGTAAGAAACGCATTCGTATATGCGATTGACAGATATTTGAAACAGAATGACAAATATAATAAAAACGATTCAAAAATAACATTTGCGGACGTAGCGGACTGTTTGGCACTTGTTATAAACTCATTCTCAACTCAGACAAGTTACGAAAACCAAACAAAAAAAGCGATAAACAACAAGTTTATTCAAGACGCAATGACGGAATTCTTACGTCAACAGCTTGAAGTTTACTTTATAGAAAACAAAACAGACGCCGAAAAAATCGCAAATCAAGTTCTTGTCAATAAAAAGAGCCGTGAAAATGCCGAAAAGGCAAGAATTGATATAAAAAAGAAACTTACGGGTACAATGGATATAACGAACAGAGTTGAAAAGTTCGTTGATTGCAGAAGTAAGGACGTTTCACAGCGTGAAGTTTATATAGTGGAGGGTGACTCGGCTTTAGGTTCGTGTAAATTGGCGCGTGACCCGATGTTTCAGGCGATTATGCCGATTAGAGGTAAGATACTGAATTGTCTGAAAGCCGATTATCCGAGAATTTTTAAGAGCGATATTATAACCGACCTTGTAAAAGTGCTTGGCTGCGGTGTGGAGATTAAGTCTGCTCATAATAAAAATATTGAAAGTTTTAATCTTGACAATTTGCGTTGGGACAAGGTTATCATCTGTACAGATGCCGACGTTGACGGTTTCCAAATCAGAACGCTTGTTCTTACAATGATATACCGCCTTATGCCTACACTTATCGAAAAAGGCAAGGTGTATATTGCCGAATCACCGCTTTACGAAATAACGATTACAAAGACAAAGCGTAAGGGTGAAAAACATTTTGCGTATACAGACGGTGAAAAGGAAGAAATATTAAAGAAATTTACAGAGGACGGATTGTCGAAAGAACGTGACGAATACGACATTAAACGTTCAAAAGGTCTTGGTGAAAACGAGCCTGATATGATGAGTCTTACGACAATGCATCCGTCAACAAGACGGCTTATAAGAGTAACGCCGGAAAATGCGGAAAGCACATCGAGAATGTTTGACGTATTGCTTGGCGATAATATTACGGACAGAAAAGAATACATTGCCGACAATGGCGGAAAATATATGGAAATGCTTGACTTATCATAAAGGATAGGAGAATTTTATGGCAAGGAAGAAAAAGAAAGTAGAAGAAAAAGAGATTATATATGCTCCGATAGACGAACAGCCCATTACCGAAACACTTGAGCAGAACTATATGCCCTATGCGATGAGCGTTATCGTATCGAGAGCAATTCCCGAAATAGACGGACTTAAGCCTGCTCACAGAAAGCTTTTGTACACAATGTATACAATGGGACTTTTGGGAGGAAAACTTACAAAATCGGCTAACGTAGTCGGACAGACAATGAAATTAAATCCTCACGGTGACAGTGCCATATATGAAACAATGGTACGTTTGACGCGTGGCAACGAGGCACTTTTGCACCCGCTTGTCGAGTCGCAGGGTAACTTCGGTAAGCAGTATTCGAGAGATATGGCATATGCGGCGTCAAGATATACGGAGGTAAGACTTGATCCGATATGTACGGAACTGTTTAAGGATATTAATAAGAATACGGTTGAGTTTATAGACAGTTATGACGGTGAAATGAAAGAACCGACGCTTTTGCCGGTTGCGTTTCCGAATATTCTTATAAATCCGAATCAAGGTATTGCCGTAGGTATGGCAAGTAATATTTGTTCATTCAATCTTAAAGAAGTTTGTGACGCAACTATCGCTTGTATGAAAAACGAAAATGCGGACGTGATTAAATATATGCCTGCACCTGACTTTTCAATGGGAGCGGACCTTATTTACTCTGAAAGCGAAATGCGTAAGATTTACGAAACAGGCCGTGGAAGTTTTAAACTTCGTGCAAAATATACTTACGACAAGGCAAATAACTGTATCGAAATCAACGAAATTCCTTATACAACAACAGTCGAAGCGATAATCGGCAAGATTATGGAACTTGTAAAAGCGAACAAACTGAAAGAAATTTCAGACGCACGTGACGAAACAGGTCTTGACGGTTTTCAAATCGCACTTGATTTAAAACGCGGCGTTGATCCCGATATGCTTATGACAAAGCTTTATAAGCTGACACCGCTTGAGGACAGTTTTAGCTGTAACTTTAATATCTTGATTAATGCAAGACCTATGGTTCTGGGCGTTAAGCAGATTTTACAGCAGTGGATACTGTTCAGAATGAACTGCGTTAAAAACGGTATTAAATATGATATTGATAAAAAAAGCGAAAAACTTCACCTTTTAACAGGTCTTAAAAAGATTTTGCTTGATATTGACAAAGCGATTGCAATAATTCGTCATACGGAAAAAGATACCGATGTTGTTCCTAATCTTATGGAGGGTTTTGACATTGACGAAGTTCAAGCAGAGTATATTGCGGAAATCAAACTTCGCAGTTTGAACAAGGAATATATCATAAACAGAACCGCAGAGATTGAAAAACTTATGGAGGAACTTGAAGAACTGAACCGTATTTTGGGTGACGATAACGAGGTTAAGAATATTATCGCAGATCAGTTAAAGAAAATCGCAAAGAAATACGGCCAGGAAAGAAAGACGACTTTAATCAGCGGTGAGGAAATAACGGAGTATAACGAAACGGAAAATATAGACGATTATCCGCTTACAATTTTCGTAACAAGAGATAATTATATTAAGAAGATTTCAGCCGTATCACTTCGTTCAAGCACAACGGAGCATAAATTAAAGGAAACGGATGAAATTGTTCAGACAATGGAATCGACAAATAAATCCGAACTTATATTCTTCTCAAATAAGTGCGTTGCATATAAAATGAAAACATATGACCTTGCAGATGCAAAGGTAAGCACTATGGGCGAGTACCTGCCGGGAATACTTGGACTTGAAGAAGATGAAAAAATAGTGTATACTGTTGTAACAACGGATTATAATGGCGAAATGCTGTTTACGTTTGAAAACGGTAAAATGGCGAAAGTTGCGCTTTCAAATTATGAAACTAAGACAAACCGTAAAAAACTTATCGGTGCATACGGAAATAAGTCGCCGATATGTGATATAAGACTTCTTGATGAAGATAAAGATGTTGTTCTGATGTCGGATAATAACAGAGTGTTATTGGTTAATACGGAAAAGATTCCGCTTAAAGCGACAAAGAGTACACAGGGTATACAGGTAATAACGTTGCGTAAAAAAGACGCAAAGGTTGTTAAGGTTGTAGACAAAGAACAATGCACAGTTGAGGACATTGAGCATTACAGACCGAAAAATATTCCGGCAGCCGGAGGAATTTTAAGGGGAGAGGACAATCAAATAAGTCTGATATAAATTTCAAGCTCTGATATAGCGGAGCGGAAGGGAAGTGGAGATATGTTAAAGGAAGAGGATAAAAAGAGATTACAAGAGAGATTTCAAGAAGAGGCATCAGATGTGTATCAGCCGTTTTCAAAGGAACTTTTTAAGCAGTACAGCGTTAAAAGAGGTTTGAGAAACGATGACGGTACAGGTGTAATGGCAGGGCTTACTTCTGTCGGTGCGGTTTTGGGTTACTATATTGATGACGGTGAAAAAATTCCTATGGAAGGTCATTTGAGATACCGTGGTTATGACCTTACAGATATAGTTAAAAACTGTGAAAAAGAGAAGAGATTTGGTTTTGAAGAAGTAGCATATCTGCTGTTATTCGGACATCTTCCGGATAAAAAGACTTTGGACGATTTTTCAAGACTTATCGGAAATCTTCGTGTATTGCCGGAAGGCTTTGCGGAAGATATGATTTTGAAAGCTCCTAGTAAGAATATAATGAATAAAATTGCCCGTTCCGTACTTGCGTCTTATTCGTATGACTCAAATCCGGATGATATTTCAACGGGTAATATCTTGCGTCAGTCAATAGAATTGATTGCAAGACTTCCTGTAATGGCGGCATACGGCTATCAGGCAAAGAGCCATTATCATGACGGAAAAAGTCTGTATCTTCACACACCGCAGCCAAGATTGTCAACAGCTGAGAATCTGCTTTATATGATAAGACCCGATAATAAATATACTCGTGAAGAAGCGGAAATGCTTGATGTATTGCTTATGATACACGCTGAACACGGCGGCGGTAACAACTCGGCATTTACGACAAGAGTTGTTTCTTCATCGGATACTGATACATATTCTGCTATTGCGGCGGCTATCGGCTCACTTAAAGGTCCTAAGCACGGTGGTGCAAACGCAAAAGTTATGGGTATGATGGAAGAAATCAAGGCAAACGTTAAGCACTGGGAAGATGATGAGGAGGTTAAGGCCTTCCTTGCAAAAATTCTTCGTAAAGAGGCTTTTGACGGTTCGGGACTTATATACGGTATGGGACACGCTATTTATACATACAGTGACCCAAGATGTATTTTGCTTAAAGAAAAAGCAGGTCAGCTTGTTTCAAATCACCCTGAATTTGAAAAGGAATTTAAACTGTATTGCAGTGTTGAACGTCTTACACCGGGTGTATTTGCGGAAGTTAAAAACAATCATAAGGTTATGTGTGCGAACGTTGATATGTATTCGGGCTTTGTTTATAAAATGCTCGGCATACCTACCGAAATGTATACACCGCTTTTCGCTATTTCAAGAATTGTCGGCTGGTGCGCACATAGACTTGAAGAAGTTATCGGCTGCGGCAGAATTATCAGACCGGCGTATAAGTCGATGGTACACAGTAAGGA
>JABLTO010090915.1_pt1 | contig 15967 bp, 17 predicted proteins | sample 7160091 | NCBI WGS metagenome assembly JABLTO01 (sample SAMN14651225, study PRJNA627086) | human gut metagenome | isolation source: feces | host: Homo sapiens
AAAAAATAATTAATTCTTTAAAAAAAATTAATGCCTCTACTAGTAAATATGCTGTATATGGTAAAGATGATAATAAGGATATTTTTACAACGATTATGAATCAAAGTGATTTTATTATCTTAGATAATTCTTATGATCTAATATACAACAATAATACTCCTATTCTATTAGTAGGGCTTTCTAGCTATGTAAATAATGAAAGAAATATAGAAGAAGCTTTTAAATATTTCAATGAAGAAACACACAATTCTAATATTTATACAATTTCTATAATGAGTGAGACTGAAGATTTAGATGAAATTATTACTAATTATAATCCTGATTTAGTTCTTGCTGGAAATTCATTAAATGGAGAAATAGTAATACCTGGTATTGGAGGAATTATTAAGCAGGAAGGTTCTAGTAAATATATTAATCCATATTATAAGAAAAATAGTACTGATATTTATATTTCTGGAGGATTGGTATCTAAAACTATAGGATTTAGAATATTTAATAATCCAAGTATTAATTTTTATCGTTTAACAAATAAAAAGTAGATTCCTACTTTTTTATTTTTACGTAAATTGGAATTGAAGCAATTTTTTCTTTGTCTAAATAAATATCTATATTTCCTACTTCTTCATTATTTTTATATCTTTTTTTCTTATTTATCTTAACTTTTGTTGTGATTTTATCAACTTCATCTTCTTTTATAGGATAATAAAATGATTTTTTTATATACAAATCGTCTTTAAAAAATGATTTACTAATACTAAAATTATTTTTATCTACTACTTTATATCTTTTATAGTTACTAAAGGCATATTCATATAAATTTTTATGGGTAACGTATTCTGCTCCATCATTTAAAGTAACTACTGTTAAATTAAGATTATTTTTCTTTGCTGTTGTTACAAGTGTTCTACCAGCACTTGGTGTATATCCATTTTTTCCTCCTGTGCAGTATTCATAAGATGATAAAAGTTTATTCCTGTTATACCATAAATAGCTTTTATTTTTTGTTTGAACATTATACTTTTTAGTACCTACGATTTTACGATATTCTTTAAAATTAGTATAAGCATAACTTGAAAGTTTAGCCATGTCATAGGCAGTTGAATAGTTTTTGGTTTTCTCATCAAGACCATGACAATTACTAAAAGAAGTATTACTCATTCCTAATTTTTTAGCCTTAGCATTCATTAATTTTACAAATGTTTCTTCATTTTTACTAATATTATTAGCAATAACAACTGCAGCATCATTGCCACTTCTTAACATTAATCCATATAATAAATCTTCTAGTTTCATTTTTTCTTTATATTCCAAATAAATACTAGTACCATACATTTCTAAAATTTCTTCACCAGCTTGATATTCATCATTTAATTTTCCTTTTTCTAAAGCAATAACTGAAGTCATTATTTTTGTAATTGAGGCAATTAGTCTTTTTTCATCTTTATTCTTACTATATAAAATTCTTCCACTATCCATATCCATTACAATCGATGATGTTGCTGTATCAGTAACTGCAAAAACATTTAATGGAAAAAGAAATAGAATTAATAATAAAAAAAACATATATTTTTTCAAAATATCACCTAAAAAAATATATGTCAAAGATTGTAATTTTATAATATTAAATGTATTTTTTTATAACTATTTGATACTTATTATTCTTTACTAGAGGTCCAATACTTATTAATTTGAATTTACCAACACCACGTATAGAAAATATATCATTTTCCTTTAAAGAATAATTCTTATTACTTAAAACTTCATAATTTATGAAAACTTTATCATTATCTATTAATTCTTTACTAATAGTTCTACTAGTTGGTATAACTTTAGAGATGACATTATCTATTCTTAGTGATGATATAGATATCTTAAGTTCTTTATATTTAGGAATAAAGTCTTTTACTTGATCTAGACTAACTTCATGTAACTTTATTTTATTTTTACCTACCATGTTAAAATTATTAATAAAATAGTTCTTTATTTTGTTAACAATAGCTATATAATACTTATCATTTATAATAACAATATCTCCAAACATAGCTTCATCTAAATTATGAGAAAATAAACTACCAAGTATTTCTTTATGTGTTAATAATGTCTTAGATTCTATCTCAAATAGTGTTATATCAACATCATCATTATACACAATTAACTTTTCTGATTCTTTATATAGATAAAATATTTTATATGTAAAATCCATACCTTTTAATCTATTAATTACATATCTAGTATCTATTGGATTTAAAAAGTTAGTAGCTTTACCCATTAAAACTTTTTCTATTTGATTATTTAAACTATATTTTTTCATAAATAAATTATATCAAGAAAAAAAGACTATTTCTAGTCTTAATACAAACCATGTAATTTTTGTCTATCTGTATCTGTAATATCATCAAGTATCCATTCTCCGTTATTCTTTGTAAGATTAAAAGTCATAGTATATTTTGTCTTATCAGATACATTTTTCATTTCTTTTATCTTATAATCAATAAACTTTTTAGTGCCATCTTTATCAGCATCTGTTACAAATTCATCTTTATGAGAATTGAAATATTCTGTTGATTTTGTAACTGATGTTTGATAGTCGTAAACTTCTATTTCAGCTTCTACTGTTGCGGTGTCATCTTCTTCTTTTTCGTCTGTAATCTTATAAGATAAATTTTGATATTGTTTTTCCATAAGTGCACGATAATCTTTCTTTTGATCGTCACTCATATCTTGATCATTATCTAGTGTTAAGTCAAGTTGGGTTAAAACATCATCATCTAGTTTTTGATATTTACTTAAGAAATCTTCTACTTTTTTACTTGGAGTATTATTAGTATTAGTACAACCAACAAGTATGAAAATTCCTAAACAAATAGCAAGTATCTTTTTAAGTTTCATCTTATCTCTCCTTCCATTATTATAATGGTAAAAATTGATAAGATTTATACATTTTTATTCAACAGTAACTGATTTTGCTAAATTTTTTGGTTTATCAATATCACATCCACGTAAAGATGCAGTATGATAAGCAATTAATTGTAATGTTGGAACAACAACTAAACCTTGAGTAAACATACTTAGTTTAGGAACATTAATTACTAAATCAAAGTCTTTTCCTAAATCAGAACTTGAGGTAATAATAATTGCTTTTGCACCACGAGCTTTAGTTTCAATAACATTTGATAAAGTTTTGGGAATAATATCTTCATCTGTTAAGATTCCAAATACTGGCATACCTTCATCTATTAAAGAAATTGTTCCATGTTTTAACTCTCCTGCTTGATATGCCTCAGAGTGAATATAAGAAACTTCTTTTAATTTTAAACTTCCTTCTAGACAGTATGCATAGTCAATCTTTCTTCCTATGAAGAATGAGTTATTTTTTTCATAGATTTCATTTGCGATAGATTTATAATTATTATCTTTATCTATTGTTTCCTTTACTAATTTAGGAATTACTCTAAACTCATCTAGATATGGAGTTATATCATCAATTAATTTTTTATCATAAGCAAGTTTCAAACTTAAAAGTGATAGAAGTGCTACTTGTAATAGATAAGCTTTGGTTGTTGCAACTGCTATTTCTTCTCCTGCTTCTATAAATAAAGCCTTGGTTGATTCTCTTGCAATAGTTGAAGTCTTAACATTAACAATTGCTAATGTAGTTTGACCTTTTTCTTTAGCAAATCTCATAGCGGCAATAGTATCAGCTGTTTCTCCTGATTGAGAAATTAAAATAACTAATGTTTTGCGATTATAATTTATATTTCTGTAACGGTATTCACTAGCAACATCAACCATAACTTCTACATTTGCTTTTTCTTCTAGTAAATATTTAGCAACCATACCAGCATACATCGCAGAACCACATGCTACAATATGAATTACTTCATACTCACTTATATCTGGTATTAAATCTAAATTATCTAAATATGGTTTTAAAGTTTTTTCAAGAACAACAGGCTCTTCATTAATTTCTTTTAACATATAATGGGAATAACCATTTTTACTCTTACTTTCTAAATCAACTACAATAGTATCTATTTTTTTATCAACCTTTTTTAAATCTTTGTAAACTGTTATATCTTTATCAGTTACTACTGCTACTTCACCTTCATCTAAAAATATAAAGTCATTTGTATAAGTATTAATAGCAGTAATATCACTAGCAAAGAAATTTTCACCTTCTCCTGTTCCAAGAACAAGTGGTGAATCTTTTTTTACAGCATATATCTTACTAGTATCTTTTTCAACAATTATTCCTAAAGCATAACTTCCTTTTAAAATTTTCATTGATTTATCTATTGTCTTTAGAAAATCTTCTTCATAATTATAATCAAGTAAGGCTGCAACTACTTCAGTATCAGTATTAGATTTAAAAACATAACCTTTTTTTATTAATTCATCTTTCAAGATATCAGCATTTTCAATTATACCATTATGTACTAAAGTAATCTTTCCTACCTGATGAGGATGAGCATTCTCTTCTGTTACATTTCCATGAGTTGCCCATCTTGTATGAGCAATACCTCGACTGTATTTACTGACTTTAGAAAAATCTAGCTTTTCTTCTAAATTTTTAATTCTTCCAACACTTTTAATTATTTCTATATTAGAAGAATCATATAAACAAACTCCTGCAGAGTCATATCCTCTATATTCTAATTTTTTCAAACCATCAAGTAAAATATCTATAGCGTTTCTTTTTCCTATGTATACAACAATTCCACACATATTATCTACTCTCCTTTTAAATATTATATACTAATTATTTAAAAAAAAGCAAACTAAGAGGAAAAAAAATAGATTTTTCATCTATTTTCCCTTTGAGATTTAAAATCATTTTTTATAAAGAAATAACTTATAATAGTTAATATTATTAAAATACTTACTATTAAAAAATTATCTTTATAATATTTAATACTATTTAAGGCATTATTACTATAAATCACACAATATATAATACTTAAATAAATTGATATTAGAATTATCATAATATTATAACCATACATTTTCTTAATTATTTTCTTTGATATAATCAACTCTATTAATTCGAATATAAGTAATCCTATAACCGTTATTAGATAAAATATTCCTTGTAAATTAGCTTGAAAAATAATTGGAATCATTTGACTCGTTAAGATTGTTAGTACACCTAAAGAAATAATACTGATAATATAAATTATTTTCTTTATCATTCTAGCCATCTAATCTTTCGTAACCAAGGGTATTTTTTTCTTCTACTTGTTTTATTTCAGTTGCGAATAATTCATCAAAATGAGGAAGTTCTTTATCTATTACATCTTGATATATGTTTTTACTTGATTCTATTGCTTTTCTAAAATCTAAAATATTAACTTCTTTTCTATTATCAAATAAAGCATTTGAAAAAGCTTCTTGAACTAAAGTTAAAGAAACATCTGGATAACGTGAACCTATTTCATAGATTCTTTTATATTCTGATGTTATATCTGTAATAAAAGCCATAATTTGTTGCTGAACAAAAGATGAATATCCTATCTTGACACCTGTTCTTTTCTCTATTTTAGGAAGAGTACCTACCAATATTGCAATATTTTCTTCTCTTGTAGGTTCAAATATTTCAACTTTTTGAAAACGTCTTACAAAGGCTTTATCTCTTAAGATATATCTTTCATATTCTTCTGTTGTTGTTGCTCCAACAACCTTGATATCACCACGGTCAAGAGCTGGCTTAAACATATTGGCAAAGTCTAAGGCCTCTCCTTTAGTGCCCATTAAAGTATGAATTTCATCTATAAATAGAATTAATTTTGTTTGTTTTTTTAATTCATCAAGTAGAGTTTGTACTTTTGATTCTCCAGTTACAGGATCAACACCAAGTAATGCTGAAGTATTTAATTTAATAACATTATAATTTTTTAAAACATCTGGAACAGTACCATTCTGAATACGATAAGCAAGACCTTCTATTGTTGCTGTTTTACCAACACCTGGTTTACCAACTAAGATTGCTGATTTATCTGGTGTTAATAAAATCAAAATCATTTGTTTTATTTGTTCATCTCTACCAATAGCTGGATTAGTAATATAGTCTTTTTCTGATAAATTTTCACCATAATTATTTAAAACGCTAATTCTTTTCTTTGCTAAATCAAATTCTTCATTCATAATACTAGTCTCCTTACAAATTAAAGTATATCAGAAAAAGCACAAAAATCAAGTTTTTATTTGTTTTAGATTCTACCTTCATTAATAAATTTTACTACTTTATGTAGATTAAATTTCGAAAGTCATTATATTATTTTTTATTAGTCTAACACGTATGGTGAAGAATTTGTGCCAGAACCACTTGATGGAACAAGATTAGCTTTTAAAGTTACAATTGGTCTAATTACAGCATTATCTTCGCTGTCTGTAAGAACACCATTATTATTATAGTATAAATTTGCTGGACTAAGATTACCCCAATTATCAATTTTAAGACCACTAAATATCCAATTAGAAGATGATTCATAAATATAACAACGAGATGCTAACCAATAATAAGCTTCTCTTTTACCAACTATATTGGTTTTTAATGTACCTAGTGTACTTTTTACTAGATTATAGTCTTTCTGGTACTCTATATCACCTAATCCTTTTGCTTCATTTGTACTATTAACATTTAAATTTGAGGTTGATGAAGATTGTGGTAAAGTTGTAGAATTCAATATCGAAGTATCAGTTATGATTTTTGTCTGCCCATTATCACCCATATTTCTTGTAGCCACTGTGTATTTCGAGTTAGCATATTGTGCTGCTATTTGATCTAAAACATATGTAAAATTTTGGTATCCGGTTTTTCCTTTAAAAAAAACAATAGCCGATGATAAATATACTGATACCAAATCAAGGGTTCCATCACTATTAACATTTATTACTCTCCACAAGTTTAACTCACTTGGATTAATAATTATATCAGTATTATATCCTGTTAGTTCTTTAGTTATAGTATAACTGGTTGAAGTTGGTGTCATTTTCACATAATCACCTGGTTTTGCAAATACACATAAATTTCCAGATGGGCACTTTGCCTCTGCTTCTTTAATTTTTATTGTTGCCTTAGTATTTAGTTTATCTATAGCATCTTGAACATTAACTGCTCCTAAATCATTATTATCTGAATATCCCACATTTGAAGCTGCTATAATAGTTACCGCATATACTCCTAAACTTCCAAATATTACTGCTCCCACTATGAATCCTAATACGTTATGCTTTATGAATTTTAGTATTTTCTTCATTTTAGATACCACCTATTTTCTTATCTAAAATGATTATAACCCCCCCCCGAAATAAAAAATCAAGCAAAATTTCTTGCTTGATTTTGAATTTTTATCTTTTCTATTTCAAATTATGCAATTTTATTTCCACAGTTTGAGCAGAATGCTCCAGATACTGGACTACCACAATTTGAACAGAATTTAGCACCTGCTTGTGGTGTGGCTGTTTGTTGTGTTGGTTGAGCATTAGTTGCTACTCCACCCATAACTCCACCTGAAGCCATATTCATCATTCCAACACCCATGAAACCATTTGCAGCACCATTTGCATTATTTGCTGCATCAACAACTGCATTTGCATAAGCTCCAGTAAGTGTACCTTGTTGCATTGCTGTATTTGCAGATAATTCGTAATTGTTGATTTTCTTTTCAGAATCTTCATCTAATGTTACAGATTCTACTATAAATCCAACGATACTGATTCCTCTTCTTCTAATTGGTTCATCAAATACTTTTTCATCCATTAAATTTTTAATTTCATCTGTATTACTTGGTAATTCTAATACTGGTACTTTATGTACTGAATTACCTAATTCATTTAATACATTTTGGAATGTTCCAATTACTTCTGATCTCATTTGTTCACAGATTTGATCTTTTCTATATTCTTCAGCTGTACCTGCAACTTGTTGCATAAATGTAGCAGGATCAGCTATTTTAAATGTATATTTACCAAAACATTTAACTTTTACTCCCATAGGAGTTTCTTTTCCTGTCATTTGATTTGGTATTGCATGTGACCAATCTTGGAATGGAATTGGTGCAGGTGTACCAAATTTATTATCCATAATTTCTTTTGCATTTATATAAAATACTGCTTGTTCTTTACTAGGAGCACCATTATAAATAAAACGATTCCACATTTCTTTAAATACTGCCCCAAATTGTCCTGCAAAAAATGAAGGTGAAGTTGAACTATCAAATGTATAAATTCCTTCTTCTGCTGTTGCATCTAAAATCTTTCCACTTTGAAATATTACTGCTATTTGTCCTGGAGAAACTTGAATAGCACTATCTTTTGAAATAACACCATTAGGAGTTGATACTCTCTTCATTAAAATATCTTGTCCTAAGTCCTCACATCTTATATAATCTTTCCATTGATCGTGTAGAGTGCTTCCTACAGCCCCTACTGCTGCTTTAATTAATCCCATATTTCTTAACCTCTTTTCTTTATTAATTAAATTCTATTATTTATTGCTTTTTTAAAAGCCATGACTTCCGCCACCATGAGACATACCACTACTTCCACTATGTGTTGATGATCCTCCAGAACCACCACTACTACTATGCTCTATTTTATGTTTAGTAGTGTGAGTACTCAAGAAAACATCTTTTCCATTTATTTTAACACTGTCTTTATCCAAATATTCTTCAGCAGTGGTTGCCTTCCTTACTAATTTGTTTTTAGCTACTAAAATAACTATTGTAATAATTGATACAATCAAAGATATTATTACTAATAAAAACCAATTAACTCTTTTTATTATATGAACATTTCCATCTTTGTCAATAACCATATTTTTGTTACTTGCTGGAACACCAGCTTGAAAATCTTCACTTATTCTATTTATAAATTTACTTGTACCTGTATAGTATTCTTGATCAGTCATATGTTGATAAACTAAATCAAGAGCATCATCAATTCTTTTATCATCATACATCTTTATAGCTTGACCAGTAGTTGTCATATGAATTTGTCGTGTATCCATATCTATTAAGAATAAAACTCCATCTCTGCTTTTATTTATACCAAAATTATTATAATCATAAAAATCATCAGCATAATCTTGTGCTCTATACTTGTTATTTTCATTTATAGTAACAACAGCTAAATCCATCTTATATGAAGAAATATATTTAGTTATTTGACTATATAATTCTTGTTCTTCTTTATCAGTAAATAAATCAGCAAAATCATATACCTTTTCTGTTTCATCAACAGCTGGTGTTTTAAGAATTTTGTCTTTATTATAATTTGTTATTTTTATGTTATTAGGAACTAAATAATCAGACTCAGTCCTTTCTTTTGTATTTGTACTAGCAAATACATTACTTAAACTAAGTACTAATGTTATCACTAATAAGAAACTAATTTTTATATACTTTTTCATATTTGAGCCCCCATAAATACAGATATAACCAATCCAATTATAAATGTCAGTATGAATATAATGAAGAACATTATAACTGCTTTTTTCTTATCAATTGGAATATTACCAACTATTTCTTTTGTTTGTCCATTCATCGCAAAAGTATATTTTTTGCCTTTATAGTCAATATTCATCATCCAAACAGGCAATAATATATAATCAGTATTTGTATTTTCTATATTTAAGTTATTTGACTCAACACAAACTACATGTCTAGTTATAGTCTTTTTTACTTGATCTATAGATGTATTCATTGCTCTTAATGTTGCTCTTGGAATTGCTTTGTTTTGATCTATATCATATTTTTCTGCAAAAAAGCCTGATAAATATGCATGATTATAATCTTCTAATCCATTAAAATCAAATGGTTCTAATGAATCCATTAAATCATCATCAAATCTTGATGAACCATCTACCAATACTTTGTTGTAGGTCATATTAGCCTCTTTTTTTGATAAGTATTCATCTATTTTTGTATAAGTATAGTCATAGTCACTCCAAGTCTTCGTATCATTTGTCTTAAAATTAATATTTCCTGAAACATTTAAATCATATGACCAAAAAGGAATATAAACACCTGTTAACTTTTCAATATTTTTTTCTTCATTAAAAAGTTTTGGCATTAATGGTCTTCCTTTATAAAGACTCTTAAATGATTCGATGGCATCTTCTTTGACATTCTTAAAAGGAATTATCTTTGATGGTGCAATACCATCTGTTATTCTATCTTTAAGGATAGTTGTACTACCACAATATAAACAGAACGTTGCTGTTGTTGACTCATCTGCCATGACTTCAGCACCACAGTTTTTGCAATGATAAATATCCATCTCTTCTAATTTTTTTGTTGAATTTAATTTTACCTCAACCTTATTATTTGAAACAGAACTAGCATTATCATATTGCTGCATCTCTTCTAGAGTAAATTTACTACCACAATACTCACAATCCCATTTTTGATTTTTAGGGTTAAATTTTATTTTTGCACCACATGCTGGACATTTATTGTCCAATGCTTCCACTACTTATCACTTCCTATCATAACTTACAACGGAGCCTCTTATTTTTGCTTCTTGAGTTTCCTAACTTCACTTTCTAAAATATATTTTATTTTCATAGTCTTAAATTCATGAAGCACCACTACCGTATTTATTTCTATTATATCTTATCATTAAATACTATTACATTCTATGTATTTAAAGCTTTTAACATTTAATTTTTCATACGAAATAAAAAAGAAATTAGAACCAATTCCTTTAGATTTTTGCATAAATTTTGTTATTTTATATATTGCTGAGGATTTTGATTATATACTTCAATACAATTAGAATCAGAAACTATTTTAGAACTTTTTAATTTTTTTATTGTTTCATTAAATTCTGTATCATTTTTTAATTTGTCTGATGCATATATATCTATCAAATCACTTACTGTTTTTTGTTTTTCATCTGTAAATCCTGTATTTAATTTAGTTATATATTCAGAATATGGAACAATAAAACTAGTCTCATTTTCTACTAAAGTCTCATAAATAAACAATTTTGTAAAAAATGATTTTTGTTCTGCTAAACTAATTCTATTTTTTATTATGCTTGCAACTTCCCTACTAAATTGTAAATGATCAGCTTGATAAATAAAATCAAGTAAGCCTTCTTCATCTACTGATAATTCATATTCATCCGAAGAAAGTTCAACATTACCACAAGATAGACTATATTTTGACATACTTATAGAACTATCTGTGGCAATACTTTCTTGTAGTAGTACTTCTAATTTTGAAGTTATTCTACTTATCATTTTATATTTCCCCCTCTTTAAAAGTAGCAATATTATAACATATTTTATGAAATTTTGCAAATTTCTTTCCAGAAATATACTTATGTGTTAAAATATTTAAGAGGAAGTGATACTATGAAGAGAACAATTCTTACAGGTCTTAGACCTACAGGTAATCTTCACCTAGGCCATTTATTTGGTGCTGGAGTTAATTATATTAAAATGCAAGATGATTATAATTTCTTTTTGGAAATAGCAGATGTTCAAGCTTTAACAGATAATTTTAATGATCCTGAAAAAGTAAGATGTAATGTTTATGAAATAACAAAGGATTTACTAGCGATAGGAATTGATCCAAAGAAAGTTCATATCTTTATTCAATCTAAAATTCCAGAAATAGCTGAACTTACTGTATTCTATTCTAATTTAGTAACTGTATCTAGATTATTTAGAAATCCAACCGTAAAAAATGAAGTTAAACAAAAACAAGAATTATTTGGAACTAACGGTGAAAGTATTACTTATGGATTTTTAGGATATCCAGTTTCACAGGCTGCTGATATAACAGCTTTTAGAGGTGAAGTTGTTCCTGTTGGAGATGATCAACTACCTTTGCTTGAACAATGTCGTGAGATAGTTAGAAAATTTAATAGTATCTATGGTGATGTTTTAATTGAACCTGAACAAGTATTAAGTACAACATCAAGACTTAAAGGCCTTGATGGTAATGAAAAAATGGGAAAAAGTTTAGGAAATGCAATCTTTTTAGTAGATGATTTAGATACAATATCTAAAAAGGTTATGTCTGCAGTTACTGATCCTAAAAAAATAAAGAAGGATGAGCCTGCTAATCCTGATGTTTGTATGGTTTATTACTATCATAAATTAGTAACACCAAAAGATGAACTTAATAATATTTGTTGTGAATGCAAAGCAGGAAGTCGTGGTTGTGTTCAATGTAAAAAAGAATTAATCAAAAATTTATCTAATTTCTTAGAACCAATTAAAAAAAGAAGAAAATACTATGAAGATAATCCACAAGAGGTTGAAAAAATTCTTAATGAAGGAACAGAATATGCAAGAAGTGTTGCTAAAGAAAATATGAAAAATGTAAAGAAAGCCATGAAAATAGACTACTAGTTCATTAGTAGTCTTTTAATTTGACGTAGTTTTTTTCTTTGTATGAGATAGTTTTAATATTTTAAATAATTCATTATAACAATCTCTATAATTATTGGTAATATCTTCTATCAATAATTTATATTTTTCCTCTATACTCTTTTTACTAACAGGATATATCTCCTCATATAGATAATTTATTTTTTCATACATTCCATGTCTTTTAGCGTATTTTAACTCTCTTAATAAATAATTCTTACGGTACTCTTCTTCTCTTGTTAAATACTTTAATCTATTGTTTTTCTTTATTACTTTATATTTAATATTAGTTAATTTTACTTCATTACTAATTTCTAATATTTCTTCTTCTTCATCTAATAAAAGAAAACTTTTAAAAAGGCTTTTTCCTTCTTTATTAAATTCAATTCCTAAAACTTTGTATCCATCTGTAAATAAACAAGCGTAATCAATTACACCTATTCTATCAGGATTAAAAACTTCTGTTTTTTGATAAATAGTAGTTAGAAATTCTTTATCAATAATAACTGTATCATTAATAAATGAATCTAAGCAATTACTAGTAATCTTAATCATTGGTATCTTTTTTATATGTTCAACATCATCTTTATTACTCCATTCAAAAAATTCATATACATACTCACTATCTAAAAGATTTAATAATATATCATATACATTTAACACTTGTGTATCCCCTTTCTATTAACAACTATAATTTCTATTAACAATCCTATAACAAAATACCAACACTCATATCTAGTTACTAGAAATTCAAAATATTCACTTAGACTGTAACCAAAGGTTAATAAATTTTTATAGATAACTATATAGGAAAGACCAATTACCATCAGACAAAAACCAACAAGAAAAAAAATTATTCTAGATAACATAAATTCTCCTTACTTATATTTATGAAACATCTAATTATAGTATACAAATAAATTATCTTAAATATACAAAAAAAAGACTATTCTTCATCGTCAGATAGTCCTAATTTATTTACTTCTACTTTATTGATTGTTTCAAATTTTTTAGTTATCTTATCAGTAGTAATAGAAACATTTTCTACATCTCTGTTAACAGCTTGAATACTACGAGATAATTTATCCCATCTTTCTCTATATCTTGAAAATTCAAGTCCTAATTTATTTAATTCTTCATGAATAATTGAAGTATATTTATCTCTTTCAATATTTTTTACAATCATTTCAACAACTGTTAAGGTTGAAATCAATGTTGTTGGTGAAGTTATCCAAACATGTTTTTTATATGAGTATTCAATAATATCTGGATGATAAGCATTAATTTCTGCAAAAATTGCTTCTGCTGGTAAAAACATAATAGCTTGGTTTGAAGTTTCTCCAGGAATAATATATTTACTACTGATAGCATCTATATGTTTTTTGACATCCATCTTAAATAGTTTTTCATATCTTGCACGCTCGTCTACTGATAAATTCTTATCAACCATTAATTGATAGTTTTCTAAAGGAAATTTTGAATCTATCGCAATTGTACCAAGTGGTTCTGGTGCGAATAAACAACAATCGGCAATATATGAATTACTCATCGTGTGTTGAAGACTATAAATAGAGTTATTATTTTCTCCAAAGACACTAACTAAAATATGTTTTAAATTAACTTCTCCAAAGATACCACGACTCTTTTTATCAGTAAGAATACTTTGAAGTGAAACAATATCAGTTGATAAAGTTTCAATCTTCTTTTGTGCTTCATCAATCTTACTTAATCTTTCAATTACTGAGGTAAATGTTTTATTGGTTTTTTCAAAATTTTGATCAAGTCTTGCATTTACTTTTTCATTGATAACAATTAATCTTTGTTCTACTTGATCATTAAGTTTATTAAAGTCCTCATTCATATTACGAGTTAAATCATTTTTAAAATCACCTAACTCTTTAATCATATTTACTTCTAATTTACCAAGTCGCTCTGTAATATTACTTTCATTGATATTTTTAAATAATGAAATCACTATAAGAATTAAATTTATTATAAGTAATCCTATAATTATATAATCTAACATCTAAACACCTCTACTCTATATCTAATTTTTTGCTGACTAATTTTGAAATAAAATAAGCAACTAATATTGATAAAGAAACAACTATAATTGTTTTTATATCTGTAACACTTTCCAGTAAACTCTTACCAATACATCCCCAGAATATGACAATAAATACTTTTCCAATAGAAATAGCTGTTAAGAATTTTCTCTTAGAAATTTCTACTACTCCACAAGCAATATTTATAAGAAAAGCTGGTGTAAATGGTAATGCTATTAAAACAACTAAATTGCGAAAACTAATTGTTTTAATTTTATTAATAATTTTTTCAAATTTTTTCTTTTGCAGTAATATTGTAAAAAATTTTTTTGATAAATATTTAAAGAAAGAATATGAAAGGTAACAACCTAAGCATGTTCCAAACCAAGAAATAAGAATACCTACAATTAGTCCGTAAGCATTTATATTAAAAGCAATAAATACTCCAAGTGGTAATGCTGGAATAATTGATTCTAGTAAAACAAGTAAAATTCCGCAGATTAATCCACCTGATTTTAATAGTTCTGTTGCTAAATCTATATAATGATATATCATTTCCAATATGCATCACCCTATTAATTATTATAGTATAAAATTATAATTTTTAAAAGTAATGCATCAAATTAATTACAATTTTACATTAAAAAGATAGTATCACATGATACTATCTTTATAACCTTGATATCCATCAATTACATTGATAACATTATATCCTAATCTTTCTAAATAACTACATACTCTAGTACTAGTATTTCCATAGTTACAAAATATGTAGTATTCATTTGTTTTATCTAAATAATCAGTAGGATTAGTCATCAAATAATTTGCTGGAATATTTTTAGAATTTCCTATTGTTCCAGAAGAATATATGTATGAAGGTCTAATATCAATTAAATTAATATTTTTTGTTTTTAACAACCTTCTTAAACTATAGGAATCTATTTGCTTATTCACAATACTACACCTCAATGTAATATATGAAAAGTTAAAATTTCAAGTAATTATATAAGTACTACCTTATTACATAAGGATTATTCTTAGTACCTTTTCCTTTTACTAACATAGTATTTTCAGATAAATGAATAACAACTCTCGCATATGATTCAACATTAGCATATGACGATTGAATATATCCAGAAGATGTAACTCTATATACCTTACTTGAACTATCAGCTGATCCATTTGCTAACCAATAATTATAATCTGATATTAAATAATTGTAATTTTGACAATCAGGTTTAGTGATTGAATTACAGTTTGTATCAAGTGAAGCATTTAAGAAATCATAAGTAGAAAGTAATGACATTTTTGTTTTCTCTATTGTTTGACATTCGGCTGAACCATCTCTTGAAGTATCTGACTCTGATCTTTTTCCAACACAGGCATTAAACTCTACTATTTTTGTTTTTTCTTCTTTTGTTAAGATATCAGTTTCTTCATTACTATAAAAATCTTCCTCATCATCATTCAATGAATTAGCATATAATTTTTTTAGTATTGTAGAAATATAGCTGTTTTTATATATATTTATTCCATAGTT
>JABLTO010210236.1_pt1 | contig 15966 bp, 14 predicted proteins | sample 7160091 | NCBI WGS metagenome assembly JABLTO01 (sample SAMN14651225, study PRJNA627086) | human gut metagenome | isolation source: feces | host: Homo sapiens
CGGCGACGTGTCGAAGCTCTTTAATCTCGCGTTCATTATCCCCGGGAATAAAGAATTTCATCCAAACCATTGTACAGCACATGCCCACCCCTAAAAGCAGGCATCCTATAACACCTACAAGGACGGAAAGAACCGTCCCCTTTCTTGTGGTGTCCCGGTCCAGCCTCCTCAGCTGTTCCATTTTGTCCTCTTCCCTGGGCAGATATTTCTTCCGGATATTCCGGATTTCTTCCTGCTGTTTGGCCGAATAAGTATAGGTGAAGGTGTCTTTTTCCTTTTCCATGACCCATTTTCCTTTCTAATTGACTGGATAGCTGGAGATAAGGTGGCTGTATTCCAAGGAGGTATTTATGTTCCCGCGCCGTCATCCCCCAGCCTCTTCAGCTGCTTGGTGGATCGGACGATCATATAGATCGCCATTGCCAGCACGATGACGCAGACGGCTCCGCCCGCTGCGGCAACCATTATGCGGCGGAACTCCGGTTCGTCGCTCCCAAACTGAGCGAGCATGGCGGTTTCCAGCGAAAGCATGGAAACCAGCGCAGCCGTCAGATTGACGACCTTGGTCGCCGACATCACAGGGCTGCCGTGCTTCCGGTATTTGATTACGTTGACAATCGCTGAAATGGTGATATAAAACGTATACAGCGCCATCCCATAAATCAAAAGCCCCGGATAGGAAAACCCTCTGTTCTGTGTCACCATATAGACGACAATGCCTGCCAGCGCCTGGTTCATCAACAGCAGGATAATGCCGCAGGCGCGATAGCGCTGAAACTCGGACGCGATATTTTTGCCCACCGGCCTGCGGTGGATGTATCGTACAAGCACGGCGCGCATAGCCGACAACAGGACATAGTAAAACGCAAGGGCGACAAACCACGCGGACCGGTACCGGATGCCGGAAAACAGGTTCAGCGCCACATACAAAAGGTTGACAAACAGGCCGCCGTGCAGTGTGATTTCCGAACGGAAGACGGCATCCCCCAGCAGACGGCCACCCAGCGGGGTACTGCGGAGCTTTTTGATCAGGGGCAGCCCGTCCCATCCGTTGCGCGCCGCCTCCACGACGCCGGTTATCCCCGTTATCGTGATAATCATAGCGTATGCCGAGAGAAGATACGCCAAATACGAGAGCAGGGAACGGTCCCCTATACTCAGAAGGATGAACACCAAAAGGAAAGAAGGCACGGCAATCAGCACCGTCGGCAACGGCGGAAGAAAGAACAGCTTTTTTAAAACCGATTTAAGACGTCCCATCCGGTTCCCTCCTGAGCTTTACCGTAAAGGTGCTTCCTTTTCCCACCTCGCTGCTGACGGAGATGTCCCCGCCGACAATATCCATTACGCGCTTTACCAGGGCGAGTCCCAGACCGTTCCCCTGCACGGCGTGGGAAGTATCCCCCTGATAAAACTTCTCAAAAATGTGTTTTCCCACCTCCGATGGGATGCCGCAGCCGGTATCCGTTACCTGGACAACGGCTGAATCCCCCTCCGATTTCAGGGACAGGAAGATCCTGCCGTGGGGTTCTGTAAACTTGACGGCGTTGGAAAACAGGTTGTTCCAGACCAGGGAGAGCAGTTCCGCGTCGGTATTCACCATGACTTCCTCTTCCACATCCGTTTCGATTGCCAGATGCTTTTCTTCCCATGCGCTTTCAAAAGAAAGCAGGCATTCGCAAAGCTGTTCCCCCAAATTGTAGGTTGCCGTTGCCGGATAAATCCGCTGGTTTTCCAGCTTATTGAGCTTCAAAATGTTGGTAATCAGGCTGGCCAGCCGTCGGGAGGCATCCGTAATGGCCTTGGCGTACTCCCGCCGCTTTTCCTCCGGCAGATCCGGCTGCCCGAGCATGGTGCCATAGTTCTGAATCACCGCCAAGGGGGTTTTCAGCTCATGGGACACATTGGCAATAAAGTCTGTCCGCAGGGTCTCCGTGCCGGACAGTTCCTCCGCCATCCTGTTAAAGCAATCCGCAATCGCGCCAAATCCATCGTCAGGATCTATACGGCGTAAAGACGGAATCCTGACGGAAAAGTCACCTTTCATCATCTGCTCCGCCGCTTCCACAATCTTTCGCACCGGGCGCTCCACCATAAACTTGCGCCGGATCCCGTCGATGACCGTGCACATAAGGCTAAGTAAAACCACATTCAAAAAGGTTACTTTGGCGGCCTGTTCAATATGTTCCTGAGTAAGCTGCAGCCCTGCCGACTTCGTCATCATATTGAGGAACAATGTCATACAGCACGTGATGACAAACGCCATCAGAAGGAAAAAGAGAACATACCGCCGGAGAGCAAACAGCCACCGAACGCCCCTTCCCGTATTCTCTTTCTTCCTCATTTCCATACCGCCTTATAGCCCAGTCCATGGACCGTCACAATCTCAAAATCCTCGCAGTCCGAAAACTTGTCCCGCAGCTTGGCCATATACACATCCACTGTCCTGGGGCCGGAGGAAGAGGCGCTGTCCCAGAATTCATCCATGAGCTGGGAACGGGTAAAGGTCTTTTTCGGATAGGACAGCAACTTATAAATCAGATTGAACTCCCTCACCGTCAGGGGAATTTCTGCCCCATTCAGATAGGCGGTGTGCTCCTCTGCATCCAGGGTCAGGCTCCCCACCGTCAGCTTTTTGCTGGCGGCAATTTTGGCCCGGCGCAACAGCGCCTCCATGCGCAAAAGCAGCTCCTCCAGATCAATGGGCTTGACCATGTAATCGTCGATCCCCGCTTTGAATCCGCGCTGCTTGGAGGCAAAGTCATCCCGGGCTGTCATAAATAGAATGGGAATCTCCTGATTGGCCTCCCGCACGGTTTTGGCAAATTCGAACCCGTCTATTCCCGGCATCATGATGTCGGAAAGGATAAGGTCGAACAGCGTCCCGCCGTACATGGCATCATAGGCCTCATTGGCGCTGAGGCACCCTACCGCTTCATAGCCGTTCTGTTTCAGAAAGGTGCACACGGTTTTGTTCAGTTCCCTGTCATCTTCCACCACCAAAATGTGAAACACAAATCCCACCTCCTCATGCTGATTGAATCAAGTATAGCATGGAGATGTTAACGTTTTGTTTGCATTTCTGTCTTTTCCATAAATTTCTGGACCCGAACGCTAGCGTTCAGGTCCAGAAAACGGTTGGGCAGTTTTAGGGACGGATACGGTCGTTTTCCTTTTGACGGGCGGCCTGCTCCTGCGCCAGGCGCTTTTTGGCATCCTCCACCGACTCGCCGTCCTTTGTCAAAAACCCCTCCACAAATTTGTCCGTCATCTTGGTGAATCCCCCGACAACGCCTTTTTCCATTTTTTTATACCCGTCAACTATCCCCTGCTCCATTTTTTTGTATCCGCTTACTACCCCTTCGGCAATTTTTTCATTCGCCTGAACCAACTTTGATTTCGCCACTGTGCCTTCCTCCTTAACACTTTTTATTCGTTTGATTCGCTTCTCGTCTGTATCTGCACACTACATAAACCGTTGTGCCTAACATTCCCGCTAGGACGGCCATCCCCGCCGCCGGAAGGATCAACTTCCTCATGACGATTCCTCCTTACTTCAGCCCCTTGATCACTGGAATCAGAGAGAGCAGGGCTACAATGCCGACGATGCCAACAACGATACCGGGAATCATCATGTTCCACACCATGGTCATGCACATGCCGACCCCCAGAACAATGGCTCCGCACACGCCCAGCAGGGTGGTTCCGATGGCTTTCCCGTTGAAAACAATGGCGGGCTTGCCGTCCATTTTCCTGCGTACGAGAATCATGGCCAGCAGCACCACCGCGCCGATGACACCGATCACAATGCCCGGCATCATGGCGCCCCATTCCGGCAACAGCGCCATGCACATGCCCAAGGCAAACAGAATGCCGCCCACCGTGCTCATAATCAGAGTGATAAAATCCTTCTTCTTCATTTCCGACCGCCTCCATTCTTTTCTTCGTGATCTCTCACACGACAACTGTATTGTAAAGCCGCCGTGTTTGAGAATTGATTGCAAAATGTTTGCAAATTATGAAAATACGCTGTCTCTTTTCAGCGGTCTTCTCGATAGCGTGCCCCTTTGGAGCAGGGATTCGGACGGTATACATTTTCATTTGCTTTTCCGTCTGCAACAGATGGATAGAGGAGGAAGCCAGCGGACGATTCGCCGCCAAAAAAGCCCGCCAAGGATGTTATCCCGGCGGGCTTTCTTTTCCAATTTTATTGGATGGCGTTTTCAAATTTCTCGATATTCCCGGTCTGCCCGATCACACAGACCACATCCCCCTCCTGGAACCGGTAGTCGGACGGGAACTCCACATCCGTACGGTGGCAGTGCTCGATGGCGATGATGTTCAGGTTGTATTTGCGGCGGGTATCTGCTTCACGGACGGTGAGACCGATCAAACGGTCGGTGGCCTGTATCCGTCTGACCTCCACATCCCCCTCCAGCGTGACACTATCGAGAAAACTGTTATAAATCAGACCCTTGCCCAGACGGACGGCCATATCCCTTTCCGGATAGACCACCCTGGCCCCCAGCTGTTTGAGTACCTCCCCATGGATGAGGCTGTTGGCTTTGGCAATCACGTGGGGCACGTTCATCTTGAGGGCCGTCATCGTCGCCAGGATGCTGACATCCACCTGCTCACCGATGCAGATTACCACTGTATCGCAGTTCTGCATCCCGGCTTCTTCCAGGGATTCCCGGTCCAGTGCCTCCACCACCATGGCATAGTCGGTAAAACGGCGCGCCTCCTTGACTTTGGCTTCATCCTTGTCAACGGCTATCACCTCTTTTCCCGAACTTGCCAGGCATTCCACCAGGGCTGAGCCGAACCGGCCCAAGCCGATGACGCCGAAGGATGCGGATGTACCTTTCTTTTTCATGGAAGTTCCTCCTATGTGTTATCCGACCGTGATCGATTCTTCTGTGTAATGGACCGTGGGAGCGGGGCGCTCGATCCAGATGGAAAGCAGCGTGAAGGCCCCCACCCGGCCGGCAAACATGGTGAAAATCAAAACCATCTTGCTGCCGTCGGCAAGCCCCGGCGTAATTCCCGTAGAAAGCCCCACGGTACCGAAGGCCGACACCTCCTCAAACAGCAGCTGGACAAAGCTGCATTCCGGCTCCAAAATACACAGCAGGAAGGTCCCTATGCAAACCAGCAGCAGGGACAACAGGACAATAATTGAGGATTTGGAAAGTGTTTCCGCTGAAATGCTGCGGCGGAAAGCACCGATTTGTTTTTTGGTAAACAAGCTGCGTACCTGCTGTATCAGGACGAAAAAGGTGCTGGTTTTGATACCGCCGCCGGTGGAGCCGGGGGAAGCGCCGATAAACATCAGGATGATGAGCGTGAAGAGCCCGGCGTTGGTAAATTCCCCGATGGGATAGGTGGAAAACCCGGCCGTTCTGGCGGAGACACTTTGGAAAAAGGCTCCCAGCCAGGAAACATCCTCCGTCGCCTTTAACAGCAGTGTCCCTGCGACAATCAGAACCACGGTGGTGATGATGACGATTTTGGAGTGCAGCATGAGCTTTTTAAACGACCGCTTTTTCAGAATGTCCAGAATGACCAGAAAGCCCAAACCGCCGAAGATAATCAGGCCACAGGTGGTTAGGTTCAGCAGTATGTCCGACTGGTAGGGAATCATATTCCTCAGCCCGCCCAGAATATCAAAGCCGGAATTGTTAAACGCGGCAATGGAATGGAAGGCGCTGATCCCCAACGCCCGCAGCGGAGGATAATCCTGCACAAACACAATAAAGCTCAGGGCCATCCCCACCAATTCAAAGCACAGGGTCATCAGCAAAACCGCTTTGACCAGGCGGACCATCCCTTTAAACCCGTCGACGTTTAACGCTTCCTTGACCAGGGTGCGCCCCTTAAAGCTCACCCGTTTTCCCGCCGCCAGGATCAGCCCCACGCCGATTGAGGTGACACCCAGGCCGCCGATCTGTATAAGCGCCGCCACAATCGTCTGGCCGAAAGCCGTAAAATGGTCGGCAACGTCAATGGCAATCAAACCGGTGACACACACCGCGCTGGTAGAGGTAAACAGGGCGTCGATAAAACTCACCTGCGCGTCGTCCCGAACGGAAACCGGCAGCAGGAGCAGGCCTGTGCCCAGCAGAATTACCAGCGCAAAGCCCAGTACGATCAGCCTTCCGGGCGGCTGCTTTTTCAAAAATAACACGAAACGTTTCACTCTCCCGTTACCGGCGCTGCCGCCGGCAACTCCCCCGTCCTTTCTTTTTCGTTGTCCCTTCTATCGCAAGAACGCCGGCGGAAGCCTTCCGCCGGTTTCACACGGGAAACGATAACGGCTCAGGATCCGCACCTGTCCGCTTTTCTCCATAAAAAATCAGGGCAGGCCTCCAAGCTGGAAGTCCTGTCCTGATCTCATAGAAAACCATACTGCGAATAAATAGAGACACTATTGTTCTCTATGACAGACTCCACCACTTATTCCAGCATAGAGTAGTATACGTACTGCGCAGGAAGAAGTCAATAGGAGCCGTCCTTTTTACCTGCCGTTACATTGAACATTTCAAGCGGTTATTTCCGTCGGCAGAAGGACAAGTATACAGAAAAGAAGCCGTCCCAGCATGCGGGACAGCTTCTTTCTTCATCCTTCACGCCATATTGTTACGACGCTTTTTCAAACTGGCTGTTGTACAGATCCGCATAGAACCCGCCCTGAGCCAGCAGACTGTCGTGGGTTCCCTGTTCGATGATATCCCCGTCCTTCATCACCAGGATCAAATCAGCGTTCCTGATGGTGGACAGGCGGTGGGCAATCACAAAACTGGTCCGGTGTTCCGTCAGCTGATCCATGGCCTTTTGTGTAATGAGCTCGGTGCGGGTGTCCACCGAAGAGGTGGCCTCGTCCAGAATCAGCATGGGGTTGTCCTGCACCATAGCACGGGCAATGGTAAGCAGCTGCTTCTGGCCGGCGGAGACGGCGATGCTGTCGTCCAGTACCGTGTCGAAGCCTTTCGGCAGGGTCTCGATAAAATGATAGATCCCGCAGGCCCGGCAGGCCTTTTCCAGTTCCTCATCGCTGACGCCGGTCTTGTTGTATACCAGGTTTTCCCTCACAGTCCCTTCAAACATCCAGGTATCCTGCAACACCATGCTGAACAGGTTGTGCACGCTCTCCCGGGTCATTTCCGACGTGGGCATACCGTCGATTCGGATGCTGCCGCTGCTCAGTTCATAAAAGCGCATCAGCAAATTCACCATTGTGGTTTTTCCCGCGCCGGTGGGCCCGACAATGGCCACCTTTTGTCCGGGAAGGATATGAGCGGAGAAGTCTTTGATGATGATCTTGTCCGGATTGTCCGGATAGCTGAACCGCACATGCTCGAATTCCACTTCCCCTCGCACATCGGTTGGGGCTTCTTTCTTCCCCGTTTCGTCGGGCAATTCCTCCTCCTGAAGGAAATCAAAGATATGGTCCCCGGCGGCCGCAGCGGTCTGCATCTGAGTCATGCCCTGAGCCAGAGTACTCAAAGGAGAGGTAAACAGCCGCACATAGAGGATAAAGGCAACGATCACGCCAAAGGAGATATCCCCGTTCATGGCAAGGGCGGAACCCAGCACGCAGACCACCACATAGCCCAGGTTGCCCACAATGGTCATCAAAGGCTGCATGACGCCGGACAGGAACTGGCTCCGCCAATCCGCATCGTAGAGGGTGCTGTTCATGCCGCCAAAAGCCTTTTTGATCTTCCGGTTGGCGCGGGAGATGCGCACCACATCGTGTCCGGAATACATCTCCTCGATATAACCATTAAGGGTGCCCAGATTTTCCTGACGGGCGGCAAAATATTTCTGAGAACGCAGCATAACCAGCGCCATGATCAGGAATCCCAGCAGCGTCACCGCCACGGCGGCCAGCGCCATACGCCATTCGGTGGCAAACATCATAATCAGGCAGCCGACAAACTGCGCGGCGGCGCTGATCATGGAGGGAAGGCTGTTGGCCAGCGCCTGCTGCAGGGTGCTGACATCGTTGGTCACACGGCTGAGGATATCGCCGAAGGGAACCGAGTGGAAGTATTTCATGGGAACCCGGTTGATTTTTTTCGACAGGTCGCCGCGCAGATCCTTGGAGAGATCCAATGTGACGGTCGCCATGATATAGTGCTCTACGTAGGTAAAGACGGCACTGAAGCCGTAAATCACCAGCAGCAGGATACCGATGGAGGCAATGGCTTCCAGGTCGATTTCCGCAAACAGGGAATCCGAAATCAGGTCGGTGATATCGCTCAACAGATTGGGGCCGATGATGGTGAGAACCGCTCCGGCGATGGCAAACACAAAAGCAACGATCATCGGGATTTTCAATTTGCTGGAATAGGAAAACAATTCCCGGAGTATGCCGCTAATTCCGCGTTTGCTTTTCTCCGCGGCGCGCATGCCGCGCTGTCCAAAACCGCTCATTTCGTATTCCCTCCTTTAGGCGCCCAGCTCTTCTTTGGAGAGCTGAGATTTGGCGATTTCCTGATAAACCGGGCAATTCTGCATCAGTTCGTCATGGGTACCGATGCCCACAGCTCGGCCCTCGTCCAGGACGATGATTTTATCGGCATGGCGGATGGTGCCAATGCGCTGGGCCACAATCAGACGGGTGGTGTCCTTCAGCTGTTCCTCCAAGCCGGCCCGAAGCTTCGCGTCGGTGCGATAATCCAGGGCGGAAAAGGAATCGTCAAACACCAGGATTTCCGGCTTTCTGGCCAATGCCCTGGCAATGGAAAGCCGCTGCTTCTGTCCGCCGGACACGTTGGTGCCCCCTTCCGCGATGGGCGCCTCGATGCCGCCGGGCAGCTTCTCCACAAATTCCGTGGCCTGCGCCAGTTCCAGCGCCTGCCGGACGTTGTCATCCGACCCCTCCGCCTGGCTCTCACCAAACAGGACGTTCTCCCGAATATCGCCGGAGAACAGGACAGCCTTCTGGGTGACATAGCCGATCCGGTTGTACAGCGCATCAAAGGTATAGTCCTCCACATTCTGCCCGTCCACCAGGACCTGTCCGGAGGTGGCGTCATAAAACCGGGCGATGAGGCTGACCAGAGTGGTCTTGCCGCTGCCTGTAGCGCCGATAAAGGCGACGGTTTCCCCCTGCCTGGCTGTAAAGCTGATATGGCTCAGAACGTCCTTGTCCGACGACGGATAATGGAAGGAAACATCCCGGAATTCCACCGTGCCTTTTTCCGGCGCGTCGGTTTTCGTCCCCTCCCGCAGGCTGAGTCGGGTGTCCAGCACGGCATTGATGCGCTGGGCGGATACCTGGGCGGCGGGGATTAGCATGATAATCATCACCATCATCATGATGGACATGATCACATAAGTGGCATAGGTGCCAAACACCACGATATCGCTAAAGGTGGTCAGGCGCAGGGCGGCGTCGGCGGAGGGGACATTGTTCACCAGCGCCGCCCCCACCCAGTAGATCACCAGGGACAAGGCATTCATCGCCAAGGTGACGGAGGGCATAAGCAGGGCGAAGGCGCGCTGATTGAACAGCTGGGTCTTCATCAGGGTGACGTTGCCCTTTTCAAACTTTTCATTCTGATAGTCTTCCGCATTGTAAGCATGCACCACATTGATGCCGGTCAGATTTTCCCGGGCCACTGAGTTGATCTTATCCACCAGCTTCTGCACCCTTCTAAACCGGGGAACCACGATGCCGATAATCAGGACCATCATCACCAGCAGGGCCACCACAAATCCCGCCGTAATAGCGGAAAGCGTCCAGCTTTTATTGACGATTTTGATGATGGCCCAAACCGCCATAATGGGGGATTTGATCAGAATCTGAAGCCCCATGGCCACCAGCGTCTGCACCTGCGTAATATCGTTGGTGGTGCGGTTGATCAGACTGGGGACGGAAAAGGACATCATTTCCTGCTGCCCAAAATCGGCGATCTTGTTGAAGACGTTCTCGCGTATGGAAAAGCCAAAGCCGGCGGCCGTCTTGGCCGTTAAAAATCCGCAGACCACACAGAGCACCGCGCTGGCCAAGGTACAGCCCAGCATTTCGGCACCGGTATGCAGGATGTCGGACATGGTGCTGTCGGGGGATTTGATCAGGACAGTCAGGTTGCTCATGTAATCCGGCAGACGCAGATCAAAATAGATCTGGCCCAGCACCAGGACGGCGCAAAGGCCGGCCATCAGCCATTCCTTCCGCCGCATTCGCTTCAATAACTTAATCATGGCTGCCTCCTTCAATATGGCTGTATATATTTTTCCTTAATCCTCATTTTGACAAGAAATGCGTTCTCGCAGTTCCTGCATTTTAACGTCCGTCTGGGCGATGATATCCGCGCACTCTTTCAGTTCATCGGCCAGCTGCCGGACGACCGGCGAATCGTTTTTGTACCGGATCTGGTGCTCCAAACTGGCCCAAAAATCCATCGCTACCGTCCGGATCTGGATCTCCACCCGGATATTTTCCTTCCCTGTAGAAAAGAAAACCGGGATCTCGATGATTAAATGCAGGCTGCGGTACCCGTTGGATTTCGGATTTTGAATATAATCCTTGCAGGCGATGAGGCAAACGTCGTCCTGTTTTTGAAGCATTTCGGAAACGGCATAAATGTCGCTGATAAACGGGCAGATCACCCGGATGCCGGCAACATCGTTCAGATTTTCCGCAATTGACTCCACCGCCACCGGCAGTCCGCGCTTGCTGAGCTTCCGGGCAATGCTGTACGGCCGCTTAATCCGCGACTGGATGGTTTCAATAGGATTGTGTTCGGAGGTGCCGGATAGTTCGTCCCCCAGGATTTCCAGCTTGGTAGTGACCTCTCGGATGGCTGAACGGTATTTCACCATTAGCTCTTCAAACTGAAAGATCCGTTGGAGCAATTCGTCCGGTATCTCATCCCGGTCATCCCCTCCAAAAAAATCTTTCAGCGCTTCCCGCCTCTCTTCCAATTTGTCTTGATAAACAGGTTTCATGTTCCACAGTTTCCTTTTGAGTATTGGATAACAAATTCAAACATAAACGTCCTAGTCGTGGGGCTATCATTTCCTGCTGTATTCACTGATTCAGCAAGGCCATAAATTCATCGCCGGTAATGGTCTCCTTTTCCAGCAGATGGGTGGCCAGTTTATGCAGCAACGGCTCATTTTCCTCCAAGATTTTCCGGGCTTTTTCATGGGCCGCTTTCACAATCCCCACCACTCGTTCGTCAATTTTGGAAGCGGTGTCTGCTGCACAGGTAAGGGAAGCATCCCCACCCAAATACTGGTTTTGCACCGTCTCCAACGCCACCATATCAAATTCGTCGCTCATTCCGTAACGGGTGATCATCGCCCGGGCCAGCTTGGTGGCTTGCTCAATGTCGTTGGAGGCGCCAGTGGTCATGTTGTCCACACCAAATATCAGCTCTTCCGCGCTGCGCCCGCCGGTTAAGGTGACGATTTTGTTGAGGATCTCGGTCCGGGTCATCAGCATCCGTTCCCCTTCGTCCACCTGCATGGTGTATCCCAACGCGCCGGAGGTTCGGGGTACAATGGTAATCTTGGTGACCGGGGCAGAATGGGACTGCATCGCCGCCACCAACGCATGGCCGATTTCGTGATAGGCTACAATTTTCTTTTCCTGATCGGAGATTACAGCGTTTTTCCTTTGAGCACCGGCAATGACCGTTTCCACACTTTCTTCCAGGTCTTCCTGAACAACGGCTTTCCGCCCTTCCCGGACTGCCCGCAGCGCCGCCTCGTTGATAATGTTAGCCAGCTCTGCACCGGAGGCGCCAGCCGTCGATCGGGCAATCACATCCCAGTCGATGTCTGGCCCCGTCCGGACATCCTTAGCGTGTACTGTCAGGATGGCTTTACGTCCCTGCAGATCGGGAAGTTCCACCGGCACCCGGCGGTCAAACCGCCCGGGACGCAGCAGGGCAGGATCCAGGCTCTCCGGCCGGTTAGTGGCCGCCAGCAGCACCACACCCTTTTGCCCGTCAAAGCCGTCCATTTCCGCCAGCAGCTGGTTGAGCGTCTGCTCACGTTCATCGTTGCCGCCTACACCACCGGTGTTTCGCTTCTGACCGATGGCGTCAATTTCGTCGATAAAGACGATGCAGGGCGCTTTTTCATTGGCCTGCTTGAACAGGTCCCGCACCTTGGCAGCGCCCATGCCGACAAACATCTCCACAAATTCACTGCCGGAGATGGAGAAGAAAGGAACGCCCGCCTCCCCGGCAACCGCTTTTGCCAGCAGGGTTTTACCGGTGCCGGGAGGCCCCACCAGCAGGACGCCCTTAGGAAGCTTTGCGCCGATGGCGGCGTATTTTTGCGGGTCGTGCAGATAATCCACAACCTCTACCAGCGATTCCTTCGCCTCGTCCTGTCCGGCGACATTATCAAATGTGACGCCGGTTTTGGCGTCTGCCACATAGATCTTCGCGCCGGATTTGCCGAAGGACATGGCGTTGTCCATCCCGCCGGGGAGTTGATCTTTCATCTTTTTGCGCATCCAGCGGTAGAATACTTCCCCGATGATGAAGAAGAACAGGATCGGCAGTATCCAGGTCAGAATAAACGAAAGCAGAGGGTTAGTCTGAGTGGGTATGGTAGCCGAAAACCGGATGTCCTCATGTTCCATCAACTGCTGCAGCAACCTTTGACCGTCTTCCGGCCATATGCCGGTTTTATAGATCTGTTCGGCATTCTCATCCCCGGCAATGAAGACAAACTGACTGGAGTATTCATCATAGGATACTTCCTTGACCTCGTTGTTGTCGATCATTTCGAGGAACTGGTCATAGCCTACCTCGACGACCGAGCGCTTGAGTAATGAGGGAAACACCAACGCATTCAGCAGCAGGATGACAATCATCGCAACAATGGCGTAAAAGATAAACGGTTTTTTGGAAGGACCGTTCTTGTCGCTGACAACCTCATGCATCCTTCATTCTCCCCTCTATTTTGGTATTGGGCCCCGGCTTGTCGTCTTTTCCCGAGATTTTTCTCAGTGCCTTTTTAAACTGGAAGGAGAAGAAGATAGCTGTAAAAGCCACCGCGATGAAATCCGCCACCGGTTCCGCCATATAGACCGCGGTGGTTTTGTCCGATGTGAAGATCATGGGCATGATATAAATCAGCGGTATCAGCAGGATAAATTTCCGCATAACCGCCACCAGAATGGACGCCTTGGCGTTGCCCAGGGAGGTAAAGGTCATCTGGCAGGCAACCTGAATGCCGAACAGCAGCAGGCAGGCCATGTAAATGCGCAGGGCGGTTTTGGTAAACGCCACAAGCTCCTGGGAATTGGTGAACATGGCGGCGAAGCCCTGGGGAAATAGCATCACGCAGGCCCACAGCAGGGTGGAATAAACCAGACTGGCTTTTAGCAGCAGTTTGAAAGCCGCCTTCACCCGTTCGGGATTGCGGGCGCCGTAATTGTAGCTGATAATGGGCTGCGCCCCTTGGCCCAAGCCCTGTAGCGGAAGCATAGCGAACTGCATCACGCTGGTCAGAATGGTCATGGCACCCACGGCGATATCCCCGCCGTAGCCCTGCAGGGAAGAGTTAAAGCAGATGGAAATCACGCTTTCGCTGGCCTGCATGATGAAGGTGGACAGCCCCAACGCCAGGCTGGGAAGAACAATTTTGGCGCTCAATCCCAGGTTTTTCAAGCGGAGTTTGAGATGCGTCTTTTTTCCGCACAGGAAAAGGAGTACCCAGGCACAGGACAGAGCCTGCGAAAGAATGGTTGCCCAGGCGGCACCCGCCACCCCCATATTGAAACCAAAGATGAAGATGGGGTCGAGGATAATGTTGGATACCGCTCCAATGAGCACGGATAACATACCGGTTTTGGCAAAGCCCTGGGCAGTGATAAACGCATTCATTCCCAAGGTCATCTGAACAAAGAGCGTACCGATGGCGTAGATGTTCATATATTCCACACCGTATTCGATGGTGTTTTTACTGGCCCCGAAAGCCATAAGGAAATCCCGGTTCCAGATCAACAGCACCGCTGTCAGGAGAACGGAGATGATAAACTGAACCACAAAGCAGTTCCCCATCGTCTTTTCCGCCGATTCGTGTTGGCCCTGTCCCATAAAAATGGATGCCCTCGGCGCCCCTCCATAGGCAGCAAACGCGGCAAATGCCGTGACTATCATGATCAGCGGCATACATACTCCGACGCCGGTCAGGGCGGCTTCCCCGATTACCGGTATGTGCCCGATGTAAATCCGGTCAACAATATTGTACAGCATATTGATAAGCTGTGCTGTTACAGTGGGAAGGGCCAGCTTCAGCAACAACTTCCCCACCGGCTCTTTTCCCAGAAAATCTTCGTCTTCCCTCATGCCATTTCTTCTCCTTCCGCCTCTAGCTTTGTATTTTCCGCAATCCGTTGGTTAAACCAGGCAAATTGTTTTTGCTCCTCTTCGGTAAAGCCCCGGAATATCTGCTTTCGAAAACCTTCCCGCACTGCTTCAATCTCGTGCGTAATCGGTGCAGACGCAGAGGTAAGGGACAGATGGATCCGTCTGCGGTCCTCTGTATCCTGCCGCCTCTGTAGCAGCGATTTCTGAATCAGGCTTTCCACTGCCTGGGATACATTGCTTTTTGAGAGCATCCGCAGCTCTACAATATCCGCAGCAGTATCCCGGCCCGGATTATTCTGGAGAAAACTGATGATGGTGGCTTCAATCGGCGCCAGCCCGTATCGGTCACAAACCGGCCTGAGCATACTGTCATACAGCCTGACAATCCGCCGGATGTTGGATAAAAGCGTATTTGTCTGATGCATGCTGAACCCCCTCGGCGATAGTTTTATTTCATACTGTTTTTTAATAAACAGTTGTTACAACGAACTATTTTACTCCAATAGCAAACGACGTCAAGGGAATAATTTTTTCTTTTCAGATTATTCACAGTTCCTTCATAAAGGAAGAAAATCAAAATAATGACAAATGCCGAATACGGTTATATAATGAAACCAACACGTTGTCATACCATTTCTGGAGGAACATTATGAAGGTCTATGAACACAAGGTGCAGTACTATGAAACCGATAAGATGCAAATCACCCATCATTCCAATTACATCCGTTTCATGGAAGAGGCAAGGATTGATTTTCTGGATCAAATCGGCTGGGGCTACGACAAAATGGAAGAGCAGGGGATTCTCTCTCCGGTAGTCGGTGTTACGTGTGAATATAAAAAAGCCACGTCTTTTCCAGATATTCTCCGGATATCCATCAGGGTGTTGGAATTGAGCGCTGCAAAGTTAAGCCTCGGCTATACCATGACGGTTTCGGACAAAGTGGTTTGTACGGCCAGCAGCACCCATTGCTTCCTGAATCAAAACGGACGGCCAATTAACCTCAAAAAACAATATCCGGCATTTTATTCGCTGCTGGAATCGTTAAAAGTAGAAAGCGGGCAAGGGAACGTCCGATAACGTCCCCCATCCTGTTAAAATGGCATTGTCTTCAGGTTCTCGGTCGCTGTTGCGTCCTGAATCACAAGCTGCTTGTTGTATACCGAAAGCCTTCGCGAGGCGAGCTCCTTCAACATAGTAAACAGGGTTTTCCGATGGTTTGGCATCGGAAAACCCTGTTTTTTTACCCCAGTATCGATGTGGCTTCACGCCTTATCTCGTATCTTGGGCACCCATGGCGCAGGACTTGGGTTGCCTATACGATATCGCAAGACTTTTTCGCCCTCCGACGTTATTTTTATTTGCTTATCTATCGGCAACACCATCTCGCGCATTGACCCTGTACCAAGCCAATAGTCAGGATTTCTGCAGGGTGGAGAAACCTTTCCTTTGCGCTTACCATGCCTTACACAACATAGGGCATCACAAAACAAAAGTAAAATTCTCGAAGACCAATGGGTTCATTGAAAGCTTCGCCCGAACGGCATTCCGCATGCTTTTGCGGATGTACGCATTATTTGTTTCGGGAGATGATGACAGCAACATTCCCGAATGGAAAGA
>JABLTO010115801.1_pt1 | contig 15963 bp, 16 predicted proteins | sample 7160091 | NCBI WGS metagenome assembly JABLTO01 (sample SAMN14651225, study PRJNA627086) | human gut metagenome | isolation source: feces | host: Homo sapiens
CGCCGATACGTTTACCGCAGCGAATACCGCGCTTGACCACGACTGGGGCGAGTGGACGCAGAACAGCGATGAAAAGACCCACACCCGAATCTGTAAGCGTGACACCAGCCATACGGAAACCGAGAATTGCCACGGCGGCACGGCAGACTGCACGCACAAGGCTGTCTGCACGGTCTGCGGCGGCGAATACGGCGAGATGGCGACACACAGCTTCACTGCCGAAAAAGCAGAGGCGCAGTATTTGAAGTCTGCTGCAACCTGTACTGAAAAGGCAATCTATTACAAGTCCTGCACCTTCTGCGGTCTGAGCTCCGAGGGCACGGCGGATGAAGCGACCTTCTTCTCCGGCAATGCGCTGGATCACGACTGGGCCGAACCCAGCTATATGTGGGAACCGGTTCCGGATGGCTTTATGTGCGCGGCAACGAAAGTATGCCGAACCTGCCGTACAGATGTTTCTGAGATTGCAACTGTGACCTATGCCGTGACAACGGAGCCAACCTGCCTGCATGAAGGCACCGGTACGTATACCGCAACATTCTCCGCTGCCTTTGGCTTCCCCGTGCAGACTAAAGACGTTACCCTTCCCGCCACTGACCATGACTGGGGCAAAACGGAATACACATGGCCGTCCACCGAAGACGGCTACAGCTGCACCGCAAAGCGCGTCTGCAGGAATAACGGTACGCACGCAGAGACCGAGACCGCCGCGGCAACCTATTTTGTCGCCACTGAACCGACCTGCCTTACGACCGGCCTTGGCAGATATCAGGCATCCTTTGAAGCGGACTGGGCAGAAGACGCATTCAAAGACGTGCCGCTCGCCGCGCTTGAGCACATGTATGGCGATTGGGTATCCAATGGCGACGGTACGCACACCCGCAAATGCACGGTAGACGGCTGTAAGGGTTTCGAAATCAAAGACTGCTCCGGTGGAAAAGCGACCTGCAAGGGCAAGGCAAAGTGCGAGGTCTGCGGTGCGGAATACGGTGAGCTTGATCCGAAGAACCACACCAACTTAAAGCACTTCCCGGCAAAGGCGGCGACCAAGACCACCGAGGGCAATATCGAGTATTGGCACTGCGAAGACTGCGGCAAGTATTTTGCCGATAAGGACGGAAACAAGGAAATCGCTAAGTCAGACACCGTAACGGCAAGACTGCCGGAGGAAAAGCCCACCTCCCCCAAAACCGGCGACACAAGCAATCTTGCTTTGTGGCTTGCTCTGCTCTTCATCAGCGGCGGCGCGGTAACCGCAACAACGGTCATCAGCAGAAAGAAAAAGCGCAGCGTAAAGTAAAATTAAATGTTTAACCTAAGGGCGGCTATCGAAAACGGTAGCCGCCTTTTTTATCGTAAAAAATGCTGGACTTGTGTGGCTGCCTGTGGTATGTTGTTTGGCTTGGAAAGGGGTGAAAACCGTGAGTATCCTTGAAAATATTTATTACGGCAATATCGATCCGCACGAACACAGCATATCCGGCGGTGACAACGATGAACTGATCGAAAATGTTGTGCAGCTCGAAACGAAACTGCGAGCCACTCTCACAGAGCAACAAAAAATACTGCTCGAACAGCTTGAAAAAGCGGACGCAGAGGTTTCCGACCGGCACGAATTGCAGGCATTCGCAGTCGGCTTTCGATTGGCAGCTCGGCTGATGACGGAAGTGTACGAGCCGACGCCGGAGTTAGAACCGTAACAAAAAAACAGTCGGAAACGGGATCGCAGGATCCTGTTTCTGCTTTGAAAATATATACTGCAGCAGGCAGAGGATTTTCACAGTCCTTTGCCTGCTTTTTTGTTGTGTTGTAAATCTTTTTGAACATTTTGTAAATTCTTCGTTTTTCAGGTAGTCAACCCTACGGTTTTTCGGCATGAAAAGTGAGGGGACAATTTTTCAGCGCATAGCTCCAGCATTTTTTCGGCATGAAAAGTAGAGGGCAAAATTACATAACCGATGGAAAGGAGGCGGTGCAGATATGATTGCATCCGTACAAAAAGAAAAATTTAAGGAGGAAAAAGTGTCAGAAAAATTTTCAATCATCCCGAACCGCATAAGCGATTACAGGTTGAAGCCAAGAGATTACGCCGTATACTGCTGTCTAGTAAAACACAGCGATAAAAACGGAATTTGTTTTCCGTCAAGGCGGCTGATCGCCGAGGAATGCTGCATTGACAAAAAGACGGTGGACTCGGCAATTAAAAATCTTGAAAAAGCCGGACTTGTAACAAAGCAAAAGCGTAAACGGCAGGACGGCTCGAACACAAGCAATCTGTATAAAGTTAAGCTCTTTCGATAGCACAATTTTTTGTACGGGGTGGTGTAAGAAACGGCATTGCAGAACTATACCCAAAGAAGTAAACCCACTAAGTATATAATACAGCAGAAAGAAGAAAGACAGCGGAAATGCTTTTCTCTGCCGATAACGCCCCGAAAAACGCCTTGTGTGCCGATTAAAACGCAGAAAAAGATAAAACCCTCGCCCGTTACGCACAAAGGTGAAATACGGCGTTACAGGCGGCATATGCGCCTTTTTTCTCTCTGCCGTAATAGCAGGCTGAATACCGCAGGGTTGCACGTTTTTACTCTCCCTTTGGGGAGAGTGCGAGCATCGCAGACGACCGGTCGCCGGCAAAGCCGACCCTCTGCCGCTGCTGCTCGGCGGGCAGTAGCCCTGCACCCACTTTAAGAAACGGAGTACGATATGAAAAATAAAAAGTTAAGCATTCGCATCAGCGAACAGGATCTCGCCGCCATCCACCGAAAAGCGAACACGGCAAATCTGTCCGTAACGGACTATGTTACACGCTCCTGCCTCAACAAACAAATCGTTGTGGTGGAGGGGCTTGAAAATATTATCCGAGAGCAAAAGGCAATCGGCAAAAACCTAAACCGTCTCACACTGCTTTGTAATATGGACAGAGTGTCGGTTGCCGATCTATCCGAAGTAAAAAACGAATACGCAAGGCTTAACGAATTTCTTTGCTCTCTGCTTGAAAGAAAGCGGTGACGGTAATGGCAACGGTCAATTTAATACAGAGCAAGCGTTCACAGTCAAAGGCAGGACTTGCCTTTATTCTCTCCTACTGTAAGCGTGAGAGCAAAACCGTGTGCGGCGATAAGAAACTGATCGGCGGCGTGAACTGTATTGCCGAGAGCGCATACTGCGAAATGCTCTCTACAAAAATGCGATATGGGAAAACCGACGGCAGAATGTTTTATCATCTGGTGCAGTCCTTCTCGCCGGAGGAAAACATTACTCCCGAAACCGCGCACGAAATTGCTTTGAAGTTTGCGGAACAGGAATTCCCCGAATATGAAGTTTTGGTGGCTACCCATACCGACAAGGCGCATATCCATTCGCATTTTATTATTAACAGTGTAAGCTGTGAGAACGGATATAAGCTCCGTCCGCCTAAAGATTTTATAGAGCGACTGCGAAACGCCTCGGACAAGCTGTGTACGGAATACGGGCTGTCGGTTTTAAAACCGAGCACAAAACAGAAAAAGGTACAGCAAATGTCCTCAAAAGAATACCGTTCGGCAGTGCGGGGCGAGAGTTATAAAATGCAGCTTGCGGCGGCAATAGACGATGCGATGGCGGCAGCTCGGTCAAAGCAGGATTTTATTCAGCTAATGGAAGCTGAGGGCTACGGTGTGGAGTGGACGGACGAAAGAAAATATATCACCTATATCACACAGGACGGCAAGCGATGCCGCGACCGCAGCCTACACGAAGAAAAATATCTTAAGGAGAATATGGAATATGAATTCGGAATACGGGAGATTATCCTCGGAGGAACTGAAAGCGAGGGCGCGGCAGAGTATGCAGAGAGCCGCCGAAGCGAAGCCCTGCGTAACGGTGACCGAGCTGAACTGGAAAGGAATGCTCGATACGCAGAAGGTGCAGATAGAACTGCTCTCGCGGCTGATGAGCGCAACCGAAACGCTGACAACCAAAGAGGAACTGACAGAGTATATGAACGAGCAACTGAATATTCTGACCGAGAACAACGCACAGTGCCAAGCGGCGGTGACGGAATTTCAGAACAAAATGAGGAAATCGGCGGCGGAATTTACCGACTCAATGAAAACGGCAGTGTCGGATACCGAGAAACGGGTTGGGAGGATCAGCGACTTTTATTCGAACAATCTCTCAATGCTGACGGATACGGCGGAGAAATATTTGAGCCGGATATTTTGGATCACGGTTATTCCCTCGGCGATAACGGCGCTGTATTATCTGACGCTGCTTATCTTGCGGCTGATATAACAGGTATCATTGACGATGACGCTCCCGTTGAGGATTGCACCACAAGGCATTTCCCCTCAGAGCATAAAAAGAAAAATTCCGGTCCTGTTATGGGCGGAATGTAAAAATACCGAACAGCCTTACGGCGGAAAGGATTCTATGGAGAATAAAACTTTTGACAAAGCAGTGCTTATGCTGAACGAGCCGGAAAAAATCCGAGTATACCGTTTCGGAAACACGGTGTATAAGGTCGGCAACTTCTTTGCAAAAAAGAACACGGAAACGATGAAAGAAATTCTTGAGCGCACCATACGCAGAGAAGCAAAAGCGCAGGCAAAAAACTAATTGCAAACCTTTTGCGGTTTTACCGTATTGTCGCTGGATATCATCAGCAAAGAGGACTTTGAAACGGTGCAGCGTATCAAAGAGTGCAAGAAGCTGCTCCGCACGCTCTGCAACGGAAAGCGTGTCGAAGTCAGCTTCTTTTGTTTCAGTCATAATGGTGGACACAATGCGGTTGACAAGCTCGACCTGAGAAGTGAGATTGCCGCCATTGTCTTTCACGTTGTTTAGCCCCTTTTCAACGATCTCGGCAACATATTTTGATAATACTTTAGACGCTTCCGCGCTATCAATAGGCGCAGTTTGAGAGAGCTTGTCCGTTACGGAAAGTTCTGCATCCAGGCCCTTATTTATGATTTGCTCGTAAAGTCCGTTGTGTAGCATTCATATACTCCTTTGGTAGAAACAGCATTTATCCAAAGAACAAACTATTTGTTCTGGCATGACTGGCCCTCCATGTTACTTATCGATTTCCTGAATAAAATCCATAATATCGTTTGGTTCCACCTCAAGCGCGGCACAGATTGCGCCGATCACATCGGTGGTGATATCCTTATCGTTTGCCAGCTTGTACATCTGATAATGGGTGATGCCGGCAGCTTCTTCCAAATCTTTCTTTTTCATATTCCGATCAACAAGAATATGCCACAGCTTCTTATAACTAACAGCCATTTTGAATCTCCTTTATGGGCTATTTGGTGTCGGGTACAATAACATGAATATAGCATATCACGATTCGACCGAGAAATCAATAATATGATAAGAATTTCAAACTTTTAATAGGTACAAAAATGTTATGGCTGATTTAACGGTTGCGTATAATTGCCGCTATCGGCGAAATCGGAATATTGTTTCATCATCAAGCCTTGATATTTTGCCGATGATGTGCTATACTATCCCTGTGCAGAAAGTGAGGGTTCTCTATGAAATATATTTCTGTCGCGGAAACGGCGAAAAGGTGGGGCGTTTCCGAACGCAGCGTGCGCGGGTATTGCGCTGAAGGAAAAATCGACGGTGCATTTCTGACCGGCAAGACATGGAACATACCCGAAACCGCGGAGAAGCCCGATCGCATTAACAAGAAAACTGATGCACCAAAGACACTTCTTGAGGTGCTGAAGGCCGAGAAAGCGGCAAAGCTGCACGGCGGCATTTATCATAAAATCCAAATCGATCTGACCTATAACTCCAACCACATTGAAGGCAGTCGCCTTACCCACGATCAGACGCGCTATATCTTTGAGACGAACACCATCGGCGCATCGGACGGGACGGTCAAGGTTGACGATGTGGTCGAGACCGCCAACCATTTCAAGTGCATTGATATGATTATCGATAGCGCAAATCATATGCTGAGCGAGGCGTTCATCAAGCAGCTGCACGCCATTCTGAAAAGCGGAACTTCCGATTCCCGGCTTGATTGGTTTGCCGTCGGGGATTACAAGAGACTGCCCAACGAGGTCGGCGGCATGGACACAACTGCACCGGAGAATGTCGGTGCTGAGATGAAGAAACTGCTTGCTGAATACAACGCCATTGAGAGCAAAACCTTTGACGATTTGCTTGACTTTCACTACCGCTTTGAGCGCATCCATCCGTTCCAGGACGGCAACGGCAGAGTCGGGCGCCTACTCCTTTTCAAAGAGTGCCTGCGGAACAACATCGTGCCGTTTATCATCGAGGACGACATCAAGATGTTCTACTACCGCGGCTTGAAGGAATGGAAGAACGAGCGCGGCTATCTGCGTGATACTTGTCTAGCTGCACAGGACAGATTTAAGAAGTATTTGGACTATTTCCGAGTCCCGTATGACAAATAAGCAAATCCGCCCCTGTGCGAGACAGAGGCGGATTGCTTTTTCGTAATAAACCCGTGCGTCTATGCCGAAAAAATGTAGGATTTTCAATGTGTTTTTGAGTGTTGCTCACACTTCCGTATCACGCTTCCGGACCAACAAGAAAAAAAGACGCATTGGCGTCTTTTTTCTTTTTATCTGTAGGAACGAGTGAACCCGAACGACCCGGAGAAGGAGGGAGTGGGCTTTGAGCGTGACCGCCGCCGGTGACGAAAAAAGGGAGCGCGACAAGGGAGAAAACAGGGAGCGGCGTGAGCAAAGAATTTGCGAAAAACAGCGGCCGTGTTTTCGAGTGGGCAATGAAAAATCCCACCCCCGCGGCCATATCGTGAAGCCGGGAAAGACATCATGGCTTCGAGCCCCCGAAATCTCACGATTTCGGGGGCTTTTCTCGCGTTTCCTCGCTTTTTTTGCAGCCATGAGGTTTGCGGATATAGAGTGCAGAAAAAAATATATCATTTCAAAAAACGGTTTCGGACAGGATGTTGAACAGTTTTTGCCTGAGGTGAAAGCGCAGCACCCGTTTTTAAGGGCAGAAGATTGAATTCTTGCTTGACGAAGCTTTTGCGCCTTTTGCCTCTTTAACAAAAACAGATCATTTAAAAATATAAAGCGGCACTTTATATCTTCAACAACGAATTGATAATTGTTTTTTGGAAGAAACCCATGCTATAATGTGACTACACCGGTGATAAAACTTTTCGGAGGTATGATATGAACATTAAAATAGGCGCGATTATTAAAAAACTTCGTGCGGAAAACAATATTACCCAGGATGCACTTGCTACAGCCATAGGTGTTACCCCACAAGCAATTTCACGCTGGGAATCAGAAGGCGGTTATCCGGATATTGAGCTTCTTCCGGCACTCGCAGACTTTTTCTCGGTCAGCGTGGATGAACTTATCGGATATAGGCTGTCCGAAAGAGAGGAAGAGCTTGCCGCTATCAAAAGGGAAATGTATCGTCTCTCGGAGGTCGGATCGATCGAGGAACGGGTTACTTATGCCCGAAATGCTTTCACGCAGTATCCGAACGATTATGAGATCAGGGATCATCTTGCGGTGTGTCTGTATTTCGTGTGGCAGGAGACTCACGATACATCGCTTGTCGGAGAGATTGAGAATCTTCTGACGCCCGTTGCGAATGAATGCGTCAACGAGGAGAATATAAGATATGACGCCATTAACACATTAGTCTGTTTATACAGCAAGACCAAGCAGACAGACAAAACCATGGATTTAGTCAAGCTGCTCACTCCCATGAAATATTGTCGGGAAAAATCACTTTCCTGCGGGATCGGAGATGGAAAAACCAAATTCTATATTCAGGATGAGATCGACAAACTCACGGACGCTCTCGGCCTCGCCATTCAGAATCTTGCGCTGAATGAGGATCTTCCGAATGACTCTTCCACATGGAAGAATAAAATCGAAATGCTTCGGATATCGAACCGGCTCTATTTCTTGATCTACGGCGACGATCTTATGTATCACCACAGCCGCTTGGCTTTTAATCATTGGCTGATCTCTACATATCAGATCGCGCTCGGCAACACGGAGGATGCTCTCGATTCACTCGAGAAGATGTGCGGCCATGCCGCTGCATATGACTTATCATATCAAAACGACCATGGCAAACATTTCTCGTCTTTCTTGGTTGACACGCAGATCTATCCCGAAATAAGCGAGAATTTCCATGAGCTCACCGAGCATACGCAGTGCTACTATACGCTTGACAAAATGCAGCATGCCCGATATGACTGTATCCGCCAGGACCCGCGTTTTATCTCGGTTATTGAGAAATTGAACCTGTATGCAAAATAAATAATTCCAACCAAACCGTCCGAGAGCTTTTCCCTCTCGGACGGCTCGCTGTCGCGTCATTTACAAGAGCGGTTTATTATCAAAATATTTGTATTTGCCAGAAAGTGTTTCGTGTTGCGGAGATATTATAGTTTGAGGCGATATTTTTTCGGCGCGGCGAGTCATATTGAGTGAATTGCAACGGATTCAAGTCACATCCGCTTTTTTGCTTTTTATGCTGTTTTGTGCTATAATTATAAAAAACAATAATCGAGGTTACCGATATGCAGCCTGCCGATAACGAATTTTTTGAAGAATACAAGCACTTAGACAAACTCTGCGGCGATATGTACTCTTGCCGAAACGGGATCAGCGAATATATTGATCAAATGGATAACAAGTCATATAAGGGGTCCCCTCTCATTCCTTCATGGAATTCCGATTACAAAATGCTGAAGCATATTCGTTGGGTCAGAAATCAGATTGCCCATGATTCGGGCGCATATCAAGTCAGCGAGCCGGAGGACTTGGATTTTGTCCGAAATTTTTATGATCGCATATTCTCCGGGCAGGATCCTCTGACATTACTTCGAAAAGAGGAGGAGGAAGCAGCCGAGCGCAGAAAGATGCAGAGCAAGCAGCATGCAAATCAGGTTCAAACGCCCGATGAAGTTTCTATATACGCGCCTCAGCCATTATACATATCTCAACAATATACGTCGATCAAGAAAAAATCGCGCGGTCGGATCGGACTTATTATCGGCGCGGGAGCAACGGTACTCATCTTCATAATACTCATTATAATACTATTTTTCCGTCATTGACTGAATCAGCGGAGCAGATTTACATCTGCTCCGCTGATTCAGTCCGTGTTTTTTCTTCATTTCCACAGCATAGTCGAACTTCGATGCCTCATGGGAAACATACGCAGCAGTTGTCTCCTCCCGGATATCGTCAAGCCCATGCAGCATCGCACACCGGTCATAGCAACGGATTTGATGTTGCTCCCGTTTCTTTTATTCAACATCTTCCGGTTTCATACTTACACCGAATTTCCACACTGCTTTTCCGGAACTTTTTTCTTTAATTGTTACCAGTGATTTATGAACTTCCGGATGTCTATCGCAATGAGATGTGTCAATATCAAATGAAAACTCGTGCCAATTACGGAATCTTGTAATATCATAGTCGTTATATTGAAACCATATTTCGTTTTGCAGAGACTTATCCGAATTCAACAAACGGGGATAAGATGCAATCAACATGAGTTTTCTGATATAATCATAATAATACTCATATTCAAGATCCGTAGTTAATCCACCATCAACATTTACAAAGTCGGATATTGCCAGCCCCCAGCACACTCCGGCGTCATCCGCGCTCAAGCCATTGTCCAAAAGCAGCTTCAATGTCCGTAAAACAACTTCATTTGAAGGAAATGCAAATCTAAAAATCGGATTTAAGACGTTATCTCCATCGTACGGAACAGACGGTTTTGAGATATCCATGCCATATCTGAGAAACAATTCCGTAATTCGATAAAAGTCTTCGGGAGTCTCCTCGTTGCGAAATAAGAATTCAATGATTTCGTCATATAAATTATTGTCAAATCCGTAATCCGTAATTTTGCCGAGAGGCTTTGCGCCTTTCACCAATAAACTTTCTGCCAAATCATAGTCGATCACGTCGGATGTACATACTTTTAACAGCTCTGCATTGAGATTGAGTTCGTCCTTCCTTCTCTTCCACGGAAGGTCATCGTCCGAAGCCTTAAAGTTATACACCGGCTTCATAATATCCATAATGTCCACCGATTCCCGTATAACATCAATGATATCATCAATTGACTTGTATGCCATCGGTGCTTCATCGATCGTCTGCTCGCTGACGGATGTTGTATAGATTCCTTCCATAGCGGCTTTATATGCTTCCATATCGATTTCTTCTTTCGCACGGCTTCTGGACATGATCCGTCCTGCTCCGTGGGGTGCGGAGTAATTCCATTCGGGATTTCCCTTCCCCACGGCGAGAACGGAGCCGTCACGCATATTGATCGGGATCAAAACCCTTTCACCTGCGTGAGCGGCGATCGCCCCCTTGCGGAGAATCATTTCGTCGGTGTCGATATAGTTGTGAACCGTGTGAAAGGACTCCGTTCCCGTCATGCCGGTTCTCTCCAAAAGAATCTCCGCCATCTTTTCTCTGCTCCTTCGTGCAAACTGCTGACATATCTCCACGTCATGGAGATAATCTTCGAGAAATGCGCCGTAGAGCCAGCAAAGATCCTCGGGCGCATCCGGAGTCTTTGCTTTATAATCTTTTTCGAGCGTCTTCAGAGCCTGCTGTATCTCGCAGCGCCTGCCCTCCGCTTTATAGGTTCGGATGATCTCGTCTCTTCGGACAAAATAGTCTTCCTTCCCGGAATGAAGATCAACGGCAAGCTTCTGATAGAGCTCGGCGACCTGTTTCCCCAAATTTCTGCTTCCGGAGTGGATCACAAGATAATATGTACCGTCCGACGCTTTATCAATTTCGATAAAGTGATTCCCTCCGCCGAGCGTGCCCAAAGAACGCTCCAAGCGCGGGGTATGGCACAGCGAACGGAAACACCGAAGCCCTGTCAGGTCGAATCGCTCTATGCGTCCTTCCCATGTATTCATACCGGAGGGGATATAGTGTGCGGCTTCGTCTATCCGTGCAAAATCGAGTTCTTTTTCGGCAAGCTTTACGGTGTACATACCGCATCCGATATCCACGCCCACGATATTGGGGCATGCCTTATCGGTCACGGTCATTGTAGTTCCGATCGTGCATCCCTTCCCGGCGTGAACATCCGGCATAATGCGGACGCGGCTGTTTTCCGTAAGCGTATAGTCGCACATTCTGCGGATCTGCTCGACCGCGCCGTCCTCGACAACCTTTGCATAGCAAACGGCTGTGTTCATCTTTCCCTGTATTTCAAACATAACTGCATTCCTTTCAAAAGTAATCGGACACTCAAAGTCCGCACGCCGCGCTCCTATGCCGCGATCTGCGCATAGCGCTCGCTGCCCAGCACATTCATCATGAAATCGTAGGGAGAAAGAATCCCTCCCGCAATCATAAAAAAAATGCGGGGTGTGACGCCCGAAACCAATGCGACGCCCTGTTCGTTTTGCTTGACGGGCTGCTGACGGTGTCTGCACGCAACGTTCCAGAAAATAATCTGAGGGAGCCGATATCCGCAAAGTTCAAACTTCCTCTGAGCATTTTTGAAGTTTACCGCGGACGCATTATCAACGCAGGAATCGAATTCCATATCGGAGATGATGATTAATTTTGCGGGTAGCTCCTCTTGGGGCAGATGATTTTTCACTGCCGCGCGAAGAATCAGGTCAAATACAGCCTCCAGATTTGTGTTGGCAACCTCACTGAAGGAAGCCGCATACCGAAGCCGATCGGCGAAGGTCGCCCCCTTTACTTCGATCAGCTGCGGACTGGAGGAAAACCCGATAAAACGGTTTCCGAAAGCACCTTTGTTGTGCTCCGCAAAATAGAGTCCGAGCGACAGAGCCACCGCCGCCGGGATCGGATTCAGACTGCAATACATGGAGCCTGATGTGTCAATGACGGCAAGTGCGTTCTCACTGCTGCCGAAATCGGGCAGAGAAGCCCACGTTGCGTTCAGCGCATCCTTCTCGTCGGGTGAGATATCCCGCATGAAGCTTTTGCCGTTTCCGAACCATCCGGTATTCAGATACGGTGAAACAAGCTCGTACGGGGCGACATTGTCGGCGTGCAGAACGGCTTTGCCGGAGCCGACCTCCCGAAGAAACGCAAGATAGCGCTCCTTGTCGTTTCGCAAAAATGCCCTTCTGTACTTGAACATAGCCCTTGACGGCTGTTTTTCGTAGTCGAAGGAATAGTCCTTTTCGCGGAGATTGTTCTCGATGATGCGTATCCTCGCCCGGAGAGCGGAAAGCGCTTTTCTGTATTCCGCGTCGGAAAGATTCAACGATTTCGCAATTCTCTTGCCGAGCAGTTTCGTCTGCACATTGGATGCATTCACGGAAGGCAGCCATTTTGCAAGGAGAGAAACCGCACCGTCTTTTTTCAGCGCTGCCAGATCATCGAAAAACTGCTTTCTCACGACGGAAAGCATTTCTTTTTCACAGTGCGTCCCCATCAGAGAAAGAAGATCGTCATATCTGCCGTACTCTGCGATATACTCAAGATTCTTTTTCACGGACGCGGGCTCATTTACAGCAAGCCAATGCAGAATCACACGGAACACCCGTCTTTCTCCGAGACCGCCTCTGATATCTCTTGCATAAAAGAGCAGCTTCATGGCAGTATCCGGATTTTCGGTATATGCGCGGATAAACCGGGCAACGATCTCCTCATCGCTTTCGCGCCGAAGCGCACCGATCGACGCAAAGAGATCCAAGCACTCGGAGCCGGTTGACTCATATGCAGCCGCGCCGTTTTCGGTCAATGTCATATTTGCTTCCTTTTTTATGTAGTCCCACATGAAGTTCACTCCTTTTCTGCTGCAAGATCGCAATTTTCAAAAACAAGACCCCGTTTTGAGCGGGATTCGAACCCGCGAACGGTGAGTTTTGATCACCTGATATAACCGCTTATCCATCATCGATTGCTGTGGGGGTCTTTACGGCAGATACCGGACCGGGCTCGCTCCCGCATAACGGAAATTTTCCCGCGGGACCGCCGGGCTGTCGGTATCATATACAAGGCACCTTCGGGGCTTGAACCCATAAGGATCCGACGAATCGTCTCCCTTACCGTTAAATTGCTGCCGGTGCCTTTTTCAAGACGCCGCCTTTCGGCTCCTTACAATCAAACACATCTCTTTGCAGAGCAGTTTATGAGAAAATAAGAATTGCTGTGTGCGTCTTTCTTTTTACAACGATATTATACCTGCCGTATCTTCCTTTATCACGGAAAAAAAGTTGCGAACAATTTACTGTTCGCAACTTTTTTGGCTGATCAGTCTTTCTTTTATGAGGTCTGCAAAGCGCTGCGGTGCAGTCACCTTCACCATCGGTCCGAAGGACAGGATACGGATAACCATCTCCGTCTCATCATCCTTATCATAGGTAAGTGTCACCCGATAGCGCTCATCATCCAGCTTTTCCGCCTGCTTTTCGAAATGCGCAAAATGCATCAGCACCCGCTCCAGGGCGTTTCTGGAATCAACGAGCTCAAACCGAACCGTCAGAGTCTCGCGCTTCGATCCTTTCCCGAAGCTTGGTTTGTACGGCTTGTCGTACGGCTCGATATGCACGATCCGACCGAGGTTGACGGTTACGGCACGCCTGTTTCCGGAGCCGATCAGTCGGAATTTATCGTCCTTTTCGGAATACTCCAAATATTCCGGCATGAGAACCGTGTGGGTCACGCTTCCCTTGCGGTTCGTTGTATCAATACTCAGCGGGTACCGATTCCGTACCGCATCCATCGCCAGGCGAAAGTTACGGATATAGCCTTCATCCGTATACGGATCGCCGTCGGAATACTTGTCAAAAATGAGAATGTCGCCGAGGTCAAAAAGAGGCTCGACCTCCGGAAAGCAGTCTGTCTCGTCGGTAAAGAGCCTGATTCTCGGATCACGAAAGATCGCCTTCAGCCAACGCTTTTCCAGCAGCGTAAGCGGGAGCGTCGGTGTGTGCTTCAGCGCTGTTGAGCCGTCCGGGTTAAGCAATTGCCACCGCTCCTCCGCAATCGCAGGTTCGATATTCAGAATGCTCTCTCCGAAAGCGTATTTTTCAATAATCGAACGAAGCTCATCCTTCCGAAAAGGATGGTCTGCAGCCGCCGTCAGGATTTGAGCCACGGTATTGTAGTAAGTGCCGTAAAGCTCGCTGAATATCATTCGGAATCACCGCCCTCAAGACCGTAAAGGGCATACATTTCCTTCAGGTCGTTCCGAAATTGAGACTCAAGAGCCTTATTGGAAAAACTGATATCCGTTATTCTGCAGATAAATGTCCTGATCCACGGGATCAGTTCGCTTGCGTCAAACACATCGGCTGAAAAACGGCTCGTGCCGTCATCAAGCTTTTCTACGGTACCGCAGCGTTTCTCGCGTTCGAGCCGTCTGTGTATGTAACTCTCATCGGCGCCGTATCTGACGGTGAATTCCACATGCTCCATCCGGTCTCCGGAAATGCTCTGCGTGCTGACTCCCCATATATGGGGCAGCATTTCTTCAAGCTTATCGCGCAGCGAATCAAAGTCGGCGCAAGGCTCATCAAGCCTGACTGACAAGATATTGTCGATCCGAAAGGACGTGATCCGCCTGAAACGCGGAGTATACGCCATCAGATACTGTCTTCCGTTCTGCACGCTGATCATGATTTTGAGCGGAAGTGCATGATTTTCAGAAATTCTGTCCCGGCGGCGGTTGACCATCTCAAACGTGATGCTTCTCTTCTCACGGATTGCTGTCAGCAAGGTGCAGATGATCTCGCTGTCCATTGCGCCGGTAATATAGTGGTGCTTAAAAGCAAAATACGCGCTGTGCGCGCTTTCCTTATCGAGCAAATATGAACCGATAACTCCGCACGGTGATACCTCGGAAAAGAAATCCAAAATGTCCGTGCCGCAGGAATCCTCGGATTCCGCACGGTGATAATACATTGTTTTGCCGCGTTTTTCGGCTGCAACGATCCCCTCTGATATGTACTCGTTCAGCTTTTTGCGCACCGTTGAAGCATCAAACACCTTCGGCTCGCAAAACGTCCGAAGATAGTCATCAATCCTTGCCATGATGTCATTCAGCGAAAGCGAGATTTCGGGAGAATACAGGATGTCAAAAAGAATGAAGTGAAGCGTAATATCGCCGTCGGTAAAGCTCTTCGCTTTCCATGCGGTATAAAGCGGATTGTGATGAGATACCCTGCTGTCGATGGAAAGGAAAACATTCTTTCCGTCGGGGCTCTGACGAAACCGCATGTAGTCCCCAAGCCAGCTCTCCATGCGGCGGCGCTCATCGTCATACGAGCGGGCGCTTTTTTTGTTGTATTCCTCGCGGCTCTTGAAACCGCAGACATAGAATTCCCGCATATAGTCGCGCGTGCGATTGAAATTCTTGATAAGCTCGCTGTATGCCATAATGCCCTCCTTTCCCGTTGCCCGGTCAAGTTATTTCCCGAAAATAACAAGCCTTCGCAAAAGACAGCGTTTTTGGTGTTGCGAAGGCATTATGCCATTTATGAAGAAGCAAATCACGGAAAAAAGATTGCGAATTCAGTGAAGGCTCTTGTATGGACCGCAAAAAGACTCTTTTATTCTCCGGGCAGATTTGGGACCCGGAGCGTTCGGCAGATTCGTCAAAGGTCATTGGGCTCCGGTAATGTGATCTCGCCTTTGTCAGGCGGAAAAAGCTTTCGGAAACATTCAAGAACCATCTGAATTTACACTACTCTCAAACGACGACGACGTGTTTAACAAAGTGCAGGAGGTTTAAGAACCATCTGAATTTACACTACTCTCAAACGGTAGCGTTGTTGATGTTGTTTACGGAAAGGTTTAAGAACCATCTGAATTTACACTACTCTCAAACTTAATAGTGAAAAGGATGTTACTGATACTTGTTTAAGAACCATCTGAATTTACACTACTCTCAAACCCCTCGGCGGAGAAGTACAGCGCTGAATAGGTTTAAGAACCATCTGAATTTACACTACTCTCAAACATTTGGGGATTA
>JABLTO010144304.1_pt1 | contig 15963 bp, 14 predicted proteins | sample 7160091 | NCBI WGS metagenome assembly JABLTO01 (sample SAMN14651225, study PRJNA627086) | human gut metagenome | isolation source: feces | host: Homo sapiens
AATCGCATGGCGGACCTCGCCGCTGTAATAGTAGGCGGCCACGGCGGTTTGCAGGGCGTAAAAGGCGTGCTCGGTCTCGGGCAGGCGCGGCGGCAGATGCACCAGGCGTTTGTCGGTCGCTTCAAAGCAGGCCGGGCAGACGGTGCCCTGCACGGCATCGCGGCCCAAAAGCGCGCCGCAAAACGGGCAGCGCCGCGGGTAGAGATACAGCGCGGCTTTTTCTGCCAAGGTCGGCCAATCCGGGTGGTTCATGCCTCATCATCCCCTGCTTTGTACTTTTCGGCGGTGGGTGCAGCGGCATCGGCCAGCAAAAAGCGCAGGCCGCTGTAGCGCATGTTCTGGCGCACATTGCGCACCATGGCTTCCTCGGTGCGGGCGGTGCCGGTCAACACGCAGAGTTTGCGCGCACGGGTGACGCCCGTATATAAAAGGTTGCGGTAGCAAAGGCGGGCGGGCACATCGGCCACCGGAAGAATGACTGCCGGGAACTCCGAGCCCTGGCTTTTGTGTACCGTGACAGCGTAGGCGGGTTCGAGCTCGGCAAGCTGGTCGGCTGAGTAGACATACTTGCGGTCGTCCATCATGACGGTAACGGCGCGCGCGTCGGGGTCGACGGCCGTGATGATACCCAGGTCGCCGTTGTAGGCACCGACACCGGCCTCGGCGCCGTCGCGCTCGTAGGTGATATCGTAGTCGTTTTTGATCTGCATGACTTTGTCGCCCAGGCGCAGAATTTTTGCGTTTTTCTCGGTGCCGATCTGCGGCTTGCCGCGCATGGGCGGGTTGAGGATCTCCTGCAAGCGGCGGTTGAGTTCGACACTGCCGGTGGGGCCGACCTTGGTCGGGCACAGCACCTGGATATCCTTGACCGGGTCAAACCCGTAGGCCTTGGGCAGCCGGGTGCTGACAAGGTCGCAGACCAGTTTCTGGCAGGCAAGGCCGGTGGATTCGATCATGAAAAAGTCGTCCGTCGGCCCGCCTTTCTGGGGCATCTGCCCTTCGACAATGCGGTGGGCGTTCTGCACGATCAGGCTTTGCTGCGCCTGGCGGAAGATGTCGGTCAGGCGCACGGTCGGCACGACATTGGCGCGCAAGATCTCGCCCAGAATGTTGCCGGGCCCGACGCTGGGCAGCTGGTCGGCGTCGCCTACCATGATGATGCGGCAGTGATACCGCGCCGCAGCCAGCAGCGCCTGGAACAGCTTGACGTCCACCATGCTCATCTCGTCAAGGATGATGACGTCATATTTCAAGAGGTTCTTCTCGTTGTGGATGAACCGCACGCTGCCGGTCGTGTAGTCGACTTCGAGCAGGCGGTGGATGGTCGACGCGCTGTGGTTGGTCAGTTCGCTCAGCCGCTTGGCGGCGCGGCCCGTCGGCGCACAGAGGGCGACGCGGTCGTACAGCGCTTCGTACAGGCTTAAAATCGCGTTGACCGTGGTGGTCTTGCCGGTGCCGGGGCCGCCGGTCAGTACCATGACGCGGCTGGAAAGCGCCAGACGGATGGCCTCTTTTTGCAAAGGCGCATACTCGAAGCCCTGCGTCATTTCCAACACGCGGATGTCGGTTTCCAGCGTTTTGGGCGGCTCGGTCGGGAAGGTCGAGAGCTGGCCCAGGCGGGCGGCGATGTCCTCCTCGGCTGAGAGCAGGTCGGGCAGATAGATATATTCGACACCCTGATAGGTGCGGGTGCGCAGGTCCTCGGTCGAGAGCAGCTCGTCCAGCCCGGCTTCGATGCCCGCAGGCTCAACGCGCAGGAATTTGGCGGTCGAGTCCAGCAGTTTTGCGCGCGGCAGGCAGGTGTGGCCGTTGTTGGCGTTGTGGCGCAGCGCGTACAAAAGCCCCGCCGCCACGCGCAGGCGGCTGCCGGAATCAAATTCCAGCGCAGCGGCGATGCCGTCCACCTGGGCAAATTTAAGCTGCAGCGGTTCGCTGCACAACAAATACGGATTCTGCGTCAGCGCTTCGACTGTGTGCGGGCCGAACGCACGGTAGGCCGTGACCGCCTGCTGCGCTGAAAGGCCGTATTTTGTGAACCAGGCCACGACCTCCCGCACACCGTACATACGGCGGAACTCGTTGGAGATGGCAGCGGCTTTTTCGGGCGTGATGCCCTTGATGCGGCACAGGCTCTGCGGCGTTTCGGAGATGACATTTAACGTGTCTTCGCCGAACATGGCCACGATCTTTTTGGCGGTGGACGGCCCTATATAGGGCAGCACGCCGCTGGAAAGGTAGCTTAACAGCGCTGTGGTGTCCTGCGGCAGACTGGCCTCGCAGGTCTCGGCCTTGAACTGCTCGCCATAGCTGGGGTGGTTGACCATGCGGCCGTAGACGGTGACGCTCATGCCGTTATCGACACTGCCCACGTTGCCGGCCACAATGACATCGGTGCCGCCGGCGTCGACTTCAAACACGGCATACCCTGTCTCGGCGTTTTCGTAGATCATATGCTCGACTACGCCCTCGAGCTTTAGCAGATGGTCCTGCGGCGGGTTGTCCATGCGGCGTCACCTCCCCTTTTCGGTGTTGGCAGCGGGCTGCATTTCGGCACACTACCACAATATTTTTATTATACCCCAACAAGGCCCTTTTGGCAAACAGAAAAAGCACGGGACAAGCCCGTGCTTTTTGTCGTATTTGATGGTTGAATTTTTCAGCGCAAGTGCTTCCTACGCAATCAGGCCAGGGCGGCTTTCAGCGCATCGATGCGGTCGGTGTTTTCCCACTTGACGCCGAGGTCCTCGCGGCCCATGTGGCCGTAGGCGGCCAGCTGGCGATAGATGGGCTTGCGCAGGTCAAGGTCGCGGATGATGGCGGCAGGGGTCAGGTCAAAGACCTTTTCGACAGCTGCCTCGATCTTGTCATCGGCAACAACGCCGGTGCCGAAGGTGTCGACCATGATGGAAACCGGCTTGGCAACGCCGATGGCGTAGGCCAGCTCGACCTCGCACTTCTTAGCCAAGCCAGCGGCAACCACGTTTTTGGCGACCCATCGGGCAGCATACGCGGCGGAACGGTCGACCTTGCTGGGATCCTTGCCGCTGAACGCACCGCCGCCGTGGCGGGCGTAGCCGCCGTAGGTATCGACGATGATCTTGCGGCCGGTCAGGCCGGTATCACCCTGCGGGCCGCCCACGACGAAGCGGCCGGTGGGGTTGATGTAATACTTGGTGTTCTCATCGAGCAGCTCGGCGGGAATGACCTTGCGGATGACTTCGTTGAGGATGTCCTCATGCAGCTGCTCCTGGCTGACCTTGGGGCTGTGCTGGCTGGAAATGACCACGGCGTCGATACGCACGGGTTTGCCGTCGTTATACTCGACCGTGACCTGGCTCTTGCCGTCCGGGCGCAGGTAATCGAGGGTGCCGTTCTTGCGCACTTCGGTCAGGCGCTTGGCCAGCTTGTGGGCCAGGCTGATGGGCAGCGGCATCAGCTCGGGGGTCTCGTCGCAGGCATAGCCGAACATCATGCCCTGGTCGCCTGCACCGGCAACCTCATCGTTGGTGCCAAGGGCAATGTCGGGGCTCTGGCCGTCGATGTTGGTGATGACGCCGCAGGTATCGCAGTCGAAGCCGTACTTGGCGCGGTCATAGCCGATGGAACGGATGACGTCGCGGGCCACGCCGGGGATATCGACATAGCAATCGGTGGTGATCTCGCCCATGATGTGGACAAGGCCGGTGGAACAGGTGGTCTCACAGGCTACGCGGGCACCGGGGTCTTTCTCGAGAATGGCATCCAGGATGGCATCGGAGATCTGGTCGCAGATCTTGTCGGGATGCCCCTCGGTAACGGACTCGGACGTGAAAAGAACTTTGGACATTTGGGGTAAGCCTCCTTAAAAAATTCGGCAGAAACGCAACCGTGAGAAACAAAAAAGGCGCGCAGCCAAAAGACCGCGCGCCATACGCTTATCTTTCGGTTTCCCGCAGGATTTGGCACCTTGCACTTGCATGCAGGTTGTCGGGCTTCATCGGGCCTGTTCCCTCAGCCGCTCTTGATAAGTTGCTATTCTGTTGTTGTGTGGATAGTTTAGCACAGCTTTTGGGCAAAGTCAACGATAAAACGTGGTACACACCAGCCAATTTGCACAAAAGTAGGACATTTCTTGCCCTGTGTACTTATTTGCGGCCATGCAGGATGGGCGAAAGCGGCTTGTAAATCAGGAAGCAGAGCACCGCATCCAGCACACCTTTTACAAAGGTGAACGGCAGGTTGAACACCAGCAGGCAGGTCAGCAGGCCGTCGACACTGGGGTTGATGGCCTGATACATGCCGATGATGGCCTCGAGCGGCAGATGGTACATGACCACGTATGCCGGGTAGACGATGAAGTAGTTGTACGGCACCGACACGACCGCCATGACCAGCGCGCCCAACAGCGCGCCGACGATGGCCCCCTTGCGGGTCTTGTTGCGCTTGTACACGATGCCCGCCACGCCGACGAAGAGCGCGCCCATCACGAAGTTGAACAGCTCGCCCACCGCAGCGGTGCTGGTGCTGGGCAGCTTGATCAGGTTTTTGATCAAGCAGACAAGAACGCCCGACACCGGCCCGTAGGCGAAGCTGGCGATCAGGGCGGGCAGCTCGGATACATCCAGCTTGACGAACGCGGGCATGATGGGAATGGGAAATTCCAGGTACATGAGCACGGCGGCCACAGCGCCGAGCATAGCGGTACCCGTAAGGGCGCGGACTTTGGTGGTAGAGTTTTGCATAATAAATGCCTCCCGTAAAAAAGTAGTTTATGAAAGCTGTTTTGCGTGATAAATTCTGCGGGAGGCTTTTGCTAAAATAAAACGCCCTGCTGCCAAAAATAGCAACAGGGCGCAAGAAAAGCATAGCAAACAGCTTTCCGTTTCTTTCATCCGGACTATACCGTCGGCCCCGGAATCACACCGGGTCAGCGGCTGCCAGGCAGCCGGTCGCGGGCTTGCAGGAACACTGCTTACCGCCGGTGGGGAATTACACCCCGCCCTGAAACAGACTTTCTGGGCATTATTATAGCACAGGTTTTACAAATTGCAAGGGGTTGTGGTATAATAACGGCAACTTTTAAGTTTGGGGGTGCCGCATATGCCTGCATCTGCGTTTGCGTTTGAAATCTGGGAGCTTGTGCCCAGCGGCCTGTTTTTGCTGCTGGCCCTGGTGCTGCCGCTTTTGTTTTACCATTTGGGCGGCGGCTTTTTGCACCGCCTGCAAAAGCACCTGCCCAAGTGGCTTTGCATTCTGACTGAGAGTTACTTAAAACCGCTGGTCTGGGCACTGCGGCAGACACTGGCGTTTGCCGCAGTGGGCATGCTGCCCTTTGTGCAGCAGCACCCGTCTTTGGCGGATTTTCTGGCAACGGCCTCTACCCTGCTGAACATTTATTTTATCGCGCTGGGCGCGTGGCGGTCGGCCCCGATGTGCCGATTGCTGCTGCGCAGCGCGCAGAACCATCTGGACCTCGATACAAACCAGACGATGGCGCGGTTTTTTGAAAATTTGTTCCGCGCGCTGGTTGGGCTGTTTGCGGGCATCGCCATGCTGGACACACTGGGCGTGCCGGTCTCGGGCCTGCTGACCGGTGCCGGGGTCGCTGGCATTGCCATCTCGCTGGCCGCGCAGTCGACGCTGTCGAACCTCATCGCGGGCGTAGCGCTGGTGCTGGAGCATCCGTTCGGCATCGGGGATTACATTGTGCTGGGCGATTTAGAGGGCACGGTCGAGGATATCTCGTTCCGTTCCACAAAGTTCCGCACGCCGGATAATATCGTTGTTTCGATTGAAAATTCCAAGGTCGCGTCGGAGTACATCCGCAACTGCAATCAGCGCCAGAGCCGTCTGTGGGATTTTACCATTGGCGTGACCTACGACACCCCGCGTGAAACGCTGGAAACGCTATGCTGCGACCTGACGGCGCTTTTGCAGAATGACCCCGAGGTGATCCCGGACAAAGTGACCGTGACGGTGGATACGTTCAATGCATACAGCATTGACCTGCGCTGCCGCGTGTACATTACCAAAACGTCGCTGGCCGACTTTTTGCAGGCCAAGAACCACCTAAATTTGCAGATCATGGATGTAGTACACAAAGACGGCTGCGATTTTGCGTTCCCGACTACGACCATTGAGATGGCGAGGGAAAAGTGATTTTATGCTTCGGCGTTGCAAGGCGTTCGCCTGCCACCGAAGTTTTTTCTATAAAATAGAAAAAGGTTCCCCTGGAGGGGAGCCTCAGACTGTCGAAAAGTCACCCTTTACACAAGGGGGCCTTTGGGTGCGCGTGTAGGGGGCGGCGTCCCCGACGCCCCGATGGTTCCCCCCGTAGAGTTGTTTTGGCCCCGGAGGGGTCAATCGGAGAAGGGTTCAAAAGCGTTAAGAAAAATGCAGCACTCCTGCATTTTTTAGCTTTTGGACCCTTCGACCACCTTATTGGGGTTCTTAGGGGCGAGCAGCCCCTAAGCCGGGGTTCGCTGCCTCGGAACAGCGAGACTTTTTTCGCTTCCTTTTTTGGTCACAAAAAAGGAAGAACTACCGGCAGTATGACGTTAATTCGAGCGGAGCGCCGCAAGGTGGCGCGCAGCGGAAGCGCAAACCTCACTCCTGCTCACAAATAATCAAAAAGTCATCCACCCCGGCATCGGTGGTAACTATCACCTCATAATTGTAAACCGTATCCAATTGATACTGCAACGCCCCGTCGGCGGTCTCGGTAAAAATGTAATCCAATTTCGGCTGGGGCATCACGCGGTCGTAGCCTAAGTACAGGTCGGCGATCTGCTCGGAGAAGCGCAGTTCCACCTGATCCGCCGTTACGCCGGTCAGTGTCAGCACCGGGCTGGGCGTGGTAAACAGCGCCGGGTACTTTTTCCAGTTTTGATCCTCGCGGCTGTAAATATAATTCACTTCAGTTTCGTCACGCAGCGTGCAGTTGGACAGCGTGGCCTCGGCACCGCTGCCCGGCAGCGTTTTTTGCCACACGGGGGTCATATCCGGCGTGCGGGCGCAGCCGGTCAGCAGGGCCAGCGGCAAAAGCAGCGCCGCCGGGTGCAAAATGGCATGTTTCATACGGGGTCCTTTCCGCTTTTCAAGGCGCACGGTAGGGGTCGTAGGGCGGCTGCGGGAACGGCTCCCCTACTTCCAGCGTGCGGGGGCACAGGCCGGTCTCGGCCACAATAAAGCCCATCAGCATCCCCAGATGGGTGTGCAGATGACGATACTGCGACAAAATCAGTGTAAAGCGCGTCCATTCGCAGTTTTCCGGCCGCTGCAGCAAATCTTCATCGTGCAGCGAGGTCAGATACATGGACAGTTTTGCTTTTATTGTATAAAAATACTCATCCATCTGGGCGCGATCCACGCAGGCCGACGGGTAAATGGCCAGGTCCTGCAAGTGCGGCGTATGGATGGGCGGCTCGACAAAATCGCTGGCTTTGGGGTTGATGAACCACTGATCCAGGCTGTGCAGCGCGTGGTACAAATGCTGCCACAGCGGCGCGCCGCCGTAGGGCCGCTGCCACAGTTCGTCCGGGATGCAGTCCATTACATTTTGTGTCTCCCACAGGGAGCGGACCGTCATCTCGGCAATCACAGCATGGTACGATGTTTCCCGCACAGGGCATTCCCCCCTCTCGGATCAGTATGCGCTGCGCAGGCGGGGTTTATTCGTAGTCGGCCTCCTCGGCGCGGACCGATCTTTTCTGGGTGATCAGGCGGCTGATGGGGTCCAGCAGGGCGCGCTCCTCCTGCGAGGGGGTGCGGCTGCGCGCCTGCATCAGCAGCCAGGCCAGCTCGCCGCCGATGGGTTTGCCGTAAACCCAGGCGCTGAAGCCGTCCTTGCAGACGGCCAGCTTGGCGTTGGCAATGTCGACCGTGGTGACGCCCGCATAGTGGCGCAGCACATTTTGCAGCGCTGCCTGGCTGCCGAAGATCGACCGCACCAGCTGGGCGTAGGCCAAAATAAACTTGGGCGGCATGCAGTCCGCGCCGCGGATCTCGATGCCGTTGTTGACGCGGGCATCGAAGAAAAACATCGACAGAATGTGCTCTATTTCCGCGCGGTCGAGCCTGGCGCCGTAAATTTCCTGTGCGGTCTTGCGGCCCACGCCCTTGCAGTGCCCGCCTTTGCAGGAGACGACCAGCGGGCGGGTCAGCACGGTTTCGGCGTAGGCGGCAAAGCCAAAATCGGGGTCCATCAGGCGCGGCGGCACACCGCAGCGGTCGGTATCCACATCTTGCCAGATGCGGGTGCGCACGCTGCACGCGTTGTTGCGGTTGCCCTGGTAGACAGGCGCGTTGTCGCTGAGCAGGCCGAAAAACGGCGTAAGCAGGCAGGCCGCGCGCATTTTTTGTACAAAGTCGCGTTCGTTATAATAGTCAATGACCAGTTGGGTGGATGCCGTGGCGCGCATCATCTGGATGCCGCAGGCCCCTGTCTGGCGGAAGTAGCGGTCCATGGCCTCGTTGCGGGGCGTGGGGATTAGGGGCAGCTCCTCGGCGCGGCGGGTGGGGTGGTAGCTGACCGTCCAGGCGCGCAGGCCGTGGGTGGCCAGCGTCATGCTCAGCTGCAAATAAAAGGCGTTGTAGATGTCCAAAAGGCGCACGACGTTTTGCTGCGGGGCAATGCGCACCTCCAGCTGGCAGGCAGGTTCCAGCGTTACACCGTATTGTTTTGTAGTAAAGCCCAGGTATTGCCCATCCTGCAAAAGCGGCATGTCCCCCGCCGCCTGCATCTGGCGCAGCACGTTTTGCACCTGCGCGTAGGTGACGGGATCGCCGCCCGCGTGGGTGATGAAATGCTCCACTGCCAGCCCGACGGCCAGCTTGTCCTCTGCCCTGCAACCCGTTTGCAGGTAGGCAACCAGGTCTTTTTTCTGTTCCTCTGCTTTTGCCATCTGCGTTCCCCCGCGTGGTTTTTGCTGTATAAGCTGCAACTATTATACCCCAAAAAACTCTGCCTGGCAACGGTTGTCCAGGCAGAGTTTTTTAAGAATCCGTATTCGTTTGGGGTGCGTGTTACTGCGCCAGATCTTTGGCTGCGGGGAAGCCGTACGCGCTGTCGGCGGCCTGCACGGCGCGCAGGATCGCTTCGGCCATCACGCGCGCGGCGAGGGTGCCGACAACGTCCTGATCGGCTGCGAGCTGGCCGAGCGACACCGCGTAAATGCTGTCGCCATCATTGGCCGTGTGCACCGGGCGGATGGCGCGGGCGTAGCCGTCGTGCGCCATGGCCGCAATTTTGCACAGGTGGGCCTTGTCAAATTGGGCGTTGGTAAATACCGCGCCGATCGTGGTGTTGCCCACAAACTTTTCGCCTGCGGGCTCCAATTGGCCCAGCACGGCTTCTTCCGCGTCAAGAAAAGTTTTACCACCATCGGCCAGCAGGCCCGCCGCTTTGCGGCCGGTGCGCCAGTCGTAGATGTCCCCTAACGCGTTGACGGCCACCACTGCGCCGACTTGCAGCGCCCCTACCTGCACGGCGTAGCTGCCGATGCCGCTCTTCATGCAGTGGGCCATACCCAACACCTTGCCCACGGTCGCGCCCGTGCCCGCGCCGTAGTTGCCGTCGCGGTAGTTGCCGGTTTCGGCGTTGACGCAGGCCTGGTAGGCCATGGCGGCGTCCGGGCGGGTGTAGGCGTCGCCGACAGTCAGATCGAACAGGTCAGACTGGCAGACCAGCGGCACTTTGGTGACGCCGACGTCAAAGCCGATGCCGCGCTCCTCGAGGTAGCGCATCACGCCGCCTGCGGCGTCCAGCCCAAAGGCGCTGCCGCCGCCTAGCAAGATGGCGTGGATGACCTGCGCTGCGGCCACGGGTTTGAGCAGCTCGCTCTCGCGCGAAGCGGGCCCGCCGCCGCGCACATCCAGCCCTGCGGGTGCGCCGTTTTCGCCCAGCAGAAACACCGTGCAGCCGGTGCCTGCCTGGGCATTTTCGGCCTGGCCGATCTTTAGATTTTTAAGTTCCGTAATGGAAATTTCATGCATGGGAAGTTCCTCTTTGTCATTAAATTTTAACGTTCCACCGACATTGCCATGCGGTGGTAGGTGTGGCGGATGCCGCGCACGGCGATGGAGTAGGCCATGATATTTTCGGCCAGTGCCATACCGGTATAGCCGGTGTCGCCGATGTGGTGAATGTCGGTGCCCGCCATCTTGCACATCAGGGCAATGCGGCGGATCGTGTCGGTGTCGGCACCTTCCTGCGAGGTACCGATGGCCGTGATGGTCAACGCGCCGTGGCGGTGTGCGCAGCTGATGAGGGTGCGCGCGTATTCCATCGTGATGCCCGGTACCGTGCCGGGGGCCGGCAGCAGGATGATGTCCGCACCGGCGGCAGTGAAGTCGGCAATGTCTGCTTCTGTCAGGATGCTTTCAGCGGCTTCGGTCAGCACACCGGCGGCGTGCATTTTGCCTGCCGCCAGCACAATGCTGTCTCCCACGGCCGCTTTGAATTTGCGCAGCGTTTCGATGATAGCCGGGTTGGACACACCCATGCCGGGGTTGCCGGTGAGCAGGATGAAGTCGACGCCCAGCTCTTTGGCTCGCAGGGCGTTTTCGACGGTGGCGCGACGGCCGGAGGACATTTTCCAGAGAGGGTCGGTCTCACCCTCCTCGCCCTCGACCACCGGCTCCAGATTGATGCCGATGGGGCGGCCTGTTAATCTTTTGAGCGTTTTCACGACATTTCCCGGTTCTGTCTCGGGCAAACCCTGCACGACCGGATGCTGCACATCGAACATATTCAACAGCAGAATGTCCGCGCCCATCGACGCCGCAAACTCGGCGTTGGTCACATTGCCCAGCAGCGGCTGCACCGTGCCGATCGTCTCGCAGGCGATGACGCGGCCCTCGCTTTTCTGGATGGATTCGAGCAGGTCGATTTTAGAGAAGCCGCGAAAATCCGACGCGCAGCAGTCAAGTAAACGTTTAGGCATTAGGGGCCTCCTTGTAGCATGTTTTTATAAAGCTGTCAGGTCTTTTTGCAGTGGAATGTAGGCTGAAAACTCGTTCGGCTTCTCCGGCCCACAAACCGTATATCCGTTTTTGGTCCAGAACGCATAGCTTTGGGGATTTCCTTTATCAACCGCCAGACGAATATGGCGCGCGCCTTCTTTGCGCATGGCTGCTTCTATGTCACCCACAAGGCAGCTGCCCAGCCCCTGCCCTTGACGGGATTTATCTACCATAAAAAAGCCGATGTAGGCAGTGGTTTTATCCGGGTAGGCTGCGATCAGGTCGAGCACAGCAACCAGCGTTGTGCCGTCAAAAAATCCAACGTAGAATTTATCTTCCCGCGTTTTCCCGGGCGGCAACGCATCCATGTCATCCAAAATGCTCTGCCTGGTCACAAAAGGCGGATGGTATTGGTAGAACTGGGTGTTTTGGGATGCAAGCGCATAGATTTGTGCCGCATCCCCCGGCTGTAAGCGTCTAACCATAAGATTTGGTGATAAGATTTCTGGCTGCATGGGTTTTCCCTTTCTATGTATTACTTTTGATTATAGCAAATGTTATGCGGGCTTTCAATACAAAAAGTCCCCGCATAAAACATTGGTGGTTTTATGCGGGGCGGTTAGGGGGGGATTCTATCTCGAGGTCGAAGGGGCTCTGGCTTGAAAGTTGCAGTACAAAAAGGGTTTACACCTCTGCTACCGCTTCAATCTCACACAGAACACCTTTAGGTAAATCTTTTACGGCGCAGCAACTGCGTGCTGGGTTGTTGACGAAGAATTTTGCATACACGGAATTGAATGCAGCAAAATCGTTGATGTCGGCAAGGAAACAAGTGGTTTTAATGACCTTATCCATGCTTGTTCCGCATGCGTCGAGCAGTGCTGCTACATTTTTGCAGCTCTGCTCTGCCTGCGCTGTAATGTCCGCCGGAATATTTCCCGTTGCCGGATCTACCGGGATCTGACCGGAACAAAAAGCAAGCGTTCCGGAAATGATGGCCTGAGAATATGGCCCAATTGCAGCGGGTGCATTTTTAGTTGTAATTATTTTCATAATAGATCAACTTCCTTTCAATTACTCTTTTTCTTGGTAGTCTTCCTTGGCATGAATCTTGATTTTGCCAAAGCGATTCATCAACAAACCGTAAACAATGATAACGCAGACAAGAATGGTGGTGATCACCTTGAAGTTGTTCGATAAGAAGCAATAACCTCCGAGGATTGCCGATGCAATCGTGCCAAGAATCAGAAGAAACTTGTACAGGCCTGCACTGACTTTAATTCCGCTTTCTTTCCATTCCTTAGCAAAACGCTCCGGGGCACTTAAGGAGAAAATATTCGTGATAACGTAAACAATAGCGAGAGGAACCAGACTCATTGTAATGAAATCGTTAAGATCAAAACCAAGAACCAGAACGATAACACCGACAATGTACAGGAAAATTAGTGCGTAAGGGAGATGATGCTTTTTCGTATATTTGGCAAGTACAGAAGGAAGCCAACCATCATTAGCAGAAGCCACAAGCGGCTGATAGCAGGATGCCATACCGCCGACAAGAGATGTCCCGAGAGCAAACAATGCGCCGCCAACAATGAAATACATGGAAAGTGCGTTCGGCATGAAAAACTTAGAGATATCACCCAGGCTCTTCCCTGCAATATCGGCATAGCTGTTGGTATGCGTAGCGGCAAAACCAATTAACGCATAAATACCAGAAGCGATCAGGGCGGAGGATACAAATGCAAGCGGAATATTCCGTTTGGGATTTTCTGCCGATTTCGTCAGGTTGACAATATACTGAAAACCATTGCAGGTATAGGACATCAGTGCTGCGGCCATCATAAATCCCGTTACGCCATTCATCATAAACGGCTCCCCTTCATAGGCAGACGGGTTGATATGCGCAATGCCAAACACAACAAACAGGGCGAGCGCAATGTACATCATAATGCACATGATGTTTTGTACGCGTGCAACAGCCTTATTGCCAAACACTTGAAGGATCATCGCCAAAGTTAATACGACGATAGCTGCAATCACTTTGTAATTGCTTAAAACTGGGAAAAGGATGCAAAGGTACTCTACAAAAGCCAGCGCAGTTACGGACTGTGTTCCAAGCTTAAAGATAACATCGTTAGCAGCATATATACCAGTCATCCAACGGGGACACAAAAGTGCATTAAAACCATAGGTGCCACCGTCTAGAATGAAAACGTTGGCAAGAATAGGATCACGAACCGACTGGAGAATTACGAGAATCATAGAAACGAACAGTGCCAGAACAATGCTTCTTCCCGTATAGGCAATGCCGTATCCCATAACAGAGAATACGCCCGCGCCAATAATGACGCCAATACCAATAGAAATCAAATCAAATAGACTCAGTTTCTTTTCCATAATGTGGAGTCCTACCTTTCTTCTGACTTTTCGTATTCATCAAACGCTGCTGCGATTCGATCAATGGCTTCAAAAATCTTTGCTTTAGGGCACGCGATTGCGAAGCGGAGGAAATGGTCCCCATTCTGTGGATCGTGAGATGTGCCGCCCTGTACACAGACATTTGCTTTGTGATTTACCAGATACTGCAAAATGTTTTGCGAATAGCCATACTCCGTGAAATCGACCCACATCGTGTACGTACCTTCCGGAACATACACCTTGACTTTCGGCAGCTTTTTCTTGAAGTAGGCCGCCACACTTACAAATGCTTCATCAATGTACTGGTTTAACGAGTCCAGCCAATCTTCGCTTTCGTTGTAGGCTGCGATTACACCTGCAATAGCGAATGGTGTCGGCGGTTCAGGATAATAATCCTTGCTGTACGCTTCGCGCAGCTTATCATCGGGGATAACTGTGTAAGCGCATTGAAGCCCCATAAGGTTGAAGGATTTATTTACTCCGGAGACCATAATCAAATTACTGTGATCCTCGACTGCTTTCAGAATCGGAAGATGGTGTACTCCTTTTCGCACAATATCGCAATGGATTTCGTCGGAAACAAGCACCACATTGTGGGTACGGCAAATTTCTGCCATTTTCTGCAATTCGTCTTTTGTCCATACTCGGCCAATAGGATTTTCTGGAGAGCAAAGAACGTATACCTTGTTTTTTTCGTCAGCACATGTTTTTTCGAAATTTTCCCAATTCATTCGATAGTTGCCGTTTTCACCTCCAACAAGCTGGCAGTTAACGACTTTTCGGTGAAGACGATGAATTGTACTGGTAAAATTTGAATAAACCGGGCAGCAGATGATAACCCCATCTCCGGGGTTGCTGAAAGCTTTGATGGTCTGCCCTACTCCATCCAGCGCCCCGCTCGCGTGGATGATCCACTCCGGCTTAATCTCATATCCAAAGCGGCGCTGATACCAGGAAATAATTGAATCCTTATACTCTGGTGCCGCCTCTGCTGTGGTGTAGCCGAAGGTCGGAAAATCAGCTACCCTGTGCATTGCTTTTGTTATGGCAGGGGCACATTGGAAGTCTGTGTCGGCAATCATCAATCTTAACGTGTTTTTATCAAGATAGATATCTGATGACATTGCATGGAAATACCCGTCATCGTCATACTTCATTGAGTATGTTCCATGTCTGTCGATTGCCTTGTCGAAATCGTACGTCATAAAATTCCTTCTTTCTATTTGCTTTAGCTGCTACACACTTTAGCTACTAAAGTAAATATACACCATGTGGGCAGAAAAGTCAACAAAAAAAACAGGCCACAGGAATAAGTTTTGGAAACTTTTCCCATGGCTTTGCTTTCGATTATTCGTTTTTTGGTTTCACTTCTTCAAAATTGCATATCTTCGAGAACCAGTGATTCATCAAATTTTCATAATCCACTAGTATTTTTAGTTGATCTTCCGTATATTGGTGCAAATACATGTCATCTAACTCTTTGAATTGTACACTGTCAAATCTAATATGTTCTGTATAGAATTCTTTCCCCTTTGGGGTGAGTGAAACCAAAACAACTCGGCGGTCCTTCTCACTTCTGGTACGCAAAACATATCCTTTTTTTTCGAGGCGAGAAGCAGTTTGTGATGCGGCACTTTGCGTTACAGACAGTTTTTCAGCCACATAAGACATTGTCTGTGCTTCATCCGGGGTAAGTGCCGTAATAAAGTGCGCTTCACGCATATGCAAAGTGCTCTCGCTGGAATAGTTATGCGTAATGTTCTGATAATTTACGATTGCCTGGGAGGAATCCACTTTGGCGCATAGTAACTTGTGTATTAGATTTAACCGCTCATTGTCTAAATACGTCATACTTCTTTTGCCTCTTGCTTTTATATTATACCTTGAACAAGGATTTCCGTATCGCTGAAAACCGAAGTTGGCAGTTTATCTGAAATCTGATTGTTTTATTTAATTATACCACATAGAAATGATTAACACAAATTTACGATTCGAAATGCCAAAATATTTAATTGCCAACAAAATCAGTCTACGGACTAATGTATGCTAATATACGAATCCACATATCCAGCTGCCCCTTCCCTTGCACAAGCTCCGATATGGTCGAAAGACTCGACGCTTTTATGTGATAGTCCCACAGTAGTACCACAAACTCAAAAAGCCCGGATATTGAACGGTGTTTCGTCCAATATCCGGGCTTGTTACTTATTCAAACTCAATCGTTGCTGGGGGTTTGGTGGTGTAGTCGAAGAGGACGCGATTGATGTTTTTGACTTCGTTGACGATGCGGTTGGCGGCGGTGGTGAGGGTCTCGGTGGGCAGGATGGTCACTTCGGCTGTCATGAAGTCGGTGGTGGTCACGGCGCGCAGAGCGATGGCGTAGTCGTAGGTGCGCTCATCACCCATGACGCCGACGCTGCGCATGTTGGTCAGTGCGGCAAAGTACTGGCTGGGGCGCTGGGCCATGGGCAGCTTGTCCACTTCCTCGCGCCAGATGGCATCGGCATCCTGGACGATAGCGACCTTTTCGGGGGTCACATCGCCGATGATGCGGATGGCCAGGCCCGGGCCGGGGAACGGCTGTCGGGCAACCAGGTATTCAGG
>JABLTO010031935.1_pt1 | contig 15955 bp, 15 predicted proteins | sample 7160091 | NCBI WGS metagenome assembly JABLTO01 (sample SAMN14651225, study PRJNA627086) | human gut metagenome | isolation source: feces | host: Homo sapiens
CTCAGAACATTGACTTTATAGATAAGTATTCTCCGGAATATGTTCTTATCCTTTCCGGTGACCATATTTATAAAATGAACTATGACAAGATGCTTACCTACCATAAGGAAATGAACGCAGACGCTACAATCGCTGTTATCGAAGTTCCTATGAAAGAAGCAAGTCGTTTCGGTATCATGAACGCAGACGAAACCGGACGTATCCTTGAATTTGAAGAAAAACCGGAACATCCGAAGAGCAACCTTGCTTCTATGGGTATCTATATCTTCAACTGGAAACTTCTTCGCAGAATTCTTCTGGCAGACATGAAAAATCCGGACTCACACCATGACTTCGGTAAAGATATCATTCCGGGTCTTCTGAACGACAACAAAACTCTGGCTGCATACAAATTCAAAGGCTACTGGAAAGATGTAGGAACAATTGACTCTCTTTGGGAAGCCAACATGGATCTTCTGAACAGTCACAATGAACTGGATCTGAATGATTCTACCTGGAAAATCTACACAGAAGACAGCCCGACACTGCCTCAGTACATAGGCCCTAATGCTCAGATCGACAAAGCTTTTATCACTCAGGGCTGTGTCATTGAAGGTGAAGTTAAAGGTTCTGTGCTTTTCACCGGTGTTCACGTAGGTGAAGGTGCAAAGATCATTGACAGTGTTCTGATGCCGGGTGTTGAAGTAGAAGCCGGTGCTGTAGTACAGAGAGCGCTGGTTGCCGACAATGTAAAAATCGGCAGAGAAGCCGTAGTAGGTGATGCTGACAGTGAACACATCGAACTGGTTTCCAAACGTGTAAAGGGGGTAGAATAATATGGCAAGAGCATTTGGAATCGTTGCATCTTCCGGAACTCATATAAAGGTAGAGGGATTACAGGACTACCGTTCGATCGGTGCTTTTTCATTCCTTGGAAGATATCGTGCCATCGACTTTCCTATTTCCAATATGAGTAACAGCGGTATAGACCGTATTCAGGTATATGTACGTCATAAACCACGTTCCCTTGCAGAACATCTGGGAACCGGACGTCATTACAATATCAACTCCAAAAGCGGCAAACTTCAGCTCCTTTTCTCCGAAAATAACGCTGAAAATACTGTCTATAATACAGATATTGCAAGCTACGCAGAAAACCTCGAATTCATTGAGCGTATGAGAGAGCCTTATGTAATCATTGCTCCTGCCTATATGGTATACGCTGCCAACTACAGCACTATTCTGGATGCTCATATCGAGTCTGGTGCAGACATCACTCTTCTTTATCATTCTGTAGATAATGCAAGAGAAAAATTCCTGAACTGTGATATTCTGAACCTGAATAAACAAAAGGGTGTTGAATCTATCGAACTGAACCGTGGAAGCGCTCAGAAACGTAATATTTTCATGGATACATATATTATGAAGAAAGAACTTCTCATTGAACTTATCCACAAGGCAAGAAAAATTTCTTCCATGTATACACTTCCACAGATTGTTAATGCAAGCGCCAAAGACCTGGATATCCGCGGCATTGCACACAGAGGTTATTTTGCATCACTTACAGATTTCAAAAGCTACTATGATGCAAACATCTCTCTGATAGACATTAAAACAGCCGAAAGCCTGTTCAATCCTGACTGGCCGATCTATACCAAAACTAATGATTCCTGCCCGACACAATATTTTGACGGTGCAAACGTCAAGAATTCTGTTATTTCCAATGGCTGCCTTATCGAAGGTACTGTTGAGAACTGCGTAATCGGACGTGGCTGTCAGATCAAACCAGGCGCAATTGTCAAAAACAGTGTTATTCTCTCCCATACTATAATAGGAAAGAATGCTCATATCGAAAATCAGGTAGTTGATAAATGGGTTCGTATTCTTCACGAAAATGAAATTATCGCATCTGAAGATCATCCTGGATATATCCGCAGAGATGATACCCTTTAATCCTTTTTATCGCATAATAATACCCCGGCTGAATTTCAGTCGGGGTTTGTTTTGTCTCATCACAGAATTATCTGAATATCAAGACCTTTTCCTGTTTTGTTTTCTGCTGTTATCTTTCCTTTGTGCGCCTGTACGATCGCCTGCGCTACCGAAAGTCCTATACCGGAACCACCTGTGGAAGAATTTCTTGAACTGTCCAGACGATAAAATCGTTCAAACAGTATATCCAGACGTCCCTCCGGCAGATCTTCTGCGTCATTATATATTTCCAGCAGGATTTTTTTACCTTTTTTCTTAAGACTTACACTGATTTCTGCATTTTCAGAAGAATATTTCATGGCATTGTCCATAAGAATACCCAACAGCTGTCGAATGGATTTTTCATTACCTCTGTAAATAATACCTGGTTTCACAGTAAGCTGAAGATTTTTGCCCTGAACCTGTGCCGGTGCTTCATAAGGCTGTACCACATCTTCCACAGTATCCGAAAAATCGAATTCCGTTTTTTCTTCCAGTCCTCTGTCCTCATCAAGCCTTGTCAGTGTCACCAGCTGCTGCACCAGTGCCGACAACCTCACGATCTGTTTCCGGGTGCTCTTTGTCCATTGGCTCTCGCCACTTTCCATTTCCATAACTTCTGTATTGGCATCAATGATCGTCAGAGGCGTTTTCAGTTCATGACTGGCATCTGTAATAAACCTTTTCTGCTTACGGATACTCTCTTCCACCGGGCGGAATACAATTCTGGAAAAAATCACTACAAGGACAAGCACTGCTCCAAGTCCTGCCAGGGACACAAGTGTCATTGTAATAAGATTATTTTTTACATTTGAAAGTTCTCTCCTGCAATCCAGAAATATATATTTCGTGCCATCTTCTGTCTCCACCGCACGATATCTGTAAATATCATAAAATCCTGTTGTTTTTCCGGATTTCATCACAGCTTCTGTATATTTTTTGGCGGTCTCTTCATCAACAGCTGCGATATTATCCAGATCCGATGAGGTAATTTTTTCATTATCATCTGCTGTCACAGTAAAATAACGGGTCTCAAAAGGAGTTTCCGGTGATAAACGGTCCTGTTCATCTCTGAAAATCTCTTTTCCCTCCTGTTTCTGTTCCGGCGGTTTTTTATCTTCTGCATGACCTCCAAAAGGACCTTCGCCTCTGGATACAAGATCCGTCATCTCATCTGCCCGCTCCACCATTTTGTAATAATTGCTAATATTGACGGTTCCCAGGATCGCAGCAAGAACTACAAAAGTCGAAAGCATTGCCACCAGAATAAATTTCCGCCTGAGTCCCCGGATCATGGCTGTATCTCCAGATAATATCCCTGCCCTCTGGCAGCTTTGATCTTCACGTTCGCATCAAGAGACACAAGTTTCTTTCTCAGATATGAAATATATACCCATACGACTCCCACATCTGCTTCACTGTCATAGCCCCAGACTTTTTCCATAAAACGGTCTGTGGAAATAATCTGTCTTGAATTTGCTGCCAGAAGTTCCATGATCTGAAATTCCTTATTGGGCAGACGGCAGGAATCTGTAGGAGAAGACAGTTCAAATGTAGTACAGTCCAGTGTAAGATTTCCTACTTTTAACACAGAATTCACTGCCTCTGTCTTGCGTCTTGTAATGGCGCGTATACGTGCCAGAAGTTCCTTCGCTGCAAATGGCTTGCTGAGATAATCATCTGCTCCACAGTCCAGACCCAGGACTTTATCATCTACTTCTGACTTTGCCGTGAGGATCAGCACCGGTACTGTATTTCCCTCCGCACGGATTTTCTTCAGGACTGTAAGCCCATCCATCTTCGGCATCATGATATCAAGGATTGCCCCATCATAATTATCAGCTTCCAGATATGCTAAAGCATCCTCTCCGTTATAGACTGCATCTATGGAATAGTTGTTGTGCTTCAGGATTGCCACCAGTGCAGCCGAAAGCTCTCTCTCATCTTCTGCAAGTAATAAACGCATACGCCCTCCTGTTTCTGTTTATGCAAGCTCTGCCGGTTTTTCCACTTCATAATCGGACCACTGTGATACTGTGGACGCTCCGGACAGGTCTGCGCTGTCTGAATAAGAATCTACAGTTACAGTATAACTGCTTTCACCCTCTACGTAAACTGTTCCGTCTGTCGCAAGAACTGCTGCGTATACGCTTGTTCCTGTCATACTGATTGCAAGTCCTAACACTAATGCTGCATATTTTTTCTTCATAAAAAATCCACCCTTTCTGTGTATCATATCGTTTCACATCTGATATATAACCACTGAGAGTCTTTCAACAGTTATATTTATGTTTCTCTCGTTTCGATATACACACTATAAGGGTGGAACTTTAACTCAACTTTAAACTATCTTAAGTTCACAAAAAGCTCACAAAACAGGAGCATTTCTGAAATTTGCATCAATAAGAAATCATCTGTAGTAATTTTTTCCGCCAAAAGCAGCAATGATGCAGTCGATACCTTCCAGTATCAGATACAGTCCCACAAGGAATCCGATAGAGAATATTGTGATAGCCGGTCTGAATACAAGGAGTATACCTGCGATCAGTCCGAGGATATTCACGATCATCGTCAGATAATAATAAGTGGTTCCCAGTCTGAAACGTACATAGTTCAGATGAGAAAGTCTGGAAATACAATGGGCAATGATCCAGATCGGAAGTACCATCGCAATCGCCCATGTACCGGCGCCCGGATGAACCAGAAGCATAAATCCGGCCATAACTCCAAGAATTCCTGTTACCAGAGAGATTACCGGTCCAAATCCTGTAAAACGTTCCATACGCACATAAAGAATAATATCTGCAATTCCTGTGCAGATTGCAATAATACCACATACTGCAACAAACCACATAAGGAATCCTGAAGGCTGCTTCAACATGATCACACCAAGAATGATGAGCACCGTTCCGAGGATAAGTTCCGGCCATCCGATATCAGTTCTTCTGTTCATTCTGATCTGCCTCCTTTTCTTCAGATATTTCTGCTGTGTTTTTTCCATTCAGGATACTCATAAACTCATCTCCTGTAATGGTTTCTTTCTCATAAAGATACATAGCCAGTTCATCAAGTTTCTGGCGGTTATCTGTAAGGATCTTTTTGGCTTTTTCATGCTCTGACCTTACAAGTTCTACTACCTGGCGGTCAATTTCTTTCTGCGTATCTGCAGAGCATGCCAGAGAAGCATCACCTCCCAGATACTGATTTGTTACAGTTTCCATTGCAACCATATCGAAGTCATCACTCATTCCATAACGTGTGATCATGGAACGGGCAATCTTTGTTGCCTGCTCAATATCGTTGGAAGCTCCTGTTGTCACTTCACCAAAAACAACTTCTTCAGCAGCACGACCTCCTGTAAATGTCGCAATCTTGTTTTCCAGTTCTTTCTTGGTCAGAAGATATTTATCCCCCTGCTCAACCTGCATGGTATATCCAAGTGCTCCGGAAGTTCGCGGAATAATGGTAATTTTCTGAACAGGTGCGGAATTTGTCTGCAGTGCAGCCACAAGAGCATGTCCTATCTCATGATAGGCCACTACTTTTTTCTCCTGATCAGAAAGTACTGCATTCTTTTTCTGATATCCGGCAATAACTACTTCGATACTCTCTTCCAAGTCAGCTTCTGTTACTACTTCCCGGTTGTCACGAACTGCTCGAAGTGCGGCTTCATTTACAATATTCGCAAGTTCTGCACCAGAAGCTCCGGCTGCCATTCTTGCTATCGTATGGAAATCAACATCATCTGAAAGCCGAACCTTCCTTGCATGAACTTTCAGAATTGCTTCACGACCTTCCAGATCCGGAAGTTCTACAGGAACACGTCTGTCAAAACGGCCTGGACGGGTCAGTGCCGGGTCAAGTGATTCCGGTCTGTTTGTGGCAGCCAGAATGATAACTCCGTTATTTCCCTCAAAACCATCCATCTCTGTAAGGAGCTGGTTCAGAGTCTGTTCACGTTCATCATTTCCGCCTGCCATCTGACCGTCACGCTTCTTACCAATCGCATCAATTTCATCAATAAATACGATACACGGTGCTTTTTCCTTCGCCTGCTTAAAAAGATCACGAACCTTGGAAGCACCCATACCAACAAACATTTCCACAAATTCAGAACCTGACATGGAGAAAAATGGTACATTGGATTCACCTGCAACCGCTTTAGCCAGCATGGTTTTACCTGTTCCCGGAGGGCCCACAAGCAGGACACCTTTCGGCATGGATGCACCGACTTTTGTATATTTTTCAGGATTATGAAGATAATCTACGATCTCCTGAAGGTTTTCCTTTGCCTCTTCTTCACCGGCAACATCACTGAAATGAATACCTTCTGTAGACTGTACATAAACTTTGGCATTGCTCTTTCCCATGCCAAAAGCCATGGAGTTTTTGCCTCCGGCCTGTTCCATCATCTTTTTGCCCATGTACTGTCCAAGTGCAATAAAGATTATCAGCGGAAGAACTCCTGTCAGCAGAAAACTTGCAACCGGAGACATCTGCGTGTCAATCTCTTTTGCAAAGGTAGCACCTGATTTAAAAAGGCGTTCCGTCAGTGTGGGATCGTCCATGATTCCTGTTTTATATACAGTATTTTTATTATCCTTTTCTGTAAAAAGGATCTGATTGTCTTCGACCTGGACATCACTGATTTTTTTATCTTCAATACTGCTCATGAAGGTTCCATAATCCACTTCTTTTACCTGCTTCATGGAAAGCATCGGGGTCAGAACTACATTAAATACGATCAGTATCAGAAGCACGATTCCATAATAAAAAATCAGCGGCTTCTTTGGTGATTTTACTTCTTTCATTCCAGTCTTCCTCCATCTTTTTATTCAATGTACATTATAGCTCCAACCGCTGCCCTTTTAGTATACCCAGAAATGAAAAAGTGTGGAGTTTTTCCACACTTTTTCATTTCTGTCCCATATTTTTCCACTGTTGTTTACAATTATCCACGGTATGACTTCAGAACATGCTCAACCATATCCGGATGATTTCCGATCACACCATGAATTCCTGCTTTTACCAGATATTCTGCCACACTTCTGTCATTCACTGTCCAGGTATTAATTCCAAGTCCGCAGTACTGTGCCTCTTTTATATAATCTTCGGTCACCGCCTGATACACAGGATGGAGAAATTCCATTCCGAGATTTTTTGCATATTCACCTGCATGAACAATCCAGCTTTCTTCCAGAAGTCCACAGGGCATCTCCGGAGAAAGTTCTTTGAATTTCAGGCAGGAATAATGGTTGAATGAAGAAATGATCACCTTTTTCTCCTGTCCAAATTCCCGGATCATGTCCCAGGTCTTTTTTTCTATATCTTTATATGGAAAAACCCCCGTCTTCAATTCAATGTTTGTGCTCAGCGGAATATCTCTGAATCGCTGAAAATATTCCCTGAGCGTCGGAATTTCCATTTTCCCGTAACGGTCGCCCCAGACACCGGAAACATCCATAGCTTTCAGCTGCTCCAGTGTATAATCTTTGACAAATCCATCTACACCGGCTGTACGGTTCAATGTCTCATCATGAATGATCACAAGCTCTCCGTCACATGAAAGCTGAACATCAAGTTCGATCCCGTCTGCACCGGCTTCTACAGCTTTTTCAAAAGCCAGCATGGTATTTTCGGGGAACTGCCCGGAAAAACCTCTGTGAGCAAAATTTAATGTCATTTTTTATTCCTCCTGAGCTAACTTCTGCTGCATATATCCGTTTCTTACAGCCAGATACAATCATTTTTATTTATGGAAATCCAGCATTTTGCACCTTCTGTCAGAAGTCCCTTTTCCTGAAAAAGAACATCTGCATGAATTTTTCTGTAAGATCCGGAAATTCCATAACGATAAACATTTCCCTGTGGAATTCCATCTACGATCATTCCCCGGAATACATAATTCTCTCCGGCATCTGGTTCTTCAGCGGATAACTTCACACTCTCCGGCCGGAACGCAACAGTTTCCGTATTTGCTTCTTCGCCTGTCATTATCTTAAATTCTTCTGCCGAAAGAAGATTATAACTGCCGATAAAAGATGCCGCAAATTTTGTGGCAGGTCTTGCATACATTTCTTCAGGTTTCGCAGACTGCTCGATTTTTCCATCATAAAGAAGATGGATCATATCAGACATAACCATCGCTTCATTCTGGTCATGAGTAACAAAAACTGCTGTGATATCCGTTTCTTTCTGTATTCTTCTGATCTCCATCTGAAGAGATTTGCGAAGCAGCGCATCAATTGCCGAAAGAGGCTCGTCCAGAAGAAGTACTTTGGGTTCTGTTACAAGAGCTCTTGCCAGTGCGGCTCTCTGCTGCTGTCCGCCGGAAAGCTGTGACGGATAATTTTTGCCCTTATCGCCAAGTCCTACAATATCCAGCATATCTTTTACTTTATCATTGATCTGACCTTTTGGCATTTTTTTCAGCTGAAGACCAAATGCAACATTTTTTTCCACAGTAAGATTCGGGAACAGGCTGTACTGCTGAAATACCATTCCAATATCACGCTTCTTAGGCTCTACATCTGTGATATCTTTTCCATCCAGATAGATACGTCCGGAAGTTACCGTCTCCAGACCGGCCAGACAGCGAAGCAGCGTACTTTTGCCACATCCGGAAGGCCCGAGAAGAGTGACCAGCTGCCCTTTTTCAATATCCAGATCAATACTCTTCAGTACATGTGTACTGCCGAAATCTTTTACAATATTTTCAAAATGTATATATGACATAATAAATTCTCCCTACTTCGTATGCTTTCCACGATTTTTCAAAAACAGTGTCACTGCCGCTATCATAAATGTGATCGCCATGATCACCACAAAAACAGCACTTGCTTTCATACTGTCTGATTTCATTGTCTGATAAAGATATATCTGCATATTCTGGAAAGAAGTTCCTGTCAGATTTCGGACAAGTACATAATCACCGAAAATAATTCCTACAGCAAGAAGCGAAGATACAACGACAGATGAAACAATATTTGGCACAACAATCCTGAAAAAAGCAAAGATCCTGGACGCTCCAAGCATTTCCGCAGCTTCCAGAAGAGTATTCACATTAACGGAAGACATACCGTTTTTTATTCCCTGATAAATGTACGGCATGATGATGATACTGTATGCTCCGAACAGCATCACCATACGGTTGGAAAGAAACGTATCGGATTTTACATATGCTGCAAGAATACTGACCGACAGGATTACACCCTGAATCGTATATGGGATCATACAGATGATCTGCACGTATTTATCCAGCCACGGAAAATAAACAGTTGTCACAAACATTGCAAGAAGAATTATCACGGTTGTCAGAACAATCGGAATAATACATACAATAAGAGTACGAAGTATACACAACAGGAATTCCGGATCCTGAAAAAGAGTCACATAACTGCTCACTGTAAATCCTCTCGGTACAATGTCTGTCCACTTATCAAACAATGAATATACGATCGTAACAACCAGCGGGAGAAGAAGATACAAAATCAGAATGACCATAACAATAACCGAACCGGCCTTTTTCTTTTTCATGATTTCTTCACCCCTTTCTGAAACTGTTTACTGATACCATTCGTGATCAGGATCATAATGATCATCAGTATCATCATGACTACAGAAAGAGCACCGCCAAGTCCCGGTTTCAGTTTTACTTCGCCGACAAAACTTCCCGCAATCTGAATCGGCAGAAGAGAAATATTATTCATCATCAATGCATAAACCGTCGCATATGCTGCCAGTGCATTTGCAAACAGCACGCTGAAAGTTCCAAGTATTCCCGGCATCAGAACCGGAATACCTACCTTTTTCCAGAAACATGCACTGCTTCCTCCAAGAAGCGAGACTGCCTCTTTCCACTCTTTTCGTATTCCCTCAAACGCAGGGATAAGAAGAAGTGTTGCAAGCGGGATCTGGAAATATACATAAATCATACTCATTCCGTTCGATGTATAAAGATTATAGTTTGCCAGTCCCTCAAGTCCTAGTTTCTGTCCCACATGCACCATAAAACCCGCATTTCCAAGAAGGATCATATACGCAAAAGCCAGCGGTACACCGGCAAAGTTGGACACCATATTCAATATAGTTGTAAAAACCGTGCTCAGTTTTCCCTGATTTTCATGTATGGCTCTTGCGCCAAGAAACGCAATGATCATTCCGATAACTGCTGATGTCAGGGAAATCTTCAGACTGTTTGTGATAGCTTTCTGATAAAGAAGCTTCGTAAAGACTGTTTCATAATTTTCCAGCGAAAACCCGGTTCCTCCATCAGGTATAAAGCTGTTTCCGATCACACTGATCAGCGGAATTATTTCATATAAGACTGCTACGACCAGAAACGGCAGCATTGCAAGCAGATAGACATATTTTTGTTTTTTCATAAAAATCTCCATATATAAAGTTTATGTACCCGTCAGCGCATAATAATATGAGGGTATCTGAAATCCGTTCACATACCCTCATATTATAAGTAAATTTATAATCTGATTATGATGTACCAGTCAGTGATCACTTACTGTACTAACAGTGGTGTGATCTCTTCCTGCCATCTTTCAACAACAGTCTCACATGCTTTTGTATAGGCATCTGTATCTTCCATTGGAATTGCATTTGCGTAATCTTCGGATTTGAATGTAGCATTCTGAATATCTTCCGGAATCTCAACATCTGTTCTTGTAGGAATTGCTCCTGCTGCTGCAAGATTTGCCTGGCCTTCATCACTGAAGATATATTCTCTTGCAAGCGCTGCTGCACATGGATGTGGAGCATATTTATTGATTACAGATGCATAACCGCTCATAATAGATCCGTCTGACGGAATTGTTGCTTCAAGGTTATATTTTGTAATCTGGTCTTTATACGGAATTGCTGTAAAGCTCCAGATAACACCTACAGGAATCTCACCTGTCTCAAAGTTCTGCTGAAGAATATCCAGTGTATTGATACGTCCGTCTTCTGCCAGTTTGCTCCAGAAATCAAACGCAGGATCAAGGTTATCCAGATCTCCGCCAAATGCATATGCGGAAGCGATAACTGCTGCCTGTGCATTTCCACCATTGATATCTCCAAGCGCTACTGTATAATCTCCGTCTTTAATATCTGCCCATGAAGTCGGTGCATCTTTAACTTCATCTGTATTTGTAAGGAAAGTAGTTGCTCCTGTATAAGCGATCATCCATTTTCCGTCCTCACCTTTTGCCCAGTCCGGAACGCTGTCCCAGTAAGAAGTTTTGTATCCCTGCACAAGATCTTCATCAACTGCCTGCGCACCAAAAGCCTGTCCTACATCTCCGATATCCTTTGTTCCTTTTTCGCCTTCTGTCTGGAACATCTGAAGTTCTTCTGCTGAAGACATATCTGAATCAGCATGAGTGATTCCGTATTTATCATTCAGATCCTGCCAGGTCTGTCCCCAGTTAGCCCATGAATCCGGCATACCAACAGATTCCACATCTCCTTCTTCTTTGGCTTTTGCTGTAATATCATCTAATGTCATGGAATTAAGATCCACACTGTCTGCTGCAAATACCGCTGCCGGTGAAGCTATAGTTCCGGCCATAACTGCCCCTGTAAGAACTGCTGCAATTACTTTTGATTTCTTATATGTCATTACTCTCTTCCTCCAACTTTCTTTTGTTCTTTTGTTCTTCTGTTCATGGTGTATTTTATTTAAAAAGGGAGAAAGCAACTACCATATCTGTTTAAAATAATTGTTAAATATATGCAAAACAGCCCCGGGATTTCTCCTGGAGCTGTTTTGTCTTTAAAACTTCCTGAACCTGTCATATCTTCGATTCAGAAGTTCTTCCCCTGATAATTTATTATATTCATCAAGAAATGTTTCTATTTTATTATCAAGTATGCCCGTAACCTGCCACAGACTGTCTGCGTTAAATTCCACAGGTTCCGGAATCATCTCTTCAATGATTCCTTTCTGATAAAGATCTGTCGCAGTAAGCTTCATAACTTCTGCTGCCTCATCTGCCTTACTGCTGTCTTTCCAGAGGATACTTGCAAACCCTTCCGGTGAAAGAATGGAATATACAGAATTTTCCAGCATCCATACCTGATCTCCTGCTGCAAGTGCCAGTGCGCCACCACTGCCGCCTTCACCGGTAACAACAGAAAGCACCGGTGTTTTCAGTCCGGAAAGTTCCATAAGATTTCTGGCAATTGCCTCTCCCTGGCCTCTCTCTTCTGCTTCCACTCCGCAGAATGCTCCTGGAGTATCTACAAAACAGATCACAGGCCGGTGGAATTTTTCTGCCTGTTTCATCAGCCTGAGCGCTTTGCGATAGCCTTCCGGCATAGGCATTCCGAAATTATGATAAATGTTTTCTTTTGTATTATTACCTTTCTGCTGCGCGATCACAGTTACAGGAATCCCATGAAAAGAAGCAAGTCCGCCAATGATGGCTTTGTCATCACCATAATTTCTGTCACCATGAAGCTCCATAAAATCATCAAAAAGTGCATCTATATAATCTTTTCCTGATGGCCTGTCCATTTTACGGGACAGCTGCACGCGTTCCCAGGCGGAAAGATATGGATTGTTTCCAATATGATAACTTTCCGGATGACCTGATCTGCCTTTCTGATTTCCGTTATCCTGTTCATCTTCCACATCAGCAGAATTCTGATTCCCTGAAGAAATCTTATTATAATTATGAAGAGTCAGAATATCTGAAAGAGTTTTTTTCAGATTTTCCCTCCGGACAATATCATCTACAAATCCATGCTCCACAAGGAACTCCGCTCTCTGGAATCCCTTCGGAAGTTTCTGGCGTATAGTCTGCTCGATCACACGGGGACCTGCAAAACCAATAAGTGCCCCCGGCTCAGCCAGGATAATATCGCCAAGCATGGCAAAACTTGCAGTAACTCCGCCGGTGGTAGGCTCTGTCAGCACAGATATATAAAGAAGTCCGGCATCACTGTGACATTTCAGAGCTGCGGAAGTTTTTGCCATCTGCATAAGAGAAGTGATTCCTTCCTGCATTCTGGCACCGCCTGAACATGCAAAAATAATCACCGGAAGACGTTCCTCTGTTGCACGTTCTACTGCTCTTGTGATCTTTTCTCCTACCGCCCAGCCCATACTGGACATAAGGAACCTCCCATCACAGACGGCAAGTACTGTTTCCGATCCATTTATTTCACATTTTCCGGTCACAACTGCTTCTTTCAGGCCAGTTCTCTCCTGAAGCACCTGAACTTTTTCTTCATATCCTCTGTAATTCATCGGATTTCCGCCTGTCAGGTCATGATCCCACTCTTCAAAAGTCCCCTCATCTGCGACCATCTGGATTCTCCGGTAAGCATGAACTCTGAAATAACCGCCGCATTTCGGGCAGATATAATTATCCCTCTTCACTTCTTCCGCAATGATGGCAGCTCCACATTTATTACACTTACGCAGCAACCCTTCCGGAACTTCCGGCCGCTGTGCATGTACCGTTCCATGACTTTGTATTCTGGAAACGATTCTTGTTTTTTTGAACATGTTTTCCAACTTCATGATCGGCCACCTTCCATCCGCTCAATAAATTCCACGTCTGTATTTCCAGCCTGAAAATCTGGATTTTCCAGAATATCATACTGATAATCTACATTGGTGTCGATTCCCTCAATGATCACTTCGCCTAATGCGCTCTGCATCTTGCGGATTGCCTCATTTCGATTCTTTGCCCATACAATAACCTTGGCGATCATCGAATCATAATAAGGCTGCACCGTATATCCACTGTATACCGCCGAATCAATACGTATTCCCTTACCACCCGGGAAATACATATCCGTAATGGTGCCCGGAGACGGGCGAAAACCCTTTGAGGGATTTTCTGCATTAACCCTGCATTCAATTGCATGACCTGTCAGATGGATATCTTCCTGTTTATAGCTTAAAGGCAGTCCGGATGCGATCCTGATCTGCTCTTTTACAAGATCAACACCTGTCACCCATTCTGTCACCGGGTGTTCCACCTGAATTCGGGTATTCATCTCCATAAAATAGAATCTGCCCTCTTTATCCAGAAGGAATTCAATGGTTCCGGCATTTTCATATCCTGCAGCTTTTGCTGCACAGACAGCTGCTTCACCCATTCTGGCTCTCAGCTCTTCAGATATTACCTCACATGGAGATTCCTCGATCATTTTCTGATGATTACGCTGAATAGAACAGTCACGTTCACCCAGATGTATTACATTCCCGAATTTATCAGCCAGGATCTGGAATTCTATATGTTTCGGATGTCGCACAAAATGTTCTACATACATGGTAGAATCACCGAATGCCATCTCTGTCTCTTTCTGTGCTGTACAAAAACTTTCTTTGAAATCCTCCGGTGTATCTGCAACACGCATACCTTTACCGCCACCGCCAAGCGCAGCTTTGATGATAACCGGATAGCCAATGCTCTCTGCCTCTTTCTGCCCCTCTTCCACTGTATAGACAGGATTTTTGCCCCCTGGAATGATCGGTACTCCCGCTTCATCCATGGTATTTTTGGCCGCCTGTTTATTTCCGAGACGGGCGATCACATCAGATGACGGACCGATAAAAGTAATATGGCACTGCTCACAGAGCTGCGCAAAACGACTGTTTTCAGAAAGGAATCCAAAACCAGGATGAATGGCATCTGCCCCTGTGACGATCGTTGCACTGATGATATTTTCCATGCTGAGATAACTCTGGGAAGATGGTGCCGGTCCGATGCAGACTGCCTCATCTGCCAGCTGCGTATGAAGAGCATCTTTATCCGCTTCCGAATAAACAGCTACTGTCTCAATTCCCATTTCCCTGCATGCACGGATAATCCGCACTGCAATCTCCCCACGATTTGCAATCAGCACTTTTTTTACCATAGCGTGTCACCTATCCAATCATAAAAGTCAGTTCAGCGTCAACTACAACTTTGCCGTCAACAGTCGCCACTGCATGTCCTACTCCAACCGGTCCCTTACATTTAATGATGGTTGTTTCCAGACGAAGTTTGTCTCCCGGAACAACTTTTCCACGAAAACGGCAGTTTTTGATCCCGCCGAAATATGCGATCTTTCCTTTATTTTCTTCCAGACTTAAGATTGCTACTGCACCTGTCTGTGCAAGTGCCTCCACCATCAGTACACCCGGCATAACCGGTTCCTGTGGAAAATGTCCCTGGAAGAAGTCCTCACGGAAAGTTACACATTTATATCCGACTGCATATTTACCCGGTTCAAAATCCTCAATATAATCTACCAGCAGAAACGGATGTCTGTGCGGAAGTATCTGTTCAATTTCTTTTACGCCCAATCTGTTCATAATTATCTGTACTCCTGTTTCGTTACCCTGAATTATCCCAAAATGTTACTGTTCACAGTAACTCCAAAATCTTTACACGACCCGGAACAATGGCTGGCCATATTCCACAGCCTGACCGTTCTCTACATATATCTCAGCCACTTTTCCGTCAAAATCGCTCTCAATCTCATTCATAAGCTTCATAGCTTCCACAATAGCCAGCGTCTGGCCTTTTTTTACAGCATCTCCCACAGATACAAAAGCTTCTGCGTCTTCTGAAGGTGCCGCATAAAAAGTACCTACCAATGGAGATTTGATCAGATTTCCCTCCGGCTCTGATACATTGTCCGAATTGTTCTGTATCGCATTTTCTGTTTTTGCCGGAACTGCTGCAAAGTGCTCAGCCGCCACATCAGATGAAGCACCTGACACAACTACTGTCTCTTTTTCTTTCCTGAAGTGAAAATTTGCTCCGTTTTCTTCATATTTAAATTCTGTCAGTTCAGAATCTGATACCGCTTTTATTAAAGTAAGAAGATTTTCAAATTCCATGTTTTAACCCTCGTATTTCTTAACAAGAAGTGTTGCATTATGACCGCCAAATCCAAGAGAATTGCTCATTGCATAACGGATTTCTTTTTCCACAGGAGCACCGATCGCATAATTCAGGTCACATTCTTCATCCGGTATGCAGATGTCATACAAGCAGTGCAACTGCAC
>JABLTO010074041.1_pt1 | contig 15927 bp, 17 predicted proteins | sample 7160091 | NCBI WGS metagenome assembly JABLTO01 (sample SAMN14651225, study PRJNA627086) | human gut metagenome | isolation source: feces | host: Homo sapiens
AAATTGCTAAGTCAATGATTGATATGGGGTTAGACAAGAAAACCATATCAAAAACTACTGGACTAGATTTATCTGAAATAGAAAAATTAATAAATCATTAAGTATGTAAATATACTAACAGACTAAAGTCAAATGACCTATTTATAGGTCATTTTTTATATTTAAAACATTGTATTTTATGCTATCTAATACCATTAATACAAATAAAATATTGTTAAAATCTTCTTGTATATATAAAATAATATTAGAGGAGTTGATAAATGTATGAATTTCGACAAGAAAAGTTTATCTGAAGAAGATATAAAAATGAAATATATAACTCCTGCAATTGAAGATGCAGGTTGGGACATAAAAAAACAAGTAAGGGCAGAATATACTTTTACTGATGGAAGAGTTATAGTTAGAGGTAATTTAACAAGTAGAGGTAAAAAGAAAAGAGCTGACTATCTACTTTTCTACAAACCTAATTTACCAATAGCTATAATAGAAGCAAAAGAAAATAAAAAGTCTATGGGTGCAGGTATGCAACAAGGTATAGAATATGCAGAGATATTAGATGTAGCGTTTGCTTATTCAAGTAATGGAGATGGATTTATAGAACACGATATGATAAAAGGTACAGAAAGAGAACTTTCATTAGAAGAATTTCCTTCACCAGAGGAACTTTGGAATAGATATAAAGAAGTTAAGAATATTACTGATGATGAAGAAGAGATTATAACTGAACCATATTTCTATACTTCAGGAGATAAACAACCAAGATACTACCAAAGAAATGCTATAAATAGAACAATTGAAGCAATTGCAAAAGGTCAAGATAAAATACTTTTAGTAATGGCAACTGGAACTGGTAAAACATATACTGCTTTTCAAATTATATATAGACTTTGGAAATCAAGAAGAAAGAAGAAAATATTATTCTTAGCAGATAGAAATATATTAGTAGATCAAACAATGCAAAATGACTTTAAACCTTTCCAAAAGGTTATGACTAAGATTGAAAATAAAACTATTGATAGTAGTTATGAAGTATACTTAGCACTTTATCAACAGTTAAGTGGACAAGAAGGTGAAGAAATATACAAAGAATTTTCACCAGAATTTTTTGACTTAATAGTTATAGATGAAGCTCATAGAGGAAGTGCTAGAGATGAATCAGCTTGGAGAAAAATACTTGATTACTTTGAAAGTGCTACGAAAATTGGATTAACAGCAACACCAAAGGAAACTAAAAACATATCTAATATAGCTTACTTTGGAGAGCCAGTATATACATATAGTTTAAAAGATGGTATAGAAGATGGTTTCTTAGCTCCTTATAAAGTTATAAGAATTGGTATAGATAAAGATTTGGAAGGCTATAGGCCAACTAAGGGAAAAGTTGATGCTTATGGTGAAATTATTGAAGATAGAGAATATAATGTTAAGGATTTTGACAGAACTTTAATAATCGATGATAGAACTAAGAAAGTAGCTAAAAAGATTACTGAATATCTTAAAAAAACTGATAGATTTGCTAAAACCATAGTATTTTGTGTAGATATAGACCATGCAGAGCGTATGCGTCAAGCACTTATAAATGAAAACTCTGATTTGGTAGCTCAAAATAATAAATACATAATGAGAATTACAGGAGATAATGCTGAAGGAAAAGCTCAGCTTGATAACTTTATTGATGAAGATAGCTTATATCCTACAATAGTAACCACATCTAAGTTGATGACAACAGGCGTTGACTGTAAAACTTGTAAATTAATCGTTCTTGATACTAATATAGGTTCAATGATTGAATTTAAACAAATTATAGGTCGTGGAACAAGATTAAAACCAGATTACGGAAAAGAATACTTCACGATAATGGATTTTAGAAATGTATCTCGACTTTTTGCTGACCCTGATTGGGATGGTGAACCAGTACAAGTTTATGAACCAGATGAAGATAAGGGCGATGATATAGTTCCACCAGAAGAAGGTGGAGATGATCTTTATCCTCAAAGTGAAGGCGATGAAGACTTTGACAAAGATAAGAAACATAAGTATAGGATAAAAGATGTTGAAGTAAGTATAATAAGTGAAAGAGTTCAGTATTATGATAAAGATGGAAAGTTAATAACAGAATCTTTAAAGGATTACTCTAAAAAGAATATCTTAGAAGAATTTGCTGATTTGGATACTTTCTTAAATAGATGGAATAGTGGAGAAAAAAGAGAAGCTATAATAGAAGAACTTAAAGAACATGGAATATTGTTAGATGCACTTAGGGACGATATAGGAAATCCAGATATAGATGATTTTGATTTAATATGTCATATAGCATTTGATAAACCACCTCTTACAAAAGCTGAAAGAGCTAATAATGTTAAGAAAAGAGGATATTTATATAAATATTCTGATGTTGCTCAAAAAGTTTTAGAAGGACTTTTGGAAAAATATAAGGATGAAGGTATAAAAGATTTAGAAAAAACTGAAATACTTGAACTTCATCCATTTAGTGAATTTGGAAGTCCTCTAAAGATAGTAAAAGCATTTGGAAATAAAAAGAAATACTTAGAGGCAGTAAAAGAACTTGAAAAAGAAATATATGCTTAAAAATCACAATAAGGTGCAATAATAGTAATATATATAATAAGGGATAGAATTATCCTTTATTAAATCTTAAATATAATATATAATATATTTAAGATTTAAATCGAGGTGGATTAAATGGCTACTGTGAGTTTTGATAAAAAAATAAGTATAAAAGATGAAAAAGCAATGAATGTTTTAATAAAAGGTCTTTCAGAAAAGAAAAATACTAAAACAACGGCAAAAAGAAATGTGATTGTAGAATTAAATGCAGGTAAAGAATTATTAAAACGCTTATAAATAAAACAGAATTACCATCATATCTAATAGGACAGATTGGTAAAAATGATCAATACTCTGATTTAATATCTGGAGATGAAATTATTAATTACGCAATGGATGTAATTAATCAAGTATATGAATTAATTGGTGGACGATTTGTATTAATAGAATGTAATGATCATCCAAAGCTAATAAGTTTTTATGAGAAAAATGATTTTAAAAGACTACAAAAAGATGGAGAAGATGGTCTGGTACAAATGGTTAGATTTTTATAGTCATATATATAAAAGCTTGGACTCAGTTGTTCAAGCTTTTTTTATATAAATTAAAATAGTTATTAATATAGAAAGGTAAACAGCAATGAGTATAGACAATTTAGTTAAAAGACTACAAAATATAATGCGTCAAGACAGTGGTGTTGATGGAGATGCTCAAAGAATAGCACAGATAGTTTGGATATTATTCTTAAAAGTATATGATGCAAAAGAAGAATTATGGGAGTTTCATGATGATGACTATGAAAGCATAATTCCAGAAGAATTAAGATGGAGAGAATGGGCAGTAGATAATAAAGATGGAAAAGCAATGACAGGCGATGAACTTCTTACATTTGTAAATGATAGATTATTCCCTACTTTAAAATCTTTAGAAGTAGATGAAACTACTCCAAGAAAAAGTGCCATAGTTAAAGAAGTATTTGAAGATGCTTTTAACTATATGAAAAATGGAGTTTTATTAAGACAAGTTATAAACGCTATTGATGAAGTAGATTTTACAGAACTTGATGAAAGACATGCTTTCAATGATATATATGAAACAATATTAAAAGATTTACAATCAGCAGGTAATAGTGGTGAGTTTTATAGTCCAAGGGCTACTACTGAATTTATAGCGGAAATGATAAATCCACAAATAGGAGAAAGAGTAGCAGACTTTGCCTGTGGTACTGGTGGATTCTTAACTTCTGCACTTGAAATATTACAAAAGCAAATAAAAACAGTGGAAGATAAGGAAACTGTAAATAGAAGCTTATTTGGTATAGAGAAAAAGAACTTACCTCATTTACTTTGTATGACTAATTTATTATTACATGATATAGATGAGCCTAATATAATGCACGGCAATTCTTTAGAGAAAAATGTGAGAGATTATAAAGAGGAAGATAGATTTGATTGTATAATGATGAATCCTCCTTATGGTGGGACTGAAGAAAAAATAATTCAATCTAATTTCCCAACGGAATTACAAACATCTGAAACAGCAGATTTATTCGTAGCATTGATATTATATAGATTAAAGAAAAATGGTAGAGTGGGTATAATTCTTCCTGATAACTTCTTATTTGGTAATGAAAATTCACAAAAAGCTCTGAAAGAGAGATTATTAAATGAGTGTAATCTTCATACAATAGTGAAATTACCAGCAGGGGTATTTGCTCCTTATACAAGTATTACTACAAATATATTATTCTTTGATAAAACAGAGGCTACTAAGGAAATATGGTATTATGATGTTCCACTGCCAGAAGGTTATAGAAGTTTCTCTAAGACTAAACCATTTAAGTCTGTTCATTTAGATGGTGTTAGAAAGTGGTGGAATGATAGGGATAAGGAAGATTTAAATTCTTATAAGGTTAGTATAGATGAGGTTAGAGCTAAGGAGTTTAATTTAGATTTTAAGAATCCTAATAAATTAGTAGAGGAAAAAGAGTATACTCTTGATGAGTTACTTACTACTATGGAGGTTAAGTCTAGGAATATAGTTAGTTTGGTAGATAAGATAAGGGAAGCTTTAGAAGGAGTTGAGGAATAGTGGATATAAAATCGTTAAAGGATAAGATTCTTCAACTGGCTATACAAGGTAAGTTAGTGTCACAAGATGAAAATGATGAACCTGCTAGTGTACTGCTTGAAAAGATAAAAGCTGAGAAAGAGCAACTTATAAAGGATAAGGTAATTAAGAAAGAAAGGACATTGTCTGATATAAGTGAAGATGAAAAAAGCTTTGACTTACCAAAAGGTTGGGAATGGTGTAGGCTTGGAAAAGCTACTATTTGCAGAGATGGGGATAGAGTTCCTGTATCATCAAAAGAGAGAGAAGACAGAGCTAAGATATATGACTATTATGGTGCATCTGGTGTTATTGATAAAATAGATGATTATTTATTTGATAAACCATTATTATTAATAGGTGAAGATGGTGCAAATTTAATTAGTAGATCAACACCTATAGCTTTTATAGCCTATGATAAATATTGGGTTAATAATCATGCTCATGTAATAGATAGTTTAGAATTTATTACATTGAAATACTTAGAAATATATATTAATGCAATTGATTTAAAATCATTTGTTACAGGTACAGCACAACCTAAATTAAATCAAGCTAATTTAAACCAAATACCAATTATGTTACCACCTTTAGAAGAGCAAGAACGTATAGTAGCTAAAGTAGATGAATTATTTGAGTTAATAGATGAACTTGATAGTAATAAACAAGAATTATTAGAGAATATATTTAATATAAAAAATAAAGTGTTGCAATTGGCTATACAAGGTAAATTAGTAGAGCAATGTGAAGATGATGAGCCAGCTAGTTTGCTTTTAGAAAGAATAAAAGCAGAAAAAGAGCAGTTGATAAAAGATAAAGTAATAAAAAAAGAAAAGCCATTACCTGACATAAGTGAGGAAGAAAAATTATTCAAAACACCTAGCAGTTGGGAATGGTGTAGATTAGGAAATATTTCAAATATTGTTATGGGACAGTCCCCAGATAGTTCAACAGTATCAGATGTTGAAGGTGGAATAGAATTTCATCAAGGTAAAGCATCTTTTGGTAAAGTGTTTATAAATAATAGTGGATTATATTGTACTAAACCAAGTAAAATAGCTATTCCAGATGATATCTTATTATCGGTAAGGGCACCTGTTGGTACTTTAAACATAACTGATAGAGAACTTTGCATAGGAAGAGGATTAGTAGCAATAAGAAAGTATATAGATATAGAAAATAAATTTTTCTATTATTTTATAATGGCTCTTGAAGAAGAACTTGTAAAAAAATCAACTGGAACAACATTTAAAGCAGTAGCATCAACTGCAATAAAGGAATTTTTAATACCATTACCACCATTAGAAGAACAGAATCGTATTGTGGCTAAAATTGATTTAATAATGGATTACTTAGATAAACTTCAACAAGAAATAGAATCGCAAGAAATAATATTAAAAGATATACTACAATAAAATAATTTAAAAGTAGATAAATAATCAATAAAAGTCCCGAATCTTAAACTATATAATAAATTAAGATTCAGGACTTTTATTTTATTATTGCTTTATTGATGACAAATATATTCCATATATATTAAAATATTATTATAGACTGATTAATTTCTATCATCCTGTACAATAAAATAAAAAAGGGGTGCTTTATATGAAGTTTTTTGGTAAAATGGCAAAAAGATTATGTACTTTAATTGGGGGTATAGTAGTTATAGTAATACTATGTGCTGCTTGTTCTAGTAGTAACAGCACAAATAATGTACCAAGCTCAGACCAAGAAAGTTCAACAAAAAAATCAGAGGCACAATATGAATTTACAGAAAAACCGACATTAGTATACGAAGATTATACTAATAAAATTGTAGGTATTATAAAAAATAATAGTGGTAGTGATAAAGGGTATATACAAATAAGTTTTACACTATATGATGCTGATGGTAACAATATAGGTACTGCATTAGCTAATACTAATAATTTAAAGGATGGTGGAACTTGGAAGTTTGAAGCCATAGCATTAGAAAACGATGTTAAATCATTTGAATTAGATGAAGTAAGTGGATTTTAATTGAATTTATAAAGCATTAAAAAGCTAGTAAGAATTAATTTTTACTAGCTTTTTTAATACTTTAATTTTTTACAGTTATAATTTTTGTATATTTACTACTAGCAGTAACGTAGGAGTTATTTTTACATTTATACATTTTCGTAGGGTGACCCTTGGCAGATAGGGGACCTGATACATAAGTCAGGCTATCTCCTGGGTTTAGTGTGGCAATAATATCTCCATTCCAGTTGGGGGAAGATCTTATATTTAGCTTTTCACCAGATATATTTTTAACCATTTTCACAACTTTAGCACTATCTTTACTGTTATTAGAAAGATAATCCTCAATCAATGGATAAAAATTATTCACAAAAGCAGAGCGACTGTTGCCAAAATTCATAAAATTAGTGCCAGGACAACTTTTAGCCGATTTACTTGCATAATAATCTCCAAGATAAACTCCACCAGATGTAAACCAACAATGTGCCCTTATAGTATCTGTACTAGGTTTTATATTGAACTTTTTACAAAGTAAGGCATAAAGAGCAATAACACTTTGCTTTTGAGCAGTAGTCATAATATCTTTATTCTTATCAAAATTCCCATATATCTCCACGCAGATGGCATAATCGTTCCAACCAGTAATGCCAATGGGTTTGGAGTTTAAACTTCTGCCTGTGGTTATTTTACCGTTTGGAAAAATATTAAAATGCTGGGCAATATAGTGGTTATTACAGTCCTTATAGCGCCACTTGTTTTTGCCAAAATCATCTAGTGCCTTAGTGCGCCCCAGCTCTCTATTGTTTTTATAAATTCTTTTGTCAGTAGTGTCCCAAGTGTGATAGTTTGGCAAAGACATATGATGAACTTGCAGTCTGCTTATTTTACGAGTGACTTTTTCATCATGTAGATATTTTTCAAATTCATTTATATTATCAAATAAAACAAAACCAAATTCTTTTTTCATATTTACCTCCAAAAATTCACCTTATTTAAGTGCTTCATAGAAGTAGCAACTTTATATATTACTTAAAAAGTGTGCAAATTCCTAAGAACTCACACACTTAAGGGGAGAAGCAAATTTATCTCATTTTAGTGATATTATGAGACAACTCATTTATACTATCTGTCAAAGCTTGGAGTTTGCCCTCTATTCTCACTAGCAAATACAGTGATATAGCAATGGGAAATCCCAAGTTTGCCACGATAGCTTGAAAGTTAGCCATATAATCACCTCTTACTCATTAAACAACAAGGTCGTATTCTGTAACAGTAGAGTCCACAACTTTGGCAGAAACGCACTCAGCTATGTCATACCCCTTTGGCTGAAATATATTTTTAGACTTAATTAAGTTCATAGCATCAATTATTTCCTGTTCCTCCAAATCAGTTTTAGGGTCGTCCACAGTTATGGAAAAACTGTTGCCCAAAGTATTTTTAAAAACCATGACAAGTTTATTTTCTTCCATAATATAACCTCCTCAAATTTATTATTCAGATAAAGACGAGTTGTCCACACGATTAGTAGCACTTAAAGTATGCTTTTGTAAGCCAACGATGGCATTTACAACAGCCATAATATCATCATCTGATGCACTAGATTTTATGTTAGTCAAAGTCTTAGTCTTTAGAATTCTGTCACCGTTTACATCTGCTCCATGATCAAATTTCACCTTTACAGAAGTGGCGTTTGGTGTGGAAATAACAGCCATAATAAAACCTCCTTTATATTGGTGGTCATCCACCTTTATTTAAATCTTATCTGAAAAAAGAGAAATGTAGTTTGGAAATATTTTTGCAATTTTGTTCCTATTCTAACTAACATGTGCTACTATTTTACTAAAGACATATATATTTTAGTAAAAAATGTCTTTAAAAATAGTAAAGGAGGAAAAGTTGACAGTGAAAAAAGGCAAGCAGCCTGTGAGAGACAAAATCTATGGAACACAAACACAGCAGTTAAAGCATTTAAGTAGTGAAGAATATGAAATACTAAAAAAACTTTGCTCTCTAGCAAAAAATCTCTACAACGTGGGCTGTTACAATGTTAGACAGTATTACTTTCAAGAAGGGGAATATCTGACCTATGAAGCAAATTATCCTTTGTGCAAAGAAAATCCCAACTACAAATTGCTAAACAGCAATGTGGCACAACAAATTTTAAAAGATGTGGATAAATCCTTTAAATCCTTTTTTGCTTTGATGAATTTAGTGAAAAAGGGAAAATATGATTTTAGAAGTATAAAACTTCCCACTTATCTTCCAAAGAAAGGCTATTTTGACTTGATTATAGGTCAAATTAGAATTAAGAAAGATGGAACTTTAGACATACCGCTAAGCCCTGCATTTAAACATCTCTATGGAAAAATAAGCATAAAAGTTCCTAAAAATCTACTAAATAAAAAAATAAAACGCATAAGAATTGTTCCAAAAAACAAGGCAAGGTTCTTCGTAGTTCATTATACTTATGAAATTGAAAAATACGAAGGGAATTTAAATAAAAACAATGTACTTGCCATAGATTTAGGTGTGAATAATCTTTGTACTTGTGTTTCCAATAAAGGTGACACTCTTATAGTAGATGGTAAAAAATTAAAATCCTATAATAAATGGGCCAATGATGAGTTTATAAGGCTGGAAAAAATAAAAGCTAAGCAAAATATAAAAGCAACTACTAAAAAACAAGCAAAAATTTGGAGCAAAAGAAATCGCCAAATTAATGATTATTACAACAAAGCCGTCAAAATTTTAATAAATTATTGTATAGACCATCATATTGGCAAAATAGTTGTGGGATACAATAAAACAACAAATAAAAGTAATTTTCAAGAAAAAAACTACTCTGAGAAATTTGTAAATTTACCAATGAAAAATTTCAAAAATAAGCTGGAGCATAAATGCAAAATTTACAATATAGACTTTATAAAACAAGAAGAAAGCTATACTAGTAAAAGTGATTTTCTCTCTGATGATATTTTACCAACTATAAATGTTCAAAATCCAAAAGAATACAAATTTATGGGAGAGAGAATAAGCAGAGGACAATACAAATCTTTTACAAATAAAGTTATAAATGCAGATATAAATGCGGCCCTTAATATTCAAAAAAAGGTTGATTTAGTTGATATTATAAAATTAAAGTCTACAAAAATAAAGCAACCTCAGCGTATAAAGGTAAGCTGATAGATTTAATCTTACAGTGTAGGGCCCCTTGGACAGGCCATAAAGAACAATGTTTATAAAATATTTCTTTAAAATATTATTTTTAAATATAATAAGACCAAAGAAAAAGAATGAGTGAGTAAATAAATTTCTTAGGGGATGATAAAATTGGATAGAATTAAAAATTCTGCTAACAAAACAGTTTGTTATGTGGATGGAAATAATAAAAGTGTAAGAATTTCAAAAAAGGATCAACTTACTGTTATTACTTTTAATGATGATAATACATATGATGTGAAAAATAGCAAATTAAATAAAAAAAGTAAATAATAAAATAGAACCGCTAGACGGGCAAGAATTAGTATTTTCATACTACTTGCTCGTCTTTTTCTTTGGTAAAAAATTGGAGGTTTTACTTATGGAAAAAATGAAGTTGATGCAAAACTTAATTGATGACATGAAAGCTTTGACTAATACGCTGGAAAAAATCACTCAACTTGAAAATTCAAAAGACAATAATAAGGAAGAAAAAATTCTCACATTGGAAGAAGTGAGAGCTGTTTTGGCTAGAAAAAGTAAGGAAGGTTTCACTGATAAGGTGAAAGATTTAATCAATTACTATGGTTGTCATAAATTAAGTGAAATTGACAGCAAGTACTATGAAGAGATTTTAGAAAAGATTGAAAAATTTTAAGGAGGAAAAATATTATGGATAAAACAAAAGTAGTTACAAATGTGGTTAGGCTTTCTTATGCTTATGTATGGGAGCCAAAATCTATAAATGGGGTGGAAAAGTACTCTGTTTCTATCATTATTGATGAAGATGACAAAGATACTTTAGAAAAAATAAATAGGGGTGTTGATGCAGCAATAGAAGAAGGTGTAAAAAAATTTCCTAATTATGTGGCGGAGAAATCTTTGTTGAAACTTCCTTTGAGAAAGGGAGATGAAATGGAGGAAGATGCTTATAAAAATAAGTTTTTTATTAATGCCAGCAGTGTAATTCAGCCTCAAATAGTTGATAGAAATCTTAAGTTTATATTAAATCACGATGAGGTGTATTCTGGAGTTTTTGCGAGGGTATCTTTGAGATTTTATCCTTTTAATAAGGGTGGCAATGTGGGTGTTGGTTGTGGTTTGTTGAATATTCAAAAGGTGGCAGATGGGGATAGACTGGTGGGGAGTAGGAGCAGTGCAAAGGAAGATTTTAATGTATTGGAAGAGAGCTTTTTAGACTAGTTAAAATTCCCCTTAGTCAGGCGCCAACGACTGCGTACGTTGCTTAAAACTAAATTACATAAAAGAAGTCATATTAATTTAGCAAAATAAATTTTTATGACTTCTTTAAAATGGAGGAATATTTATGGAAAGTATTAGTTTGGATATAGAGACTTATTCCAGTGTGGATCTTAGTAAGAGTGGAGTTTATAAATATGCTGAAAGTAAGGATTTTGACATACTTTTATTTGCTTACTCTGTAGATTATGGTGAAATAAAAGTAATTGATTTAACTAAGGGGGAGGAAATTCCTCAAGATATAAAGTTAGCCCTTAAAGATATTCATGTGAAAAAGTGGGCATTTAATGCTAATTTTGAGAGAGTTTGTTTGTCAAAATATTTAAGAGAAGATTTAAGTCTTGTGGGGTGGAGATGTAGTATGGTTTTGTCAGCTTATGTTGGTTTGCCCTTATCTCTGGAAGCTGTGGGAAGTGTGCTAAATCTTCCTTATCAAAAGTTAAAAGAAGGCAAAAGTCTAATTAAATATTTTTGCTGCCCTAATAAAGAAAACAAAAGAAATTTGCCTACTAATGATAAGTTAAAATGGGAAATTTTCAAAGAATACAACAAAAGAGATGTGCTGGTGGAAATGGAAATTCAAAAAAGGCTAAAGAAATACAACTTGCCAGATAGTGAGTGGGAAAATTATTATCTTGACCAAATAATCAACGACAGAGGTATTATGATTGACAAAGACTTTGTGAGAGAAGCTTTAATTTGTGATGAAAAATATAAGAAGAATGTAAAAGAAAAGTTAAAAAATTTAACTCAAATAGAAAATCCCCATTCCATTGTTGAAATGAAAAATTATCTAAAAAAACAAAATCTCTCTCTTTTATCTCTTGATAAAAAATACCTAAGAGAAGCTTTACCCAATTTAAATGAAGATGTAAAAGAAGTTTTAAAACTAAGACAAGAACTGTGTAAATCCAGTGTGAAAAAGTATGTTGCCATGGAAAATGTCATGGGAAAAGACAAGCGTGCTAGGGGTCTTATTCAGTTTTATGGTACAAAAACAGGCAGATATGCAGGAAGACTTATACAGGTGCAAAATCTGCCTAAAAATTATTTGAGCGACTTGGAAGTTGCAAGGGATTTAGTAAAATGTGGTCATGGTGAGGATTTGGACTTTTTATACGACAGTGTGGAAGATGTGCTATCTCAGTTGATTAGAACTGCTTTTATACCAAAGGAGGGATGTGAATTTATAGTTGCCGATTTTTCTGCCATAGAAGCTAGGGTGCTATCTTGGCTATCAAAGGAAAAATGGCGTATGGAAGTATTTGAAAAAGGGGGAGATATATATTGTGAGTCTGCCAGCAAAATGTTTAAGGTAAAAGTGGAGAAAAATGGTAAAAACAGCCACCTGAGAGATAAAGGAAAAATTGCCGAGCTGGCCTTAGGATATGGAGGTTCTGTGGGAGCATTAAAAGCCATGGGGGCTACATCTTTTTTAAAAGAAGAAGAACTGCAAAGTTTAGTAAATGCTTGGAGAAATGCCAATCCCCATATTACTTATTTATGGTATGAAGTTGATAAAATTATTAAAAAAGTAATTATCAATAAAGTGCCCATGAAATTATATAATTTAGAGTTTATTTATGAAAACAATATGCTTTTTATACTTTTGCCTAGCAAAAGAAAGCTTTGTTATAGAAATCCTAAAATTGCTACAAATAAATTCAACAAAAGCTCCATTGTTTATGAAGGTGTAAATAGCAATAAAAAATGGGCTCAAATAGAAAGCTACGGTGCTAAGTTTGTGGAAAATATAGTTCAAGCCATTGCCAGAGATTTGCTATGTGAAGCTATAAAAAATCTCCATAATAAAAATTTTAGGGTTGTTCTTCATGTCCATGATGAGGTTGTTGTAGAAGTTGAAAATAATAAATCATCTGTAGAAGAAATTTGTAACTTGATGACAATCTCTCCACCTTGGGCTAAAGATTTATCTTTAAAAGCAGAAGGCTATAAATGTGAATTTTATAGAAAGTAATATGAATCATAGAAATTAACGAAGGAGGAAACTTATGAAGATTACAGTTTTTAATAGTAGAAAAGAAAAACTAGGTGAAAATAAGGAAATGTCATGGGAGAAGTTTTGTGACAAAGTAAGTCATACTAAAAGAACAAGTGAAACTATGGCCCAGTATGATTCTTTTGAAAAACAAATACAAGACGATATAAAAGATGTGGGTGGATTTGTGGCAGGAAGTCTCAAAGATAATAGAAGAAAAAAGGGGTGCGTGGAGAGTAGAAGTCTTATAACTCTCGATATGGACTATGGCAGAGAAAACATACTAGAAGAGTTGGAAATGTTTTTTGATTTTGCTTGCTGTATATACTCCACTCATAAACACAGAAAAGAAAGCCCCAGATATCGTTTAATTATACCCCTTAGTCGTCATGTAAATGAAAAGGAATATGAAGTTTTATCAAAAGAAGTTATAAAAGAAATAGGAGAGGATTTATTTGATAAAAGCACTTATGAAGCAAGTAGACTAATGTATTGGCCTTCCACTTCTTCAGACGGGGAATTTGTTTATAAAAAAATAGATGGAAAATTATTAGATGTAAACTATTATTTATCAAAATACGAAAACAGATTAAATTCAAGCTTCTCAGATGATTTTTCAAATAACAACCAAGAAGACCCTTTGCAAAAACAAAACATAGTAGGCTCATTTTGTAGAGCTTATAGCATAAGTGAAGCCATAGAAAAGTTTCTAAGTGATGTTTATAGTATATCTACCATAGAAAATAGATACGACTATATTCCAGCAAAGTCATCTGCTGGACTTGTTGTATATGATGACAAATTTGCTTATTCTCATCACAGCACGGACATAGCTTATGGTAAGCGTTTAAATGCTTTTGATTTAGTAAAAATACATAAATTCGGCGATAACAAAAAGACTTCTTACAATGATATGGTAAACTTCATATTAAAAGATGAAAAAGTAAAACTACAACTTATAAAAGATAGAAAAAATAGTGCTACACAAGATTTTTCTGTTTTAAGTAATTCGGATGATTTAAACTGGCAAGTTAACTTACAACTTGATAAACAGGGAAACATAATACAAAATTTAGATAATTTAGTAGTCATATTTGAATGTGATGAAAATCTTCAAAATGTAGCTTTTAACTGCCACCGTGATGGCATAGATGTGAGAGGCAATTTGCCATGGGAACAAGTAAAGCCTGGCTGGAGTGATTCTGATACAGCTTCTCTAAAAGTATATCTTAGTCAAATCTACAATATATACGCCCCAGCAAAAACTAAAGATGCCCTTTTATCCGTGGCAGCAAAACGTTCTTATCATCCTATAAGAGAATATCTTGATAATTTACCTTTGTGGGATAATGTAAAAAGAATTGATACTTTGCTTATGGATTACTTAGGTGCAGAGGATAATTCCTATACAAGATCAGTAATTAGAAAAACCTTAATAGCTGCAGTATCGAGAATTTATGAGCCTGGTATTAAGTTTGACACAGTATTAATACTAAATGGGCCACAAGGCATAGGTAAATCTACTTTCTTTGAAAAACTTAGTGGAAATTGGTTTTCTGATAGTTTAACCATAACTGATATGAAAGACAAATCTGGTGCAGAAAAACTACAAGGATACTGGATATTAGAACTTGGCGAGCTGGCTGGTATGAAGAAAATGGACGTGGAAACTATAAAATCCTTCATATCAAGAACAGATGACAAATATCGTGCCAGCTATGGAGTTGCTGTGGAAAATCATCCTCGCCAATGTATAATCGTAGGCTCAACCAATGCAGAAGGTGGATTTCTTCGTGATATAACAGGAAATAGACGTTTTTGGCCAGTAAAAGTAAGCGGCAACTCTCCTAAAAAAGCCTGGTCACTTACAAAAGAAGATGTGGATAAGATTTGGGCAGAAGCAATGTATTTATATAATCAAGGCGAAAAACTTTATCTTGAAGGAGAGGAAAAAGAAATTGCTACTAAAGAGCAAATAGATGCCATGGAAGGTGATGAAAGGGAGGGACTTGTTCGCAAATATTTGGATACATTGATTCCAGAAAACTGGGATGAAATGGATTTATATGAAAGAAGAAATTTCTTAAAAGGAGATAGCTCCACTACTGGCACTGTAAAAAGAGATATAGTTTGCAATATGGAAATATGGGCAGAGTGTTTTTGTTATGATATAGCATCCATGAAGCGTACTGATTCTTATGTTATAAATTCTATTATGAAAAGAATCGATAATTGGGAAAAGTATTCTAAAAATAGAACTGGAGTTAAAAACTTTCCCATATATGGTATACAAAGATGTTATGAACGTATTTCTTAATCTTGTTAAAAGTTCGTTAAGAGATTGTTAAGAAGTTTGTTAAGAACAATAAACAGCTATTTTTCAATGTTTTCAGCGTTTTTCTTAACAAGTTAACAAAAAAAGACTACTGATATGTTTTTATAAATATTTTATTAAGCTAGTTATTATTGTATAAAGCATATATAGAAAAATGTTGTTTGTTAAGGAGTTTGTTAAAAAAGGAGAGTGATAATATGGATCTTTTAAAAGAGTACATACCTTATTATTTGCACAGTATGGTTGATATGATAGGTGAGGAGAACTTTTTGAAGATTTGCAAGATGTATGGGGGAAGTAGCATATATATTCCCGTATATAAAAGTGCAACTCAAGGAATTAGAAATGCGGCTATTTTGAAGGATTACAATGGAAAAAATATTGATGCTCTTAGGATTAAGTATAAGTTGAGCAATCGCAGGATAAGGGATTTGGTAAAGGAAAGTAAAGTATAGAAAAT
>JABLTO010220559.1_pt1 | contig 15911 bp, 16 predicted proteins | sample 7160091 | NCBI WGS metagenome assembly JABLTO01 (sample SAMN14651225, study PRJNA627086) | human gut metagenome | isolation source: feces | host: Homo sapiens
CCACATCGACGGGGACGCGGCGGACATCATCGCCCGGTGAGTTTGGCCAGCACCTCCCGTTCTGCCGTGAACACCGGCACCCCGCCGCACCGGGCGATGATGTCCGCCGCGTCCCCGTCGATGTGGCGGCGCTCCATGAGCAGGGACACGGGCACACAGCCAGCGTCCAAGGCGCGGGCGATGACTTTGGGGCTTTCGGCAATAAAAATCCCCTTCTCCGGCTCCAGCCGGTTGCGCAGCTGCGCCTCGGTCAGCCGGGTGAATACGTCCAGCTCCGGACGGGTCAGGTCGGTCACTTCTACGATGTTGGGCATATGGTTCTCCCTCTCTCTGTCACAATTTCATTGGAGCTATTGTACCCCAACCCCGCCCAAAAGTCCAATCCACACAAAACCACCCTGCGGAACGATCCCGCAGGGTGGTACAATGTTACGCTTTCGGTTTCACCTTGGCCTTCTTCCCCCGCTGTCTCATGTCGCTCTGGAGCAGCCGGTACAGGGTGGCCACGATGGGCACGCTGAGCAGCATGCCCACGATCCCCAGCATCCCGCCGCCTACAGTGATGGCAGCCAGCACCCACACGCCAGGCAGGCCGATGGAGGTGCCCACCAGCTTGGGGTAGATGAGGTTTCCCTCCACCTGTTGGAGGATGACCAGGAAGACGATGAAGATGAGGGCCTTCATGGGCGAGATGGTCAGGATGAGCAGGGCACCCACCACCGCACCGATGTAAGCGCCGGCGATGGGGATGAGGGCGGTGACCCCCACCAGGGTGCCGATGGCCAGGGCGAAGGGCAGGCGCAAAATCGTCATGCCCAGGATACACAGGACGCCCAAAATCACACCGTCAAAGCAGCGCCCCACAATATAGCCGTGGAAGCACTCGTCCATGGTCTGGAACACATAGTGGACCCGATCCCAGTCCTTGGGACGGAGATAGGTGCCCAGCAGCCGCCGCCCCTGTGCCAGGAGGGTGTCCCGACCCAGCAGCAGATAGAGGGCGAACACCAGCGCCAGCGCCCAGGTGACGATGGTGGAGAACACGGACCCCACCGCGCTGACCACCCAGTTGACGGTGCCCCCCACCCCGTGGGTGAGGAATTGGACGGCCTGTTTCACGGCGTTCTCCCAGTTGGTATTTTGCAGCCAATTGAGGACCTCTTGGGGCAGCAGAGCGTAGAGCTTGTTCAGGTCGCCCACGCTCTCCAAGTCCAACGATTGCGCCCAGGTGCTCACCTGAATGTACATCAGCCGCACCGACCGCACCAGCTCCGGCACCACCAGCTTCCCCACCAGGAAGAGCACACCGCCCACCGCCGCCAGCGTCAGCAGCACATACAGGGGCTTTGCGCCAGCCCCCAGCTTGGGGAAGCGCTGTTCCAGCTTCAGCTTCCGTTCAAAGAAGGTCAGGGGGATGTTGACCATGTAGGCCAGCACGAACCCCAAGATCAGGGGCGCGGACGCACCCACGCAGATCTCCGCCAGGTCGGCCAGCACCGACCAGTAGTGGATGGCCAGGTAGAGCAGCAGCCCGCTGACCACCAGACGCCGGCAATCCTTCCATTCCATTTTCATCTCCGTCGCCCTCCTCGTTGGTCACGGTGCCGTCTTCTCCATCTCCTCCGCAATCCGGATGCCCTCCAGCAGCACGTCATTCAGATCCCGTGTGGGCAGGATCAGATCGCTGTGCTCCAGATTGGCGAAGTAGTCGGTAAAGGCGCCGATCAGGTTGTTCTCCTGGAATACATACACCTTCATCCCCTTCATCTGCCGCCGCTGGAGGATGATGCGCTCCTTGGGCGCCACGAAGAAGATAAATTCAGACGACGCCTGCACCCGACTGTCATCCAACAGATAGATCGGTTTGCTGGGGTTGGGGTGATAGAGCATCTCCTTCAAGATCAGCACACGTGCCTTGGGAGAGGCCACGGGAACGATCTGATCGGAGTACTCCGGCAGGATCCCCGTCCGAGCAAAGTCCAGGAGCCCCTCTCGGGTGCAGAAGCTCACATAGCGGTTCTCCTTGCGCATATGACTGACGTACTTTTCCATCAGCGGGGCAAGGGTCGGGGTCTGGTACATCCGCAGCACCTCGTCCGGCAGATAACCGCCAAAGCAGGGCGCGGTGAAGTACTGATACCCGCTGCGCCAGAAATCCCAAACGCCATGCTCAACGATCGTTTGCTCTGTGCCGCCGATATTCTCGATAAAGGGCTTGGCACGGGTGATGGCCTCCTGGAACTGGGCGTGACAGGCCACCAAAATGGAGTCGGTGGCGGAGAACAGAGCGCGATCCATCCGGGCGGTCACCAGCATGACGCCGGAGCTGGTCATGACGCAGTAGGGGTAGAGGGCGCCGATGGTGTCCTCCAGGACGGAGTCGGAATAGTAGTAGTACGCCTCGTAGCTGTCCCCGGAGACCGCCATGAGGAAGAGGAGGGAGTTGAAGAAATTCAGGATGTCCTTGGTCTTCTCCTCCTTGTTCAGGGAGAATTGGATGATCTGCCGCATCCGGATCTTCTTGTTGCTCTTGTTCTGGTAGAAGGATTTCAGATATTTCAGGAAGTCGTTGGGCTGCCGGGGCAGGAAGAGGTCGATCTGCGGCTCTGGCTTGAGCATCTCCGCCTGAGCCAGATGGCACAGCTCCTGATACACCCGGTTCTCCCCCAAAATAGGCGCACGGGAGACAGAGTAGACCGCCTCGCCCACAAATTCATGGATGGGACGCCGGTTCTCCCCGGTCAGCAGCGCCAGACCCTCCAGACATTCCGCACAGCCCTTCCGGCTCTCGTAAATGTTCTCGCCGATCTCCGCGATCTGATACATCTTCCGCAGCTGCTCCTCCTCACCTGGGGTCATCTGCAGCGCCGCCAAAATGGCCGCCAGATGCTCCTTGGTGGGCATCCGTTTGCCGTTGAGGAACTGAAAGAAGCTGGAACGGTTGATCTTGGACTCGTCGATGATCTTGTTCTTGGATTTCCCGCTCAGTTTGACAAATTGACTTAGTTGATCTGAAAATTTACTCATCTTATATTAGATACTCCTTGCTGTGAAAGCTCGCTGTACCGTTTCTATCTTTACGCACTGTGTCTTGGGTTAATTGCGATTATATCATTAAGTCTCCCGTTTGAAAAGACAGGATATGACATTTTACAAAAATTCCATTTTTGTTCCCACTCCGCGCTGTTTTCATCCGAACCGCTCCGCCCACAGCAAAAAACCTCTGACGATAGGGTCAGAGGCTTTTTGCGTTCATCTGTTGTTCACGATCAAAAGAAAAGAGAGAGAGTAGTAAATAGGTAAATCAAGGAGTGTTCAAACCGGGCCGCTTCTTACCCGGCATGGTTATTGTAGCGCAAACGGGCGGGAGAGTGTTGAAAGAACTTTGAATGGAATGTAACGAGTTTGTGAATAGCGGCATAAATTAGGGGATACCCACATACGATAGCAAGTGAATCACAAGAAACCATGGAGGTAGCAGCTATGTACGAATCCCACATCCCCCCCATCATCCAACCGACCCCCATCCCCGCCCAGCCTAAGGAGCAAGACCTGGATGACTTCATCTTCGCCCAGGACGGCGCGCCGGTGAGCGAACGCTAATCACGCGGACGCTTAACACAAGCCAAGCCTGTTCTACTGGCCTGGTACGTCGGTTCTTGCACTGAGGGGAAACCCCGCAGCGTTAAGAAAACCTGCCGGGGGCAGGTTTTTAGCAGAAGCCCCGCCTGTCAACAGGCGGGGGGACGGTTCGGGTAGGAGTAGCAGGAAGAGCAACTATACTAACCTACCCTGGGGGCTTCCCCTAAATACGTCACCCCCTCAAACTAACTCCTCCTTTACACCACCCGTCTTTTTCGATATAATATAAGATGAATGATTATGATTACATCTCATCGTGAAAGGACGAGTTCCATTATGGCATCTATCAAATACGACGAATATAAGGTCAAACTGAATAACCTCAGACCCACCCTGGACAACCTGGGTCAGTCCCTGGGTCTGGAAGCGGCCGCAGAAGAGCTGGATCTGTTGCAGGCACAGAGCGCGGCAGAGGACTTTTGGAGCAACATGGAAAAGGCTCAGAAGGTCTCCCAGCGCATCAAGAACCTCCAAGACAAGCTGGACGCCCAGCAGAAGCGGCTGGACACAGTGGAAGACCTGTTGGTGCTGTGCGAGATGGGTCAGGAGGCAGATGACGACTCCATGGTGGAAGAGCTGGAAGAGAGCTACACCAAGCTGGAGGAGGACATCGAGTCCGCCCGCCTGGCCACCCTGTTCACCGGCGAGTACGACTCCAACGACTGTATGCTCACCATCCACGCCGGTGCCGGCGGCACCGAAGCGCAGGATTGGGCGTCCATGCTCTTCCGGATGTACCAGCATTGGTGCGACCGGCACAACTTCAAGTGCGAGACCTTGGACTATGAAGACGGCGACGAAGCCGGCCTGAAATCCGCCACCATGATGATCACCGGCGAGAACGCCTACGGCTACCTGCGCAGTGAGCACGGCGTCCACCGCCTGGTTCGCATCTCCCCCTTCGACTCCAACGCCCGCCGCCAGACCTCCTTCGCCGCCGTGGAAGTCATGCCAGACCTGCCCGACGACGTGGAAGTGGATATCCGCCCCGAAGACATCGAAATGCAGGTCTTCCGCAGCTCCGGTGCCGGCGGCCAGCACATCAATAAAACTTCCTCCGCCGTCCGCCTCATCCATAAGCCCACCGGCGTGGTGGTGGCCAGCCAGCAGGAGCGTTCCCAGTTCCAGAACCGGGAGACCTGCTACCGGATGCTCCGCGATAAGCTGGTCCAGCTGCAGATGCAGGCACACGCCGAGAAGATCTCCGACCTGAAGGGCGTCCAGATGAAGATCGAATGGGGCAGCCAGATCCGCTCCTACGTCTTCATGCCCTACACCATGGTCAAGGACACCCGTACCGCCTTCGAGACCAGCAACGTCAACGCCGTCATGGACGGCGACCTGGACGGGTTCATCAACGCTTACCTCACCTGTGAGGCGACTGGGACTTGGGCAACGAAATAAGCACCAACTTGGCAAGGTTCAAGCCCCGCAGGGCAATTTAAGCTTTTTGGGTTACCTTTTTCTCGAAAAAGGTAACTAGGGTCCAGGGGCGACGCCCCTGGTCGCTGACCGCAGTCAGCGAAATCCTCCTGTGCTTCCAAAGCGCAGGAAGGGGTGAATTTTCGGCAAAGCCGAAAAGAGGGGAAACCCTCGCTGGGGGTTTCCCCTTTTTCCGTACAGCATACCAAAGGGAGAACCCACTCATGTCATCCACAACCATGACCGGGTTCTCCCCTTTTCATACACAAAACGTTAAAACTCTTTTCAGTCTCGTTTCAGTTAACCGTACTATCCTAAAGACACAGAAAGGGAGACAGCCCCGCATGAATCCAGCCACCGCTACATAAACTGGATGCATCTCCGCTGTCAGCAGCAAAGGAGTGAACTTTGATGTACTTTAACCAGAATCCAAATGACAATCACGATACCCAGCCCAACCTGAACCATAGCACCTACCACTACACCGGCCCTGAATTGAACGGTCGGGAACGGAGCGGAGAACCGAAACCCGGCTTCTTCCAGCGTCGAAAGGACGCCGGGAGCAAACCGCCCAAGCAGAAGAAGCCTTCCAACGGCCGCTTCGGCGCCGGTTCCGTGGTGGCCATCGCCCTGGCGGCCGCCCTCATCGGCGGCGGGGTCGGGGGCGCAGTAGCCGGTGGGTTCAGCTCCTCCGGCGGTTCCACCTCCGTGGCGGTCAGCGACCGCACCGACTCCGGCTCCGGCGGCACCGAGGTCTCCACCACCAAGGTCAAGGCTGGCGACGCCATGACCTCTTCCCAGATCTATTCCACCTATGGCAAGAGCGTAGTCTCCGTCAACGTGAAGACCTCCAACGGCGAGGGGGCCGGCACCGGCTTCTTCATCAGTGACGATGGCTATATCCTCACCTGCCATCACGTCATCGACGGCGCCACCGCCATCTCCGTCGTCACCCAGGACTCCACCAGCTACGAAGCCGAGGTGGTGGGCAGTGACTCCGACCTGGACACCGCCGTTTTGAAGGTGAAGAACGCCGGCAAGACCACCTTCCCCGCCGTGGTCCTGGGGGACAGCTCCTCCTTGACCGTAGGCGACAGCGTCACCGCCATCGGCAACGCCCTGGGCACCCTGGCCAACACCTTGACCACCGGCGTGGTCAGCGCCAAAGACCGTGCCATCTCCATGAGTGACGGCACCGCCATGAAGCTGCTCCAGACCGACTGCACCGTCAACTCCGGCAACTCCGGCGGCCCCCTGTTCAACCAGTACGGCGAGGTCATCGGCATCATCAACGCCAAGTATTCCAGCGGCACCAGCACCTTCTCCAGCAACGAGGCTTCCATCGAGGGCATCGGCTTCGCCATCCCCATCAAGGACGTTCAGACCATCCTCAGCGACCTGATGAAGCACGGCTACGTCACCGGCAAGCCCTACCTGGGCATCACCGTCTCCACCGTCTCCTCCGTCACCGCCCAGCAGTATTCCAACATGAAGGTGGGCGCGTACGTCAACAGCGTCAAGAGCGGTTCCTGTGCCGAAAAGGCCGGCCTGAAGGTGGGCGACATCATCACCCAGGTGGACGGCAAGGACATCACCACCAGCGCTGAGCTGATCGATGCCAAGAACACCCATAAGGCCGGAGACGAGATGACCCTGACCGTATACCGGGACAAGGACTTCACCACCCTGAAGGTGACCCTGGACGAGCAGCAGCCCAACTCCGATGAGGAGCAGGACAGCCAGCAGGATCAGCAGGGTCAGAGCGGTCAGAGCCAGCAAGGCCAGAGCGGCCAGAGTGGTCAAGGTCAGCAGGGCCAGGGCGGTCAGTACTATTACAGCTGGCCCTTCGGGAACTCCGGGTGGTAAGACGCGCAGCCATCCGTTCCAATATCAAACACACTCAACACACTCACTTTTTCATTCAACCAAACCCAAGCAGTTTTCTTTTTCATGTTTTTTCCTACCGAAGGGACGCCCACTGTGGCGTCCCTTCTCACGCGATCCCGACCGAACACAGAAAAAAGCCGTACCCTACTCCTCTAGGGTGCGGCTTTTTCGTCCGTTATTGTTCTCTTGTGTCCTCGTCCTGTGCCTCTGCCTCCTCATCCTCCTCCCGGAGGCTCTCCAGAGCGACGCGCACAGCCTCGACCACAAAAGCGGAGAAGGTGCAGTCCCTCCCACGAATGGTGTCTTCCACTTCAGATATCACATCGACAGGAAAACGGATGCTCTTGGGTTCTGTTGCCGGGATATTGGGAATTTTAAACTTTCGCATCGGTTTCACCTCTATCATAGGTTTATGCGGTAACGTGCATTTTTCCAACTTTTTGGGGGAAATATCACTAGAATAGTCAATTGTAGTAATGTCTGTAAAATATTCCTTCATTTTATCTTTTCGCGCTAAATCCGGAACATTTTCCTTGTCATTCCATCTTTCGGAGGCCTCAGTTCCCGCACAACTGTAGCTTCCCGTGATTCTAATTGTATAACTTTTTGTGTGATATTTGTGTATGCTTTTTGAATGTATTTTGCGCTACTTTTCGTAACATATTTCACAACTTCGCCGAATTTCTATAGCGCGTTTGTCATTTTCTATCTTTTTTAAGAAATTTTTAAATTGTATTGCAATCGCATTTCACTTGTGCTAAGATATGTATACCCAGAGGTCATTGGGAAAATTTAAGAAAAAGTGAGGAAAAAGTATCATGAAGCAAACGTCCAAACGTCTGCAGGCGCTGGTCTTGGTCCTGGCCATGTGTGTCAGCTTCCTGCAGATTCCCTCTTTTGCTGCTGAAACTCATAGCGATGATATGTCCGTATGCAATGTCGCAATCGAGCAAGACGGCAGCTTTACTATCACCAGAAGATGCGCATACCACCTGAACACCGCCGGTGCTGACTGCACTAAGACCGCAACCGGTAAGATCGGCGCTACGGTCGAAAAGGACGGCAAGGTTGTTCGCAATGTAAAAGACGACAAGAATGTTGCTGAAAATAAGATGGAAGTCATCGCTATCGAAAGCAACGGCGCCGACTGCACCAACGATGCTACTGTTATCTACAGAGTAGAAGTAGAAGGCAAGGCATATAAGTCCAACCAGTTCCACACCGCTGCCGCTACCGGCCAGCATGTCTTCGCTAAGGTTCCTACTATCAAGACTGCCGCTGAAGCAGAGGCTGACAAAGATCACTTTGAATTTGTAAGCGATACTGCTACTTGCCAGGCTGCCGGTAAGGTCACCTATGCAAAAAAGTGCGATAGCTGTCATAAGGCAATTGCTTCTGAAACCGTCGCATTCGACAGTGCTCAGAAGGCACACGCAGCAAAGATGAAGCTCGACAAGGACGGCAAGGAAACCGAAGAAGTCGACCTGGAAAAGGAATACGTCGTTCCTACCACCTGTGGTAAGGATGGTGCATACTACGCAGTTACCAAGTGTAAGTATTGCGATGCCGTTATGAATCGTTCTGGTCTCAAACCCGAATCCGCTACCGGTCTGCACAACTATGAGTACACTGTTGCTCCTAAGGTTGATTTCGTAGCAGGTGACAATGAACTGCAGTTTGACGACATCAAAATCGAAGGCAAGTGCTCTGTTTGCAACGCCAAGGCTTCTGCAACCGACATTACCGGCACTCTCGCCCTCGTGGCAGACAAGACTGTCAAGCCCGTTTCCGCTTGCCAGCCCGGTTCCAAGACTTACACCCTCACCTACACTGCTCCCGTCCTCGTAAACGGCAAGCTGGAAAAGACCAAAGCCGTCCAGGAAATCACTGTTGCTTATTACACTGCTGGCCACGTTGCTGGTAAGGATGAGCACAAGTGGAGCGAAAACACCACCACCGACATGGAAACCTACAAGGCTCCCACCTGCACCGAAGCTGGTCACCTCGACCAGGTTAAGATTTGCTCTGTTTGCGGCGCAAAGAAGGTTGTCCATACCGTTACCACCCCCGCCACCGGCAACCACACCGCAGCAGCAGCAAAGAAGGAAAACGTAGTCGCCGCTACCACCAAGAAGGGCGGTTCCTATGATCTGGTCGTCCGCTGCACCGATTGCGGCAAGGTTCTGAGCAAGACCCACAAGACCACTGCTAAGATCGTTGTCAACGCTTCCAAGGTCACCAAGGTCAAGAACTACAGTGGCAAGAAGGCAAAGGTCTATCTGAAGAAGGCATCCTCCATCTCTGGCTATCAGATTCAGTATGGCACCAAGAAGAACTTCAAGGGTGCTAAGGCTGTGAAGACCAAGGCTACCACCAAGTACCTGACCAAGCTGTCTAAGAATAAGAAGTACTATGTCCGCGTCCGTACCTACAAGGTCGTCAGCGGCAAGACTTATTATTCTTCCTGGAGCGGTGCTAAGACCGTTACCATCAAGAAGTAACACACGAGTTCTCCTTTCTTTTAAGGTTTTACCGTTATAACGCGCCAAGAACGGTACCCTGCGGAGTTGTTCCTTCGGGAACTGCATGACCAGCTCCGTGAAATCTGACCTGGTGTTTCCGTCAATTTGGCCAGGTTAGTACGAAGGCGGTGTCCCATCGGGACACCGCCTTTTGTTATACACAATATTGAAAATGAGCGAAAAAAGTATTATACTGACAAAAGTGGAAACCCACCACCTTGCCTTTTTGCAGGTGGGGGCGGTAAAACGGACGGTTGCCTGCCATCCCGCATCGGCGGATTGGAGGCGAGTATACAGCCTTGCGGGAAATCTCTCCCGAAGGGAGGCTGATACGATGTTACTTAGCGATCTGGGTAGTATTGCGAGCATTGTCGGGTTGATCCTGACGATCGTTTTCGAAGTACGAGCCAATCGAAAGAAGTAAGCCGTCTGCGGCAACAGACGGCTTAGGGTGAAAAACTCATTCAGCTTATGTTGTGGCAACCGTCCGGGGTTTCCACATCTTTATTATAGCGTATCTGCCCCGCTTGTCAAGGGCTGCATGGAAAAAGGTGCCTCGAACCGATGATTCGAGGCACCTCTTTTTAATTTTTCTCTTCGCCCTTGATATTCAGCCGCGCTTCCTCCTCTTCCTCCAGCTCCCGGTAGGCGACCTTCCCCACCAGGGTCGTGGGCAGGGTCTTGCGGAACTCGATGTCGTAGGGCATGGCGTACTTGGCGATGTGCTGGCTGCAATAGCGCATCAGCTTGTCCTCGGTCTCCTGGGTCGGCTCCACGCCGGGGACCAGCATGACGAACGCCTTCACCTTCTGCATCTTGTACGGGTCAGATACGCCGATGACGCAGCTCATCTGCACCATGGGGTTGGCGTCCAGAATGTTCTCCAACTGACCAGGATAGACGTTGTAGCCGGAGGTAATGATCATCCGCTTCTTCCGTCCCCGGAAGTACACAAAGCCGTCGGCATCCATGATGCCCAGGTCACCGGTGTACACCCACGTCAGCCCGTCGGCGTGGTGGCGCAGAGTCTGGGCAGTCTCCTCCGGATGGTTGACGTACTCCTGCATGACCGTGGGGCCAGCCATCAAAATTTCGCCCTCCTGGCCGTAAGGCACCTCGATATCCGTCCCCGGCTCCACGATCTTGAAGTACATATCCGGGAAGGGCAGGCCGATGCTGCCCTCCTTGGCCATGTGGATGGGGGTCAGGCAGGAGGCGGTGACCGTCTCGGTGGTGCCGTAGCCTTCCCGCACCTGCACCATGGATTTGTGGTCGTACAGGAACTTGTCCACCTTCTTCTTTAGCTCCACGGACAGGGAGTCGCCGCCGGAGAACACGCCCTTCAGACAGCTCAAGTCCGCCTTGTCCATGGACGGCAGCCGCAGGAGTGCCTCGTACAGGGTGGGCACACCGGCGATGAAGTTGCACTTGTACTTGGTGATGAGCTTGGCATAGCTGTCCGCCGTGAACCGGGGCACCAGGATGCACCGGCCGCCGTTGGCCAGCATGGAGTGGATGCACACCCCCAGGCCGAACCCATGGAAGAGGGGCATGGCGGAGAGCATCTTGTCGCCGGGTCGGAACATGGGGTTGGTGGCGATGATCTGCTTTGCCAGGGCGTTGAAGTTCAGGTTGGTCAGCAGGATGCCCTTGGTCTTGCCGGTGGTGCCGCCGGAGTACAGGATGACAGCCGGATCGTCCGCCTTGCGGGGCACCTTATAGTTCCAGAAGCAGGCTTTGCCCAGACTGCAAAATTCGTCCCAGCGGATGACCGGCGCGTCCTTAGGGATTTTTTCCAGCTTCCGTCCCTCGGTGAGCATATATCCGGCCTTGAGCGGCTTGGACAGAGCGTCCCGGATGCGGGCGATGACGATGTTCACGGCACAGGTGTTCTGGCGGATGGCCTCCACCTTGTGATAGAACTGATCCAAAGTCACCACAGTGACGCTCTTGGACTCATTGATATAGAACTCGATCTCCTTCTCACTAGACAGGGGATGCACCATGTTGGCGATGGCGCCGATGAGATTGGCGGCGTAAAAGACGTAGATGGCCTGAGGGCAGTTTGGCATGGCGATGGTCACGCAGTCCCCCTCCCGAACGCCGATGGTGCGCAGGCTCTTGGCGCAGCGTTGGATCTCCTCTATCATCTTCTTATAAGATGTGGAGCGCCCCATAAAGTCAAAGGCGATGGCGTTGGGATTCTGCCGTGCAATGCGTTCTACAGCCTCGTACATAGAGCCTTGGAAATAGTCCAGATGGGCGGGGACGTCCCCCAGGTTCTTCACCCACGGGGTTTTGGCGGTAATGGCTTCCGACATCAGTAATCGACCTCCTCGTTGGCAGGCAGCTCCAACAGTTCCGGGTGCTGGAGCAGGTGGTTGAGCAGTCTCACCGTCTTGGCGTAGTAATACCCGTCCGCCAGCCGCTCGTCAATGGTCAGACCCAGATCCAAGGTCTCCTTCATGGTCACGTTACCCTGGTCATCAAACACGGGATTTTGCTTCTTCTCCCCGATGATGCAGAACAGGGAGCAGGTGCCCCAGTTGGTCAGATGGTGATAGCCGCTCTTGAGCTGGATGGAGCCCAGATTAGACAGCACCACCGAGGCGTAATAGGGGTCGGTGGCGATGAGGCTGTTGGGCACATGCCCGTGCTTGTCCAGCTTGCAGGCCACCCAGATGAGGAACCGAGAGAGGAACCGGGGCATCCTGTTGAACCAATCCATGCCGTCGCTGGAGCTGTCCCGCTTGTTCACGTCCTTGCAGGCCAGAATCTGCTGTTTCAGCTGAGCATGGAGGGTGTCCAGGGTCTCCTCCGCCTTTGCGTGGAGGAACGCCAGCCCTTCCTCGGAGCCATCGTTGAACTGCTTCTTCACCACAAAGGCGGCGGACACTTCCTTCCGCTGGTACATGGTCTTGTTGGCGATGAAGCGGTTCATCTTGGGACGCAGGGTGATGGTCTTGATGATGGCGGCCACGATGAGGTGGAAGATGGTGTACGGAAATTCCGTCTCCTCCGCGTTCTTCTTGGCCAGATAGGCGTTGATGGCCGTCAGATCCACCCGTTGGGAAATGTACGCCTCGTTATCGCAGCGGTTGGGGTAGATGTGGGGCATGACGTAGTGCATGGCATCCAGGTCGCGGATGAGATAGCCATCCTTTCGATCTCCCCAGTGCTTTTTTCTGTCTTCCATGGGTGAGGTTCCCCTTTCTCTGTCACGCTTTCTTGTAACAGTCGTTTGTTCACTCAACGCCTTAGTATACCATCTTTTTCCGCCAGCCGCCACGTTTTTTTTCAAAAAGCACCGCAGAAAATCCGCTCAATTCCGATTTATTCATCATTTCTTCCTTGTTTCCCGCCTCATTTTTCCCTATACTAGTCTTATCTGAACTGGATTCTTGACGTTCCCCCACAGGAGGTTTCCATATGCGCAAACACCCCCTCACCCTGGCGCTGGCGCTCCTCGCCGTCCTCACCCTGTCCAGCTGTGACAGCCTCACCGGCGGCGACACCTCCCGCCAGACCGTCAACCGCACCTATAAATTGGCCGAAGCCGCCAGCTCCCAAGGGGGCGCCGCCCCCGCAGACGACACGGCAGACGCCGCCACCGCCGTCCGCACCACCCCCGTCCTCTACCACCCGGACTCCACCGGAAAATACCTGGTCAGCAAGGAGCTGACCACCCTCTCCCTCCGAGACCAGACCTTGGACGTGAAGCTGGTGGACGCCCTCCACCAGGCCGGCGTGCTGGACAGCGGCGTGACCCTGCAAAGCCTGAGCTTTGACATGGCCGAGGATAAGACCACCGAGCTGGTGCTGCTGGACTTCAATAAGCGGCTCCAGAACCAGGTCAAAACCTGCCAGACTTCGGAGGAGGAACGGCTGCTGATTGGCAGCGTGGTCAACACCTTCCTGTCTGCCTACGACCGGCAGGGGGTGCAGCTGACCGTCAATGGCAAGCGCCTTTACAGCAACTTTGAGGATTTCAGCTATCGTGACCCCGTGTCCTGGTATCCGGCCAGCGTCACCGAGCCTTACACCGCGCGGGAGACCATTGATGATGTGAAGCTGAAGGTGACTCTGACGCAAATGTATTCGGAAGCCGGCTTCCTGCTGGACCAGGACACCGAGACCTTCCACTACCGCTACGACTACACCACCCACACCGCCTCCTACCACGCCCAGGACACCCGCCAGCGTGCCCAGACGCCGGCTTATCTGTCCATCCGCACCTCGGATATGTCCCAGGAGGGCGTCCTGAACCAGCTGCGGCAGGAGTTTGGCAGCAAGGCCAAGGAGTCCACCCAGCAGGTGGGCAAGGATGGCATCAAGGCCACCTGCCTGACCAAGACGGAGAACCAAGAGGGCGCCAGCGCCTACTGCTTCCAGGCGGACGGCAAGACCTGGGTGGCTCGGATGCACTGGAACGTGGGCGAGGAGGAGACCCGACTGCCCCGGATGAAGCTGATGCTGTCTACCTTCCAGGCGGTGTCCTGACACGACCACACGAAAAGGGCGAACCCAATCGGGTTCGCCCTTTCCCTATACATTATATAAGGTGTGTCAGATCACACGCACCGTTGTCTTCACGCTCTTGCCCGTCCCATCGGTACAGGTGATGGTGGCATAACCCTGCCCCACTGCCGTGACCACACCGTTCTGATCTACCGTGGCCACCCAGGGGCCTGCGCTGCTCCAGCTGTAGTTGCCGTCGCCGCCGGTGACTTCAAACTGATAGGTGTCGCCCACATTCACCAACGTCAGGTCAGTCAGATTGATGGTCAGCGGGTCGGTGTTGTCCGCCTCATCCTTCTTTGCATCATCCGTTTTCTCGTCCTTTTTGGTGTCATCCTGCTTGGTGTCGGTGTTGTCCTGTTTGGTGCCCTGGGCGTCCTTGGCTTCCAGCTCCTTCACCTTGGCATCCACCGCGGCGTGGTCGGCCACAGCGCTGACGCTGCGGATCTGACAGACGGCGGTCTTATCCCCCGCCGTGGCAGTGATCTTACAGCTGCCGCCGCCGAAGCAGATCACCTTCCCCTGCTGGCTCACCCAGGCTACATACTTGTCATCGGTGCTCCAGGTCACCGTCCCCTTCCAATCCTCCGGGGTCAGGGTGGCCTTCATCTCCAGCTCCTCGCCCGCCTGCATGGTCACATCGTCATGGTTCAGCACGATGGCCTGAGGCGGGTCCACCTGGGGGGTATCGTCCTTCTTGGGCGCATCCTGCACCGGCTGGGCGGAGGTGGCGGCGTCACCGCTCTCGTCTGGCGGAGCAGAGGCATCGGCGTCATTGACCACCGTCGGCCGGGTGTTGTTGTCCCCGCTGGAAAACCAGGCCATCCCACGGGTGACGCCGGCGATACAGACCACCACAAAGAGCACCGCCAGCCCACCGGCCAGCCAAGTGGCCGCCCGGCGGATCATGTGGTCAGCGCCGCCGAAGCCGCCTGCGCACTCCTCCGGACTGATGTGGCGCCAGTCGGTGGTGTAGGACTGGTTTTCCTCGGTCTGGTGCCCACAGTTGGGGCATTCCGGCAGCGATGGGTTGTAAAAGCCGCCGCAGTAGCGGCAGCGGATCTGCCCTTCTCGTTCCAGTTCTGGTCTGCGCCGTTTTCTCCTCGCCATAGCCTTCTCTACCTTTCTCTATCTCTAGGGACGTGCCCACGGTATTCTGCTCTATATTGTATCGTTTTTTGCCCATCCAGTCAATGGATTTCGCCCCTTTGCTGGGGAATCTGCCCCCGTCCCTTGACCCTCGCCCCCCTTTCTCTTATAATTAAGGTAGACGCACAAGACGCAAACTGAAACAAGCAGGTGAATCCTATGTCCAACGCCCGCCCCACTGCGGAGCAGCTTCATAAAAAATACCAATCCGCCATCCAATCCTACGCCCGCCAGCTGGCCGACCCCCTCCTGCGCCTGGACTTCCTCCAGGAGGCAGACCCCTTCTTCCGCCGCTGTGCCCTGGGCGTGTGGTGCTGGGGCGGCCCCATCACCGAGACCCACGTGGCCCTCTACAACGGCATCTACGCCCCGGACAGCCACCCCCCTCGCGCCCTCTACTTCGAGGTCGCCAGCGGCGCCATGGCCGCCCCTACCTTCCAGCCCCCCGGCTTCTTCCGCACCCTGTGCGCCCTGGACCAGGGCGCCAACCGGAAGCGCTGCGGCCAGTTCATCCAGCTCTGTCAGGTGCTCCTGACCCTCTTCGCCGCGGCCGCGGGGGACGTGACCGCCAAACAGGAGACCTACATCCGCCAGTGCCTGGAGGTGCTGGAGTCCATGGCTCAAGAGGCCGGTCAGCCCATCCTGCCTACGGACAAACCCACCCCAGAGACCCCCGACGCCGACACCCCCACAGCACCGGTGTTTCCTGGGGGGCTTCCGCTTCTGCCGGTTCCGGCCTCTTGAGCCATGGACTCCAGCACCTCCAGGCAC
>JABLTO010019698.1_pt1 | contig 15902 bp, 12 predicted proteins | sample 7160091 | NCBI WGS metagenome assembly JABLTO01 (sample SAMN14651225, study PRJNA627086) | human gut metagenome | isolation source: feces | host: Homo sapiens
CCACGGCCCACACCGCCGCCAGCAGATGCCACACGGTCAGGCCCGCGTGCCACGGCGCAGGTGCGGCAGGCGAGGCCGCTGTCATGGCAGGCAGCGCTGGGGCGGTCAGCTCCGGCTGGGCCAGGGCCTGTACGGTGTCAGCGGCTTCGGCCAGTTGGGTATTTTGCGGGCGCGGCAGGGCAAGCGGGATGCCAAACGGCAGCACGAACCGCAGCCCCACGGCCAGCCACAGCCAGCACAAAAACCGGCTGGGTGCATGGGCACGGCGCAGCAAACGGCAGACGACCCACGCCGCCAGTGCCGCCGCACCGCCCCACAGGCTAAGCAGCAAAAACGAAACAACGGTGGTTTGCATGCACGTCACCCCTCCTTATGTTGGGCCGCGTCCAGCAGGGCGCGGATCTCGGCGGCTTCGGCATCGCTGATGGGCTTCGAGTTCAAAAAAGCCGCCACAAACCGCGGCAGGCTGCCGTCAAAGGTCTTATCGACCACGGCGGCGCTCTCAGCGCATTGGACTTCCTCCTTTTTCACAAGGCTGGTCACAGTGCCGCCCTCGTTTTGCAGAATGCCGCGCTCACACAGTTTTTTCAGCACGGTGTAAGTGGTGCTTTTTTTCCAGCCCAGCTCGGCGGCCGCCAGCTTGACCAGCTGCCCGCTGGACAAAGGCTCATGCTCCCACACCAGGCAGGCAAAACGGTATTCGGCTTCGGCTAAATGATTCATGGCGATGCTCCTTTGGTCTATTGCAATAGACTTGCTTTATGCTTAGTCTATCACAGTAGACCGAAGTTGTCAATATGGATTGTTTTTTTGGGGGAGCCTGGCGGCCCTAAGAACCCCAAAGAGGAGGTCAGAGAACGCAAAGACTAAAAAATGCAGGAGTGCTGCATTTTTCTTAACGCCTTTGTGTCCTCTTCCGATTGACCCCTCCAAAACACCTTGCGTTATTGCAAAATTTATGGTTTACCGTAGGGGCGGATTCCATATCCGCCCGCGCAGCCTCACGCACCCCCAACCGCAAGAAAAGGTCAAGACCCCTCCCTACGAAACGCACGGAAAAAAACAGCAAAATACGCCAACAAAAAAAGGACACCGCAAAGCGGTGCCCCACATAAAACGTAAAACAGCAGCAAACTTAAATAACCTTATGCTCCATCCATTTTCCGCTGTAAAACCGTATCCCAAAGCAGATGCTGCGGCAGATCCAGTCAACGAACATGCCGAACCAGACGCCGGTCAGGCCCATGTGCATTTGCAGCACAAAGAAATAGCTCAAAATCACGCGGAACAGCCACATGCTCACGATGCTGACCAGCATTGTAAACTTGGCGTCGCCGCCGCTGCGCAGGGCGTTGGGCAGGGTAAAGCTCATCGCCCAGAACAGGATGCTGAACAGGTTGAACCAATGCACCACCGTTGTACACATGGCGGCAGCCTCGGCCGAAAGATGGAACCAGGTCACAACTTCGGGCAGCAAAATAAACAGTGCAGCGTTGGTAATGCCCAGGCCCAGCATCGCCAAGCCCATCAGCAGCAGGGAATATTTCTTCGCCTGCTTTTTGTCCCCGGCACCCAGGCAGCGGCCCACCACCGGGATCATCGCCAGGTTCATCGTCGCACCGGGGATGTTCGCCATCGTGCTGACCGAGTTCGCCACCGCGTTGGCCGCAATAGCCGCCGTGCCCAAGGTAGAAGTCAGGCTGCTGACGCAGAGCTTGCCGATCTGGAACATGCCGTTTTCCAAACCCGAGGGGATGCCAATGGACAAGATCTGCAAAATCGGTTTTTTGCGCGGGCGCAAGTCGGCAAAGCTGGCGACCCGCAGCGGATTGTGCATGTTCTGGTTCTGCCACAAGATCCACACTGCCGCAAACACGCGGCCGAACAGCGTGGCCAACGCCGCGCCGATGACCCCCATGCGGAAGCCATAAATCAGCAGTGCATTGCCCGCAATGTTGATAATGTTCATCACAAGGCTTGCCAGCATGCTGATGCGGCTGTTGCCCTGCGCGCGGAACAGCGCCGCACCGCCGTTATACAGCCCGATGAACGGGTAGGAGATGGCGCTGATGATGAAATACTGCTGCGCGTACCGCATCACGTCGTCGTCGATGCTGCCGAACACGCCGCGCAGGATCGGGCGGGACAGCACCAGGCAGACGGCCCCCACCGTAATGGTGGCGATGCCGAGCACGCTGTACAGCTGGGCTGCGCTGCGCTGGGCGCTCTCAGCGTCCTTGCGGCCCAGGTACTGGCTGGCAATGACCGCGCCGCCGGTAGCCAGCGCCGCCAGAATTTGAATGATCAAAATGTTCAGGCTGTCCACCAGCGAAACACTGGACACGGCAGCTTCGCCCACACCGGCCACCATCAAAGTGTCGGCCATGCCCATTGTCACGCTCAGCGTCTGCTCTAAAAACAGCGGCCAGATCAGCGCCGCCAGCGATGCCCGCGTAAACAGCGGTGCCTGATTTTGCGTTGCGGTACCCATACCGGGGGTTCCTCCTTTTTCACTATACCAAAGCCAAAAGTGCACAATATCTGCACGATGTGCCTTTTATTATACCGCACGGCCGGGGCGGTTGCAATTGTATAAAAATAAGATGGACAGACAAAAATTGCCCAAATGCCCCGGAAAGCACGACAAGCAGCAAAAAATGCAATCGCAAGGATATTGCCCAGTTTCGCGGCACAAAAAACGGGCCCCCGCAAAGGGGCCCGGCAATGGGTATGATCAGAAATCGACCTCGGTGTCATAGTAGCAGCACTTGAGCAGCTTTTCCATCTCTTCCTGGCTGGGCTGGCGCGGGTTGGAGCCCGTGCAGGCGTCGGCGATGGCGTTCTTGGCGATCTCAGGCAGTCTTTCCAGGAACACATTCTCCGGCACAAAGCCCTGCTCGCAGGGGTAAGAGTCGGGGCCGTAATGGCCGATGCAGTGCGGGATGTTCAAATCGTCATTCATGCCGCGCAGGTACTTGATGAGCAATGCGACCTTCTCGTCGTCGCTTGCGCCGCCCAGGTTCATCTTGTCGGCAATCACGCCATAGCGGGCCTTGGCGGTCGGGTCTTTGGCGTTGAAAGCGATGACCTTGGGCAGATACATGGCGTTGGCCGCGCCGTGGATGATGTGTGCGCCGTAATCGGCAAAGGCGGCACCGGTCTTGTGTGCCATGCTGTGTACGATGCCGAGCAGTGCGTTCGAGAACGCCATGCCGGCCAGGCACTGTGCGTTGTGCATCGCGTCGCGCTTGGCCATATCGCCATTATAGCTGCCAACCAGGTCGGCCTGGATCATCTCAATGGCGTGCAGGGCCAGCGGGTCGGTAAAGTCGCAGTTGGCGGTGGAAACATAAGCCTCGATGGCGTGGGTCATCGCGTCCATACCGGTGTGGGCCACCAGCTTTTTGGGCATGGTGTGGGCCAGCTCGGGGTCAACGATGGCAACATCGGGCGTGATCTCAAAGTCAGCGATGGGGTACTTGATGCCCTTCTCATAGTCGGTAATGATGGAGAACGCCGTGACCTCGGTCGCAGTACCGGAGGTGGAAGAAATGGCGCAGAAATGTGCTTTACGGCGCAGCGGCGGGATGCCAAAGACCTTGCACATATCCTCAAAGGTGATGTCGGGATACTCGTACTTGATCCACATCGCCTTAGCGGCGTCGATGGGGGAACCGCCGCCGATCGCCACGATCCAGTCGGGCTGAAATTTCTCCATCGCGGCTGCGCCCTTCATGACGGTCTCAACGGACGGGTCGGGCTCGATGCCCTCAAACAACTCCACTTCCATGCCGGCTTCTTTTAAGTAAGCCTCGGCACGATCCAGGAAGCCAAAACGCTTCATAGAACCGCCGCCCACGCAGATCATTGCGCGTTTGCCGGGCAGGGTTTTCAGTGCCTCCAACGCTTTGGGGCCGTGGTACAGGTCACGGGGGAGAGTAAATCTTGCCATAGAAAGTGCCTCCTTCATAGCTTGACAATTTATTGTCAAATTCATTACTTAACATTGTACGCTGTTTTCGTTTAGAGGTCAATTGACGTTTAAACGAATTTGGCCCCCGAATTTCGGCATTTTGCCAAAGAAGCTTTCATAGCTTGAAAAAGACCCAACTACGCTGAAAAGGGGGATCTGTATGCGCTATCTTTCACCCCTGCAAACCAAAAGCATGCGGCTGCGCACAAGGCTGTTGGCGGGGGTCCTTGCCGTTGGATGCCTGGGCGGGCTGGTGGTGCGGCTGGCTGCGTTGCAGCTGGTGGATGCCGCCGGTTACGCCGCCCGCGCCGCCGACCAGCAGCTGCGCGGGGCCACACTGCCCGCCGCCCGCGGGGAGATTACCTCGGCTGATGGCACACTGTTGGCTGCCAGCGAGACCTGCTGGACCATCCGTGCCGCCCCGCGGGAGCTGGCCGACGAGCTGGTGGAGCCTGCTGCCAAAGCATTGAGCGGAATCCTGGAACTAGACTATGCGGAAACGCTGGAAAAATTCTCGGTCCGCACCTCCAACGACTGCCTGCTGCGCCGCCGCGCCAACCGGGAGATGGCCGACGCCGTGCGTGCCTGGTGTCAGGAGCACAATGCCCAGGGCATCCAGATCCGGCAGGATACCCGCCGCGTCTACCCGCAGGGGGATTTTATGGGCGGCCTGCTGGGCTTTACCGATGTAGACAACGCGGGCCTGTGGGGGCTGGAACTTTACTATAATAAGGAGTTGACCGGCCAGAACGGGCAGATCTTAACGGCCAAAAACGCCTGGGGCTACGACATGCCCACCCACTACCAAACCCTGCAGGAGGCCGTGCCCGGCAACAGCCTGACGCTGACCATCGACGCAGAAATTCAGCACTGGCTGGAAAGCGCCCTCTCCGCTGCCGTGCAGGAGCACCATGTGGCCGAGCGGGGCGTGGGCATTGTGATGGATGTGCAGACGGGGGCTGTGCTGGCGATGAGCTGCCAGCCGGACTACGACCCCAACACGCCCCGGCGGCTCATCGATGACGATGCCCGCGCGGCGGTGGATGCCCTGACCGGTGAGGAACGCAGCGCCGCCCTGCAAAAGGCCCAGCAGGCCCAGTGGCGCAACAAGGCCATCAGCGACCTGTACGAGCCCGGCAGTGTATTCAAGCTCATCACAGCGGCCGCCGCGCTGGACAGCGGTGCCTGCAAGCCCACCGATTACTTTGTATGCGCGGGCAAGATCAGCGTGGCAGGCACACGGTTCCGCTGCGCCAACGGCCACGTCCACGGAGCCGAGACTTTCGCACAAGGGCTGGCTGTCAGCTGCAACCCCTGCTTTATCCAGATCGGCGCACGGCTTGGGAAAGAACGATTCTGCGATTATTTTGCCGCCTTTGGCTTGCGGGAGGCTACTGGCATCGACCTGCCCGGCGAGATCAAGCGCAGCGAATATTATACAGCCGACCGGATGGGTCCGGTAAACGATTTTGTATAAGAAAAAGAACGCGAATTTATTTGATTTTTTGGCTAAAATGCAGTATCATGAAAGCAAAAAAGATGGGACATGGAGGCGACTATGAAATCACCTGAGGTGCAGTTCACGCCGGAAGATCGGCTGATATTGGATTCCTACTGCCAGATGCTGGACGGTCTGGCACAATATTTGGGCACAGGCTATGAACTGGTGCTGCATAGCTTGGAAGACCTGGAACATTCGGCAATTCGGGTGATGAATAGTCACACGGGCCGCAGCGAGGGCGCACCTATCACAGAATTGGCCCTTACGATGTTGGGACGTATTCACGCACAGACCCAGGGGGATACGGTCTGCTATTCCAGCACAAACCGCGATGGAAAACCGCTGCGCTCTTGTACGATCGCAATCCGGGGCAGTGAACAGCGAATCATCGGGTTACTGTGTATCAATTTTTATATGGACACCCCGCTTTCGCAGCTTCTGGAAACGATTTCCCCCGCACAGAGCCAGCCTGTAGCGGAAACCTATGTACAGAATTCTACAGAAATGGTTTCTGCTGCCGTACAGCGTGCGGCAGCAGAAACCGATGCAGAAGGGCTGGCGGGAAGTGTACTGCGTAACAGAGAAATTGTCAGTAAGTTGTATGCCTCGGGCATTTTCAATATCAAAGACGCAGTGATTCAGGTGGCAGACTGCCTGAACATTTCAAAAAACACCGTGTACCTTCATTTGCGCCACTGCAAGGGACTTGAATAAAAAAGTTAAGTCTTTGCAATGAAATACTTTTCATTCTTAGTTGCAATTTGTAGCGGGAATGTGTATACTATAGATAGTTCAGAAAGGCAAGGACGCCAGCCGAGCAGATAACTCGACTGGCGCCTTTTTCATTTAACGGCATAAAGACGCTAAAATTACGTCAAAAACCTGAAATTGTCAAACTGAACAAAAGGGAAAGCAAATGTTCCTACAATTTACCAATAGACTGAAAAAAGGTTTATTGATATAATGAGGACAACAAGCAATGAAATATATTTCATTGCAAGAAAACGGAATTTTTAAGGAGGACTATCTTATGAAAATCATTGCAACGAACAACGCACCCGCAGCCATTGGCCCGTACTCTCAGGGCATCGTATCCGGCAGTTTTGCTTACTGCTCCGGCCAGATTCCTGTAAACCCTGCTGACGGTACGATCCCCGAGGGCATCGAGGCCCAGGCTCACCAGAGCTGCAAAAACGTGGCGGCTGTGCTGGCGGCCGGCGGCACCGGCATCGATAAAGTAGTAAAGACCACCTGTTTTCTGGCAGATATGGCAGACTTTGCAACCTTCAACAGTGTTTACGCACAGTACTTCACCAGCAACCCGGCCCGCAGCTGCTGTGCCGTCAAGGACCTGCCCAAGGGTGTGCGCTGCGAAATCGAGGCAGTTGCAGAAGTATAAAGGGGGACAACATGGAAAACTTCACCAACAAACAGATCAATTTCGACATTTTAAAGGAACGTGCCCATAACCTTCGCTGGGCCGAAGTCCCCGATGGTGTCATTCCTCTCACGGCAGCTGACCATGATTTCCCCTGTGCACCTGAAGTGGTAGAAGCCCTGACGGATTACATTAAGGATGGTTACTTCCCGTACATCGAAAACCGCGGCATGGAACGATTTAAAGAGGATCTCGCAAAAAGTTTCCGTGAGCGTAAGAACGAGCCGGTGGAAGCTAAATATGTGTTGCCCATTGACAGTGCTGCCCGTGGTATGCAGGTGATTGCGGATGCGTTCCTGCAGCCGGGGGATGAGTGCCTTGTGTTTGACCCCGTGGATTTCCTGTTCCGTACCTCGATGTCGAACGCCGGTGCAACCATCAAACTGTTCCCCTCGAATCTGAAAGAGGACCGTATCAGCCTGGAAGGGCTGGAAAATTACATCACCCCAAAAACCAAAATGATCGGTTTCTGCAACCCGCATAATCCGATGGGGATGCTGTATACAAAAGAGGATCTGGATTATCTGTTGACCCTGTCCGAAAAGTATGGATTCTACATCATGAACGATGAGATCTGGTCGGATATGATCTACCCGGAAGCTCACTTCAACAGCCTGCTGGAGTTTGGACCGGAGCGCAATAAACGCACCCTTACCGTGTATGGTTTCTCCAAGACTTTCGGTGTGGCCGGCCTGCGTATTGGCTGCGTATATGCGACCAATCAGGAAAACTACGATAAACTTGTAGAAGCCTCTATGGTGGATTCTACCATCGGCGGCATCAATCTACTTTCTCAGGTGGCTGGTATTGCCTGCCTGGAAAAGGGCTTTTATCGTGTGGATCAATTCGTGCAGCAAATCACAGAAAACCGCGATTATGCCCTGCAGCGGATTGCCGCAATGCCGGGAATTAAGTGCCACAAGCCGCAGGCAACCTTCGTGATCTTCCCGGATATCACTGAAACAGGAATGGACCCGGTGGAACTTGTAGAACTTTTGAAAACCAAGTATAAGCTGGCGATCGTTCCCGGTGGTGAGCGCTTCTTTGGTCCCGGATCGGAAGGGCATGTGCGCATCTGCCTTGCCACCAGCCACGAAGTGCTGGAAGAAGGGTTGAACCGCTTGGAAGCCTGCCTGAAAGATCTTATGTCCGCTAAATAAGAGGTAAGCCCTGCAGCAATAAGGGGCTTGATATAAAGAGAGGTAAAAAATGGCACGCATTATTATTGCGGTCGTTTACATTGCTGCCATTCTTGTAATCGGTATTCTGGCAGGACGCAATGTAAAGACTTCGGAAGAATTTGCAACCGCGAACCGCGGTATCCCTTTTTGGACCAATGTGTTTTCCATGTCCAGCGCCTGGATCGGCGCAGGTTCTACTCTGGGCTGTGCCAGTATGTGTTATGCGTACGGTGTTTCTGGTTTTTATCTGGCTATCGGCGTAGGCATTGGCGCTATGTTGTCCAGCCTGCTGTTTGCTCGTAAGATTCGCGATGAAAACGTCAGCACCATTCCGGAACTGATCCGTAAACATCTGGGCAACAAGTGCGCCGATGCGATCGCACTGCTCAGCATCTTCTCGGTGTTCTCTGTGGTGGCATCGCAGATCCGTTCACTGGGTACGATCCTGAACATGTTTGTGCCGCAGCTCAGCCTGCTGACCGCCATGATCATTATGACGGCTGTTATGCTGGTCTATACGGTTATTGGCGGTATGGTGGCTGCAACCAAGACGGACAAGGTCAACATCATCCTGATGGTGTTCGCTGTTGTTATGGTGTTGCCGCTGGTCGCGCTGATCCAGGCAAATGGTATGGCCGGTGTGACTGCTGCCTTGCAGGAAAGCCGTCCCGAGATGCTCAAAGTCGGCGCTACGGTTGGTTGGGGCACGATGATTTCCTCTGCGCTCTACTTTGGCACCAGCAACATGATCAACAACGAGAACTTCCTGCGTATATGCGGTGCCAAGAGCGGCAGTGAGGCGCGGAACGCCTCCCTTACCGCAACTCTGCTGATCTATGTACCGTATCTGCTGTTTGCCAGCCTGATTGGTTTGGTTGGCGCTGCGCTGATCCCGGAACTGGGCACTTCGGACTCCATCCTGCCCGCTATGATCAATAATTACACGGGTACATTCCTGGGTGCCATCCTGCTGGCAGCATTGTTGGCAGCTGTTATGGGGACCGCAGCATCGGTTACGATGGTTTGCTCCATCATGCTGTCCCGCGATGTGGTCGGCCGCTTCAAAAAGATGGATGACAAACAAACGCTTACCCTGCAGCGCATCTTTATGATCCTTGTCGCAATCGCGGGCCTGATCGTTGGCTATTTCGGATCTTCGATCGTGTCGATCATGGAAGATGTTGGTGCACCGGCTGGTGCGGCATTGGTTCCGATTTTCTGTGGTATTTTCTACTGGCGTAAAAAGATGAATGAGAAGGGAACCCTGATCACAATCGTTGTTGCCATCGTATCGACGCTGGGCTACTGGGCGCTGGGTTCGCCCCTGGGAATCAGCCATTTCCTGTTTGGCCTGATTTGTGCGGCAATCACAATGTTCGTTGCAAACAGCGCATGCTATGTTCCCAAGCAAGAGACAGAAAAAGCAGACTGAACGCTTTATAGAGGTGAATACTATGGGAATTATTGATTACCTGATTATTCTGGCTGGCTGGGGTATTGGAGCAGCCGTGCTATTCAACATGATCAAGGAGACCATCAAAAAGTAACTTACTCCATCTATACAAGGATTTCTCCAACCAGAGTTCCGTTTGGTCCTGTGACCAAGCGGAACTTTGGAGTGCCATTTTAAATCTATCAAAAAAGCAGCCCTGCGCCATTCTCCAAAGCGCAGGGCTGTTTTTGTTTAGTATTTATTTGGGAGCTTGCAAACTCCTATGCAATGCCTCCCGCAAATTCTGCGGCAAATCTGGCAGGGCATCCCCGCTGCCGGCGCTGCAGCACAGGGCAATCAACCCGCCGGTCACGGTGCAGAAGATCGAGGTGCGGCAAGCGTCCATCGTCAAGTCGGGGTCGATCTCCCCGGCGGCCTGCAGGCGGGTCACCAGCGCATCGGTCAGGGCAGTCAGCTGGCTGCGACATGCGTCGGTACATTCGGGCAAAGCGGCCTGCTGGCCAAAGCTGATGGCCAACAGCCGGTAGGTGCTCATCCGCTGGGCGGTAACCTCCTGCAAATAGTCCACCAGCTCATTCTCCAAATCGACCAGCGTGCGGCAGCGGTCAAACCGGGCGGCGATGCGCTCGTTCTCCTGCGCAAAGCAGTAGCAGGCCACGCCCTGCAAAATCTCTTCTTTCGAGGAAAAATATTCGTACACGGTGCCTTTGCCGATGCCCGCGGCGTCGGCCAGCTGCTGGATGGTCATAGCGGCGGGGCTGACGCCCTGAGACGTTAAGGCCAGCGCGGCTTCGTATACTTTGGCTTTGCGCTGTGCATGGCTGTCAGGGGTCATTTCGCATCCTCCTTCGGGGGCGGCAGGGTAGTCTCAAAAGTGGGTTCCGCTTCGGCCTTGGCTTCGGCGTCGGCGGCAGGCTGGGCTGCACCGGCGCGGCGGGCGGCAAACTCTGCCGCAAATTCGGCGGCGTCATCGGGCAGATCGTCCATGCCATCGTCGCCCACGTCAATGTTCACCGGCGGCTTGCGGTAGAACAGGTCGTACATCACGGGCACGATGAACAGCGTCATCAACGTGGCATAGGTCAGGCCGCCAATGATTACGATGGCCATACCTTTGCTCATGTCGCTGCCCACATCCTGGCTGAACAGCATCGTTACCATAGCCAGCACGGTGGTCAGGGTGGTCATCAAAATGGGGCGCATACGGGTACGGCCGGTGGCTACCAGCGCGTCGGTACGCTCCAGCCCGCCAATGCGCAGCTGATTGGCGTAGTCCACAAAGACGATGCCGTTGTTGACGACAACGCCCATCAAAACCAGGAAGCCCATCAGCGAGATCAGCGAAAGCTGTTCGCCGGCGATCATCAGCCCCAGCATGCCGCCGGTAAAGGCCAGTGGAATCGTAAACAGCACGATGAAGGGCGACAGCAAACTCTGGAACTGCGCCACCATAATAAAGTAGACGAAGATCAGCGCCAGGGTCATCATAAGCACCATCTGCTGCAGCATCTCGGCCACCTGGGTAGTTTCACCGGCCAGCTCGGCGGTCACGCCGTCGGGCAGATCCAGCGCGGCCAGCTTCGGCTCCACCTCGCGGGAGAGCAGGGTGGTGTTGTAGCCGTCCACGGTCTCGCTGGTCACGCTCATCTTGCGGGAGCCATTCTCGCGGGCGATGGAAACAAAGCCTGCGCTGGTGGTGCGGGTGGCGAACTCGCCCAGGGTATGGGTCTCGGTTACACTGCTGCCGTCCTCATCGGTGGTGGTCGTCTCAAATTCCATGTTGAACAGGCTGTCCAGATACGGCGTTTCGGTCTTGTCCACGATGGTCACGGTGTAGTTGGTGCCGTTGGCTTTCAGTGTGGTGGCGGTGGTATCGGTGGTCAGTTTGGCGGCTACCTGCTGGTAGACCTGCGCCACGGTCAGGCCCATCCGCATGGCTTTGTCCTTGTCGATGGAGATGTTGATCTCCTCGTCGCCGTTCTCCTGGCCGTCGCTGGCGTTGGCAATGCCGTCCACGCTGTTCAACAGGTCGACCACCTGCCCGGCGGCAGTGTTCAAATCGTTCAGGTCGCTGCCGTACAGGTCGACCTCGATACCGCTGCCGGAAAGTGCGCTCATGTCCATCATGCCGTTGGCATTCACGGTCACTTCGCAGGGCAGGGAGGCGGTGGCATCGGTGATCTGTTCTTGAATTTCGCTGCCCCGGCGGGCACCCTCATCGGTCAGCAGTACATAATAGGTAAAGGTTGTGTTGTCCACGGCGGCATTACTGCCCATCATGGACCCCATGCTGTTGCCGCCGGACATGGCACCCACGGTCTGTACGCCGTCAAGGGCGCTCACGGCGTCCATTACAGCATCGGCGGTGGCAAAAGCGTCGTCCTTGGCGGTGTCGTCGGCCACGTCCACGGTGATGGAGAGCTGGTTGCTGCCCATATCGGGGATCATGACAATGCCCATGGTGGCAATGCGCCACACCGACAGCACCAGCAGGCCGATAGCCAGCCCCAGGGGCAGGGCCTTGACTTTCAGGCAGAAGCGCAGGGCTTTCTCGTAGCCGTCCAGCAGCTTGTAAAACAGCGGGTGCTTGACCTCTTTTTGGGTGCGCAGTACGGTGGAACCCGCGCAGGGCACCACGGTCAACGCTACGATCAGCGAGGCCAGCAGGCTGAAGGTGATAGTCAGTGCCATATCGGTGAGCAGTTCGCGCACCATGCCGGTGGAGAAGATCATCGGCAAAAATACGCAGATGGTGGTCAGGGTCGAGGAGATGATGGAACCCGATACCTGCCGGGCACCCTGAACCGAAGCCCGCGGGGCCGGTACGCCGCGCCCGCGCAGACGGTAGATGTTCTCGATGACAACGACCGAGTTATCCACCAGCATGCCGATGCCCAGCGCCAGGCCCGACAGACTGAGGATATTGAAGGTGATGCCGGTGAAGTACATCATCACGATGGCAAACAGCACGCTCAGCGGCATCGAGATAGCGACGACCAGCGTTGGGCGCAGGTCCTTCAGGAACAGTGCCAGCACCAGAATGGCCAGCACGGCGCCTTCCACCAGGTTGGACAGCACGCTCTTGACGATCATGCGGATGTAGTCGCCCTGGTCCATGATGGTGGTCAGGTGCAGGCCGTCCTTGCCGTCCATCAAAGTCTGCATGGCGGCGGTGCTGGCGGAGGACACGGCTGAGGTGGACGCGGTGGAACTCTTGTAAATGGAGAGCAGCACCGCGCGGTTGCCGCCCACCTTGGCGTAGCTGTCGTCGGCGTTGTCGGTGATCTCTACGTCCGCCACGTCGGACAGGCGCACATCGCCGATGCCGTCAATGCTGCACAGCACCATGCTTTTCAGTGTGTCGGCGCTGTCGAAGGTGTCGCCCACCTTTACAATGTAGCGGTTGTCATCGCCCTCGCCGCCCTCAATATACCCGGCGGGCATCGAGAAGTTCTGGGCGGAGATCAGCTGTTTCAACGTGTTCATGTTCAGCAGCTGGTCCAGGTTGGCGCTTTTCAGCGCTTCTTCGCGGGCAGAATCGTATTCTTCCTGCGCGGCGTCCAACTGCGCTTTGCCGGATTCCAGCTGGGTACGGCCGCTTTCCAGCTGGAACTCGCCCAGCTGCAGCTGGGCCTCGCTGCCGCTTAAAAGCAGCTGTACAGCCATATCGGCCAGGCTGGGGTCCACGGGGTTCTCTTCCAGATTCTCCAGCATCGTCTGCAGCTTGCCGCGCTGGTCGTTCAGCTGGGTCAGCATCGTCTGGGCCTTGGTCAGCTGGTCGTTCAGGCTGGAGATGGTGGATTGCAGCGTCTTGCGCAGTTCCTCGGTGCTGCTGTTCAGGCTGGACTCGGCGTCCTTGCGGGCGTTCAGCAGTACGGTGGCGTTCTGCAAAGCGGTGCGGGTGGTGGACAGGGTGTTCACCATGTCGCTGTAGCCGGTCAGGGCCTCGCGGTTGGCGGTGGCCGTGGTCAGCTGGGCCTGCAGGGCGGTCTGCTGGTCGCGCTTGGCCTGCAGCTCCTCGTCGGTGGCACCGCTGTTGATGCCGTTGGCGATTTCATTGTCCAACTGCTGAATTTGCAGCGTAAGCGCCGTGATCTGAATGTTCAGCGCGGCATTGGCCTGCTCGATGGTGGCATCGCCGGTCAGCGGCGCGGCAGCGGCCTGGATGGCGGCATCGGCGCGGTCGATGGAGGCGATCATGGCAGCCATCTTGTTAAGGTCGCTCTTGGCTTCTTCCAGATTGGCGGGCAGGGCGGCGGCGTTGTACTCGCTGTCGTACTGGGCCAGAATTTGCTTGCAGCTGGCAAACAGCGCGTCGTCGATGGGCAGGGTGACCTCCGGCAGGCTGGACGGATCGGTCTTCAGGCTGCCCAGTTGTTGGTTGGCCTTGTCCAGCTGGCCTTTCAGGTCGGCAATCTTCTGCTCCAGCGTGGGGATCTGGTCGTCCAATTGGGTAATGGCGTCCCGCAGCTGCTGGGTGATGTTGGATTTCTGGGTGTTCAGCTGGCTTTTGCCGCTGTCCAGCTGCGCTTGGGCGTCGTCCAGTTGGGCCAGACCTTCGTTGATTTTGGCGCGGTTCTCGTCCAGCTGGTCCTTGGCTTCGGCCAGCCGGTCACTGACTTTCACCAGCAGCTTGTCGTTCACCTCATCGATCTTGTCCTGATCGAGGGTGATCTGCACGGTCTGCTTCACCAGGCCGGTGGCGGAAACGCTGGCTACGCCGTCCACGCGCTCCAGTTGGGGCAAGATCGTGTCGTTGATGTAGTCGGACAGCTCGTAGATGTCCATGCCCTCGCAGTCCACAGCCACGTACTGGGTGGCCATCATATCGGGGCTGATCTCGATCAGCGTGGGGGTGCTGGCCATGTCGGGCAGGGTGTCGCCCAGCTGGTTCACGGCCGTGCTGGCCTTGACCATGGCGCTGTCCATGTCGGTATCTTCCTGGTATTCCAGAAAGATAAGGCTGTAGTTCTCGTTGCTTTGGCTGGTCACGTTTTTCACGCCGTTCAGCGTGGAAAGGCTGTTTTCCAGCGGCTGGGTCACGTCGGCCTCCACCTGTTCAGGGCTGGCGCCGGGGTAGGTGGTCATTACCAGCAGGTAGGGCAGGTTCATCGAAGGCAGCAGATCCGTTTGGATGCGCAGCAGGCTGACCACGCCCAGCACCAGCACCAGTATGACCGCCACCAGAATGGTGAAGGGCTTTTTGACACTGTATTTCGGCATAGGTTGAAAAGATCCTTTCTTGGGCTTACAAAAACCGACCGACCGGTCGGTCGGCAACGATGCCAGTATAGCACAAACGTTAGCCGTGTACAACGGAGGAGAAAAAAATTCACATTTTGGGTGGCACTTGCGGGCCGATGGCGGGCATCGGCCCCCTACAATATGATAGCCGCTCTTGCCGTAGAGGCGGATGCTTGCATCCGCCCGCTTTTATGCTATAATACCTTAGGCAATACCGCACAATTCTAAGTGCCGATACGGCGAGCGAGGTGCGGCAGCTGCTAAGCCAAAAGCACAGATAATACTTTGTGCTGCAAAGGTGAGCGCCGCCAGTGGCGGATACAGCGAACCGAAGCAGGGGCAGCGGTCGCAGAGTGCGAGGGGCTTTTGCTCCCGAAGTACGATGCGGGTACCGCAACCCGACATTATCGAGCATTTTGGCAACGCAGATGCCGTGCCGCAGCTGCCGGAGCGGTGCTTGAGCCGTTAGGCGGGAATTGTGCGGTATTGCCTTATAGTTCACACTCCATGGGCAGGTAAGCGCCATTTTCGTTCGGGGTGCGCTGGCCGGTCAACGCAAAACCGTTTTTCTGCCAGAAGGCTTTGCTTTGGGGGTTGCCCTCGTCGATGGCAAGGCGCAGTGTTTTGAATTGTTCGGCCCGCAATGCCTGCTTGCAATCTGCAATCAGTGCGCTACCGGTACCCCTGCCCTGCTGGGCAGCATCCACCATAAATAGGCCGATGTATGCGGTGGCCGGGTTGGGGTAGCCGGTGATCAGATCCATCATCGCGGCCAGCGTTTCACCGTTATAAAAGCCGATAAAATATTTATCCGACAACGTTTTGCCCGGCGGAACAGCCTGCAGATCATCCAGAATGCTGGCTTTGGTGGCCATGGGCGGGTGGTAGCGGTAGAACTGCGGGTTGCCGCTGCACAAAGCCAGCATGGCATCCACATCTGTTTCCATCAGCTGCCGGACGGTGTACCGGCGGGAAAGGGATTGCAGCTGCATGAGGTTCTCCTTTTCTGTTTTGATTTTAGGCAACACCGCACAATTCCCGCCTTGCGGCTTAAGCACCGCTCCGGCAGCTGCGGCACGGCATCTGCGTTGCCAAAATGCTCGATAATGTCG
>JABLTO010160305.1_pt1 | contig 15888 bp, 11 predicted proteins | sample 7160091 | NCBI WGS metagenome assembly JABLTO01 (sample SAMN14651225, study PRJNA627086) | human gut metagenome | isolation source: feces | host: Homo sapiens
CACACGGTCGGCGGCCAGGCCGTCGAAATCGCGGCTCTGGGCAGCGGTGATGGCCTGACGCTGCTGTTCGTCCTCCAGAAAGGCCAGGGCCGACGCGGCCATGCTGTCCGGCGGGCAGGAGGCCGCCCAGCCGTGGGCGGTGAAGAACGCCTCGTTCCGCGTTTCGCAGCCGCCCACCATATCCGCCAGCAGCAGCGGCACGCCGCGGGTGCCGGCCTCGGTGATGCTGATGCCGCCGGGCTTGCTGACCAGCACGTCCGCGCTGTCCATGTACAGCTGCACCTGGGTGGTAAAGCCCACAGCCTCCACGCGGTACAGGCGGCGCAGTTCCAGGGCATAGCGCATCTGCTTGTTGCTGCCGCACAGCACCGTGGCGAAGTCGCCGTCGGCCATACGCATATCCAGGTCCTCCGCCACGTCGCCCATGGGGCCGCAGCCGATGCTGCCGGACATGAGGACGATGTGGCGGCCGGTCTCCGGCAGGCCCAGAGCCTTCCGCGCCGCGGCTCTATCGCCATGCTCGCGGAAGGCGGAACGCACGGGAATGCCGGCGGGCAGGAGGGTATCGCGGGCGATGCCGCAGCTGACGAACTCGTCGGCCAGCTCCTCATGCGGGATAACGCAGATATCCGGGGTACAGGCCCCCACCGTGGGGCTACAGGTATAGTCCGTGGCCACGAAGCAGAACACCGGGCAGGCGCTCCAAGCCTGCTTCAGCGCCGTCATCATCATGGCGGGGATCACGTGGACACAGACAACGGCATCGTAGCCGCCGCTTTGCAGCGTGCGGCCCAGACGGCGGGCACCGCGGGCAATGTAGCGGTACACCGGGCCGTCGCGCCGGTCCATCTCCTTGTCGCCCTCGGCGGACATATAGCCCGCCTTGTAGAGCCTGGGATACCGGCGGTAGAACCGGGTGTGCCACTTGGAAACGAATTTGGATGCCTTTTTGGAGATGAAGCCCAAGCCGTCCATCACGTCGCAGGACGCGCCGCAGCGTTGGAAGCTGTCACGCAGGGCGGCGGCTACGGCGTTGTGCCCGCCGCCGGTGTTACAGGTCAGGATCAGTACGCGCATTTTGCTCTCCTTTCCGCTGCGCTCGCTTTCGCAGCAGCGCCGCCAGGCGCATGAGCCGGGGGCGGTTGTAGCGTTGTATCAGAATAAAGGGCAGATTGGCCAGCAGCACCCACACCGCCAGCACGATCGCGCCGCCCCAGCCGGGCCACAGCCACAGAAACGCCAGGCCCAGCAAACAGGAGGCCCCGTGGACCAGCTCCGCGCGGCACGTCTCCTGCACCAGCGCCGCGGCCTGATCCGCCGTCACGGCGCCGCTGCCGGGCAGTTCCTTCTTCACCATGTCCGGCAGGATGCGGCTCATGTCCGGCACCAGCTTCTTCCACTTATCGATGGCCAATTTGGTGTAGATGCGGCCGTTCTGCTCCCATTTCCGGCTGCGGAAGAGCCGCTTCTCCGGGTCAAAGGGACCGGGGATCGCCTGACCCAGCGGGTGCGCCAGCAGGGCCAGCGCCGCCGCGTACAGGACGCATTTCCAGAAGCCGCTCACGCCTTCTCCACCCCGCAGCTGCGCTCCAGTGCGTGGCGCAGCGTGCCCTCCGTCAGGCGGGTGACGCGCTCCACGAACTGCTCCTCATCGTGCTTCATGCCGTAGTGCAGCCAGCTTTGCAGCAGGCCCACCAGCGTGGCCGTATACAGCGCCGCGATGGACTGCACATCCGTCTCCGCCACCGGCAGGTCCTCCGCCGTGCGGCGCACCAGATCCTCCACGGCACCGTAGACCACCTGGTAATACTCGCGCTCCAGCAGGTCGCGCTGGCTGGACTGGTACAGGTGGTAGACCGCGCGGCGGTTGGCGCGCATGAACGCCGTCACCCGCATCATCAGCTGGTACCAGCTGGTGCAGAGGGGTGGTGCGTTGAGGACGCGGTCCAGCTCCGTCTCCAGCACCTCGCGCACCAGGGCGTAGATGTCGCAGTAGTAGTAATAAAACGTATTCCGGTTCACGCCGCAGTGATCTGCGATGTCCACCACGGAGATCTTATCCAGCGGCCGCTGCTCCAGCAGGGCCAGAAAGCCCTTGCGAATGGCGTTTTTTGTGGTCTGTGCCATGTCCATGCTCCTCTCTTTGTGCAAAAACTGCCTTGCTGCCTGTATCATACTAAATTCAGACAGTTTTTGCAAGATGCCCGTACTATGCACTTTAGGCAAAATGTGTGGAAATGTATGAACATAGTGTAAAAAAGCATCCCCGCACGGTGTGCGGGGATGCTTTTGCTTCAAATGGGGTCAGGCCGTCATCACGGGGCCGCCGTGCTTCTTGGCGCTGATCTTCTGGTAGGCGACGACCGCCGCCACCAGCACCAGGCCGACCACGTCGGTGAGCGTGCCGGGGATCATCATGCCCAGGCCGCCGATGACCAGGACGATACGCAGCACGGGGTGGATCTTCTTATACAGGAAGCCGTTGAGGGACGCCGCGATGGCGAAGATGCCCAGCAGCGCGCTGATGCAGATCTGCGCCACCTCCCACCAGCCGGAGATGTTCTCAAACAGCAGGGCCGGACTGTAGGCGAAGATGTACGGCACGATAAAGGCGGCGATGGCCAGCTTGGTGGCGTTGATGCCGGTCTTCATGGGGTCGGACTTGGCGATGGCCGAGCCGGCGTAGGCCGCCAGAGCCACAGGGGGCGTGATATCCGCTACGATGCCGAAGTAGAACACGAAGAAGTGGGCGGCCACCAGCGGGAAGCCCAGCTGAATGAGGATGGGCGCGCAGGTGGAGGCCATGATGCAGTAGTTGGCCGTGGTGGGCACGCCCATGCCCAGGACGATACAGCACAGCATGGTCAGCACCAGGCCGACGATGGTGGCGTTGCCCGCCAGCTGGACGATGGCGTTGATGAGGATGGAGGCCAGGCCGGTGACGGTGATACAGCCGGCGATGATGCCCGCCATGCTGCAGGCCACGGCCACGGTGATAGCGCCGCGGGAACCGGCTTCCAGAGACTCCACCGCGGAGAAGACGGAGCGCTTGCCGGCATTACCCAGCGCCTTGCCGGTTGTCATGGGCTGGGTGTCGCCCTCACCGCGCTTGCCCTGCAGGAAGAAATTGACGAAGCCCACGGCAATGGCGGCCAGAATGGAATAGGCCGCGGAGTGGGACATGGTCTTGCTGCCGGAGGACACCAGCCACACCAGCAGGATCAGAGGAAGGATCAGGTAGCAGTCACGGGCCAGCAGACGCCACGCAGGCAGCTCCTCGCGGGGAACGCCCTTCAGGCCCAGCTTCTTGGCCTCCAGATGGACGGCGATGAAGATCCCGGTGAAGTACAGCAGCGCGGGCAGGATGGCCTTGACGGCCACCTGGGCGTAGGGCAGCTTCATGTACTCGGCCATGAGGAAGGCCGCCGCACCCATGATGGGGGGCATGATCTGGCCGCCGGTGGAGGCCGCGGCCTCGACGGCGCCGGCGAACTCGGGCTTGTAGCCGGTCTTCTTCATCATGGGGATGGTGAAGGAGCCGGTGGTGACGGTGTTGCCCACGGAGGAGCCGGACACCATGCCGCACAGGGCGGAGCTGATAACAGCCACCTTCGCCGGGCCGCCGCTGGACCAGCCGGCGATGCGGTTGGCAAAGCTGATGAAGAAGTTGGCGATGCCGGTGCGCTCCAGGAACGCGCCGAAGATGATGAACAGAACGATGTAGGTATAGCACACGTTGATGGGCGTGCCGATGACGCCGGAGGTGGTGTAGAACAGCTTGTAGATGATGGTTTTCAGCGCGTCATACAGGGTGGCACCGTTCACCGCGCCGGCGTAGCTCAGCTGGTTGATGAACGCATACACGATCAGCACGCCGGCCACGCACAGAATAGGCAGGCCCACGCAGCGGCGGCACAGCTCCATCAGGATCAGGATACCCACCACGCCGATGATGACGTGGACCGTCTCGATACGGGTGGACAGGCGCACCAGCGTCATGGCGTTCAGCGCGAAGTAGAAGAAGCAGGCCGCGCCCACCACCATCAGCACGATATCGTACCAGGGCAGGTAGTTGACCCTGACGTGGTGCTTGCTGGCGGGGTAGGTCAGGAAGCCGATGATAATGATGCAGCCCACGAACATGGTGAGCCGGATCTCGGGCATGGCCTTGGAAAACAGGGTCATGCCGATGCAGAACAGACCGAACGCGGCCATGAGGATGCGGATGATCAGCTGGGGCGTACCCTCCCACAGGCGGGTGGCGGATTCACGGTCATATTTACGCATGACCGCATCCAGATCCGGGGCCTCGTCCGCGGCGGTATTGACGCCGTCGGCCGGGCTGGTATCCGGTTTTTTCTTGTCGATGCTCATAGTCGTTTCTCTCCCTGAAGATTACAGAATAGCGCGAGGACTACGGCGGGAAACCCCGCCGTAGCCTCGAAAAGCGTCAATTCTCTGCTAAGGATTTAGTCGCCGAAGTACACGTCCTTGGCGATGACCGTCTCGGTGTAATAGTCGGAGGTCTCCAGCAGCTTGGCGATGTGCTCGCTGTCCAGGCTGACCAGGTAGGTATCCTTGGTGGTGGCCAGGTCGGTCACAGCGGTGGTGGGGGCACCGGCCACGATGAAGGCGGCGTCGATCTGGCCGTTCTTCAGGGCGTCGGCGCTGTCGCTGAAGGACTGGTAGGTGGGCTTGATGTCGTCCTCGGTCAGCCCGTAAGCACCCAGGACGTCAATGGCGTTGAAGTACACGCCGGAACCGGGAGCGCCGATGGACACGGACTTGCCGGCCAGGTCAGCCACGGTCTTGATGCTGGGGTTGGTGGTGACGATCTGCACCTGCTCCATGTACAGGGCGGCCACAGTGGAGAAGCCCTCCACCTTGCTCTCGAACAGGTTGGTGCCGTTGTAGGCGTAGGCCATCACGTCGGACTGGCAGAACGCGAAGTCAGCGGTGCCGTCCACCAGCTCCTGCACGTTGGCCTGAGAGCCGTTGCCCACCAGACCGACCACGTTGACGCCGGCGTTGTTGGTGGCGTGCTGGGCGATGACGGAGCCGAAGGCGTAGTAGGTGCCGGACTCGCCGCCGGTGACGAAGCGCAGGTTGCGGGAGTCGGTCTCGCCGGCACCGTCCTTCACGGCGGCGACCTCAAAGCCCTTCTCGGCGAAGTACTTGGCAGCGCCGGGGTGATAGGGCACGGAGGTGATGGAAGCGCCGTACTCCAGGCTCAGCTCGCCGTACTTGGCGTGGCTGGTGGTCAGGGACGCGGCGTTGTCGAAGATGTCCGCCACGAACTTGTAAACGTCGTCGCTGGACACGTCGTCGCGGGCCAGGATCACCGCGCCCACGGCCACGGTGGTGGTGTCGGTATGCTCAGCGGTCACATCGCCGCTGTCGTCCTTCTTGTCGCCGCAGGCGACCAGGCTCAGCGCCATGACCAGCGCCAGAACCAGTGCAAAAAGCTTTTTCATGTTCTTTCTCCTTATTGATAGATAAATTGTTTTCCTCTTCCTGAAAAACAGCTTTTTCCGCCGGCCGGTCGGGCGCGGCGGTGTTCAACGGTGCCATTATATCGCAGGCGTAAACTTTTTGCAATATCTAAATGCGGAAAATTTCATTTTTCTGCAGAACGATTTTCCCGTCCGTGCGGACATTCCGCTTTTCTTAGTCATCATTTCTTTCGGCAAATTCGTAGTTTTGTCTGTATCATGGTACTTTTTAGCGGTGGTCTATTCATAATGCTAAATTGTTTTATGCAGGAACGCCCCGCAAGAAGTGCATTTTCTGCCGGGCAATCCTGCAAAATAACAGAGGCGGGGCAAAGCCCCGCCTCTCAGCTTTCTGTCACATTCAACAGCTGCGCCGCAGCAGTTCGCATACCAGTTCATAGGTGCGCTCCGTGGAGGGCACGCTTAGCCGCTCCCGCACGGAGTGTACATCGTGCAGCTCCGGCCCCATGGACACCGCGTCCAGACCGGGGATCTTCTCCATTAGCAATCCGCACTCCAGACCGCCGTGGGTGGCCTCCACCACGCCGTCCTTACCGGTAAGATCCTTATACGCCGCCAGCAGCGTATCCCGGAACTGCGACTCCCTCTTGTACTGCCAGCCGGGGTACACGCCCCGCTCTGCCACAGTGCCGCCCGCCAGCGCCGCCACAGCCCGCACGCGCTGGGCCAGCATCAGCTTCCGGGACGCGATGGACGACCGGATGGAGAACGCGATGTGCAGTCCGTCGCCGTCCAGCTTCACCACGCCCATATTCAGGGAGGTCTGCACCAGACCGGGGAAATCCGTGTCCATAGCCTCCACGCCCTGCGGCATGGCCGTCAGCGCCTGCACCAGCGTCACGGTGCGTTCTGCGGACACGGCTTTTGCCGTCTCCGCTGCCGCGCAGGTCAGCGTCACATCGGGGTCGGTGACGGCGTACTCGTTCTTCAGCACCCCCTCAAGCTCCCGGATAAACGCTTCGAACGCCCGGCCGCAGCCCTTGGGCAGCGCCACCGCCGCATCGCAGCGGGAGCAGATCACGTTGTCGAACTGCCCGCCGGAGAAGGCCGCCAACCGCAGGCCGGGGAACTTCTCCAGCGCTGTGGCCAGTACCCGTCCCATGAGGCGGTTGCCGCTGCCGCGTCCCAGATGGATGTCCGCACCGGAGTGACCGCCCCGCAAGCCGGCCACGGTGATGCCGAAGCCCTCCATGCCCGCCGCATCGGTCAGCGCTGCGGGCAGCAGGCAATCGGAGCGCATGCCGCCTGCGCAGGACACGGTGAACACGCCCTCCAGCTCGGAGTCCAAATTCAGCAGCTTTTTGCCCTTCAGGTCAGAGCAGTCCAGCGCAAAGGCGCCGTCCATGCCCACCTCCTCGTCCACGGTGAACACCGCCTCGATGGGCGGATGCACCAGCGTATCATCCGACAGGATCGCCAGGATCATGGCCACGGCGATGCAGTTGTCGCCGCCCAGCGACGTCTTGTCCGCCCAGACCCACTCCCCGTCGGTCATCAGGTCAAGTCCCTCGCGGGTCATGTCCTTGGTGCAGTCGTCGGTCTTGGCGCACACCATGTCGATGTGGCCCTGCAGGATGATCGGCTCGGCGCTCTCATGGCCGGGAGATGCCGGCTTCCAGATCACCACGTTGTTGCACGGCTCCTGCCGGTACTTCAGTCCCAGTTCCTTGGCAAAGTCCACGCACAGATCGCTGATGATCTTTGTGTTGCCGCTGCCGTGGGGCACCGAGCACAGCTTTTCAAAATATGCGAACACCTTTTCTGGCTTCAAGCCTTTCAAAACAGCCATTTTGATACTCCTTTCCCATGCGGCTGCGGTCTCCGCGCCGCCCATTCAGTATAGCATATCCGCCTGCCGAGCGCAAGCAAGTCCCTATGCGCCCACAGCCCATGCTTTCGCATGGGCTGTGTATGCAGCACACATTATCAGAAGTCGCCCAGACCCATATCGTCCTCGATACCGGGCGCTTCCTCGTCGTCCTCGTCGGTGGGAGGCGCGGGGATGAATTCCTCCAGATAGGCCTCCTCCGGCAGACCCGCCATATACGCCGGCAGGTTGATGATGATGCCGTCGATGTTATGGGGCAGTGTCATTTGGTACGTTTCCGTTGTCTCGCTGCCGCCCTTCTGCTGCATGACCTCCACGGTCAGCTCCAGCTTGTCGCCGATGACGGTGGTCAAGCAGCGCTCCTTTTCGTACAGCTTGGAGATCTGCTCGCCGTTCACATACACAGTGATCTTATAGGGTGCCTCCACAGACTGGCCGCCCTTGTCCACTGCGCGGTTGTCGAAATAGACGGTGTGGCCGCGTCCGATGCGCAGCATCACCACGGCGACGAGCACCAGCACCAGAACGAAGGCGATACGGATGATCCACGAGCGTTTCGTCGTTTTCATGCGGTTCTCCCCTCCTCCTCGGCCTTCTGCTCAATGGCCAGCTGCTGACCCAGCGTGCGGTTCTCCTTGCGCTTCTTGGCCTCGTACATGACCAGTGCCACGGTGATAACGGCGTAGGACACGAACACGCGGAAGTACTCGCCGATCATGGAGTCGCCGGTGATCTTGGTTCCGGCGGCCGGCGCCACGATAAACATGGTATGGAACAGGAGCACACCCAGGAACACGTTGCCGATGGACGCCTTTTCCACGGAGGCGCCGCCCACCAGCAGCGCGGCGATGCAGAACATGCCGACGTTGGTATGCGCCGTATAGGTGGGGAAGTTGCCCATGTTCTGCAGGTAGATGATCATGCCGAAGCCCGCAAACACGGTGGACATGACGATGGAGATCAGGCGGGTGCGGTCCACGTTGATACCGGCGTCACGCGCCACGTTCATATCCTGGCCCACCGCGCGCATGTCCTGTCCCAGCTTCGTGCGGCGGAACCACACGATGAACAGGCAGGCCAATGCGATGATGATCAGCGTCAGCACGGGGATCTTCACGCCGCCCACGTAGATGGCCAGCGCATTATCGATGCTCTGCCGCATCTGCAGAAGGCTGACTGTGTTGCGGATACCAAAGCCGCGGGGCAGCTTCAGTGTGTTGTGGAGGATGGGGATGATGGGCCCCATCATATACAGCACCACCAGCTGGTACACACCGGTCATGCAGTAGGCGATAAAGTAGCTGGTGACCATCTCGCGGCCCTTGGCGCGGTTCAGGATGCTGCCGCACATAAGACCCAGCAGAATGGACAGGGGGATGGACAGGATGGCCGCCAGCACCAGACCGGGGATACCCCAGATCTGCCAGTCCGCCACCAGAATCAGCGCGATCTCGCCGGCCATAGCGCCCAGCGTCATGGCAAAGTTCAGACCCATACCGGCCATAATGGGGATCAGCAGGCTCAGGATCAAAAAGGCGTTGCGCCCCAGACGGGTCATAGCCTCGTTAAGTATGTAGCTCACCGGCAGGCCGGACACGGGAATGAGCACGGCGCAGATGAGGATGAACAGGACGGGCACTGAGTTTTTGCCCAGGAATTGCTTTACGTCGAATCTCTTACCCTTCATGTCAGCGCCCCCTTTCCGTCTTTCTGGTCAGGGCATAGAGGATCATGCCGTTGGATACCACGATACGGATGACCTCGCTCATATCCATCTGGAAGGCGGCGCTCATCACGGTGGGGGTCATGGTCACCACGCCCTGATACAGGATCGTACCGATAATCACATTGCCGATGGATGCCTTATTCACCGACGCGCCGCCGATAAGGATGGCGGCCACGGCGGGCATGGCCATCCAGAAGGGGCCGTTGTACAGCTGTATGAAGCCGAAGCCCTGCTCATACACCAGAATACCCACAGCACCCAGCCAGGTGGACATGATCACGGAGATAAGCCGCATCTTGTCCACGTTGATGCCCGCTGCGCGGGCAAAGGCGGGGTTGGAGCCCACAGCGGTCATGGCGGTGCCGGTCTTGGTGTGCAGGAACGCCCACATCAGCACGGCCAGCAGCACGAAGAACAGCAGCGTACCGGTGGGGATCACCAGATTGATGCCGATGCTGTTCAGGTCGATGGTCAGAATGTTGGCCAGCGCCTTGTCGTAATAGCCCTCCAGCGAGATGACGGTACGCAGACCGCTGGCGGAGAAGCCCCACACCATGGTAGGGTGCTTGTACGGCAGCAGCAGCCACATCATGCACATGAAGGACACGGACGAGAAGCCCACATAGGTGGCGATCATCATCTCGCCGCCCTTGATCTTGTTCAGCAGCCAGCCGTAGCCGCCGCCGAACAGCAGGGCAAAGGGCGTGGCGATGAGGATGGCCATCAGGAAGCTGGCAAACCCCGTATAGCCCAGCTCGATGGACAGCGTGGCACCCAGCAGTCCGGACACGATACCCAGCGGCAGGCCGAAGTTCAGGCCGCAGCCGGAGTGTACCATGGGCACCATGGCCAGCACCATCACGGCGTTCCAACTGAAACGGGTGATGATATTGGTGATCTGTGTGGGGAAATCCAGCCCCACGCAGGGCGCGGCGATGAGCAGCAGCAGCAGGAAGCACGCGATGATCAGACGCGGCAGGCCGAAGCTGTCCACCAACTCTCTGAATTTTGACTTGTTTCCAAGTGTGGTCGTATTGCCCATTTCTTCCTCCTTACTTCACCTGACTGACCATGAGCATACCGAACTCCTCGGAGGAATGGTCAGCAGGCAGGATACCGGCGACCCTGCCGCCGGAGACGATGGCGATGCGGTCGCAGATCTGGCGCAGCTCCTCCAGCTCGGAGGAGATCATCACCACCGTGACGCCGGATTCGCGGTTAAATTTCTTCAGCGCCTCCAGCACCAGCGCCTTGGCGCCCACGTCGATGCCGCGGGTAGGCTCGGACACGAAGAGGAAGCGGGGCTCCAGCGCGAACGCCTTGGCCAGACACACCTTCTGCTGGTTGCCGCCGGACAGCTCTCTGGCCTTCTGGCTGGAGCCGGTACACTTGATCTGCAATTCATCGATATACCGGTTCGTCACCGTGTGGATGGCCTTTTCGTCGCGCCATGTGAAGAAACCCATTCTCTTCAGAAACTTGTTCTGCACCTGCATGGCGGGGAACGCCACGTTCCACTCCAGTGACTCATCCAGCAGCAGACCCACGCCGCGCCGATCCTCGGACACAAAGGCCAGCTGGGAGTCCAGGCACTTCCGGGGGCTGTTCAGCGCGATAGGCTTGCCGTCGAATTCCACGGTGCCGCCCGCCTCGTACAGGCCCATAACGCCGTTGGGAATACCCAGCTTGCCCTGGCCGGCCAGACCGCCGATGCCCAGGATCTCGCCCTCCTTCACGTCCAGATCCACGTTGCGGACGATCTCGCCGGGCATATCCACCCACAGCTTGCGGATGGACAGAATGGTGCGGGCATCGGAGTGGTCGCGGATGTCGTGGGCAGCGCCGCCGGCAGCCACCTCGCGCCCCACCATGTAGTGGGTGATGTCGCGGACATCCGTCTCGCGGGCGGCCACGTCCTTGACAACGTAGCCATCCCGCATGATGACCACCTTATCGCACACCGACAGGATTTCCTGCAGGCGGTGGGTGATGAAGATCACGGCGATGCCCCGGGAGGCCATGCCGCGGATGGAGTCCAGCAGCGCCTGCGCCTCCTGCTCGGTGAGCACGGCGGTGGGTTCGTCCAGGATCAGCAGCTTCAGGTTCTCCTTGCTCAGCTCGCGGGCGATCTCCGTAAACTGCTTGTGCCCCACGGGCATGCTGCTGATGACCATCTTCTGGTCGATAGCCACGCCCATCTTCTCAATGGCTTTTGCGGCGCGGTTATCCATTTCCTTATAGTCGAGAGTGTCCAGGCGCGGGCCGAACACTTCTGAAATGACGCTTTTTTTCTTGGGCTCGCGGTTGAGGAGGATGTTCTCCGTGGCAGTAAAGCCGGGGATCAGCGAGAACTCCTGATGCACCATGCCGATGCCGGCCTTCAGCGCATCAAAGGGGGTGTTGAACTGCACTTTTTCTCCGTCGATCAGGACATCCCCCTCGTAGCCGCCCGTCTCACGGATCACGTCCATGCCAAACAGTATTTTCATCAAGGTGCTCTTTCCGGCGCCGTTTTCGCCCACCAGACCCAGCACCTCGCCCTCTTTCAAGGTGAAGTTGATGTCTGTGAGCACCTGATTGCCGAAAAAGCCCTTTTTGATATTCCGCATCTCAAGCAGCGGAGCATTGTTCTTTTCCATATTCATCCCTACCTATAGCAGCGGGGAGGGAGGATGCCCTCCCTCCCCGCTTTAATGGTTGCTTCAAAAGCCTGTCGTCAGCTGATGGTGAAGTACTTTTCCGGGATCTCCACGGTAGCGTTGCCCATGAAGTGGCCGGGATCGCCCATGATATAGGTATCCTGATAGATCAGGAACACGTTTTCAGACTTCGCGCCGGTGGTGGCGTTGGTGTAGCTGGCGCCGTTCCAGGCCGCCTTGGGAGAGTAGACCTGCAGCGCGGCAGCCACATCGTCCATGTCCTTCAGCTCGCTCTTGCCGTCCAGCACGTTCTTGGCGTGCAGAGCAAGACCGGCGGACAGGGTGTAGCCGTAGGAGTAAGCCCAGGTACCGAAGTGATCGGCACCGCCCTTCTCAACGATGGCGGACTCGACCTTGGTCAGAATCTTCTCGAAATCACCGGCTTCCTCGGTCAGATCCAGACCCAGAGCACCGGGATAACCCATCAGGGGAGAGGGCAGGTCGGCCTCGATGAAGTAGCCGCCGCACTCCAGCAGGCGCTTCAGCAGAGGCTCGGTGTGCGCATCGTTGGTGCAGAAGTAGGCAGCGTTCTGGCCGTACTTCTCGACCCATGCGGGCACCTGCTCCAGAATGTAGGCCTGAGCGCCGGAAACGCCCACGTCAGAGGTAGGATCGGGAGCCGTCTCCAGGACGAACTTCATGCCGAACTCCTCGCAGGCGGCCTGCATGATGGCCACGCGGCGGCTCATGGTCTCGTAGGACATGTGGCGGGGGAAGGAGATATGTACGAAGGTATCGCAGCCCAACTCGTGCGCGGTGCGGATGATCAGATAGCCGCGGGACACGAAGTCGTTGTTGGTGACCAGGTCGGCAGCGGAGCCGATCTCGGGCAGATCCTCGTGTGACTCACCTGCGATGCAGATGATGTCGGGGCGAGTCTCTTTGATCTTGCGGAAAGCCTCGGTGGTGCCGGGGACAGCCTGATTGACAATGATGGCCTTCATCAGGGGGTCGGCGGACAGGTTCACGATGCTCTGGATGGTGGTCTCAGTCTCCTCGGTGAAGTTGTCGGGATAGATGGCCAGCTGGACCATATCCTCGCCATACTCCTTCTGGAAGGCCTCGGCGCCGCGGCGGTCGTCCTCGGACTGAGAGACGGAGCCGGTCACGATGCCGATCTTGTAGGGCACGGTGTTATCATCGGTCTCGCCCTTCTTTTCGCCGCAGGCGACCAGGGAGAGCGCCATGATGAGAGCCAGCAGCAGAGAAACTACTTTTTTCATGTTTACCTCCTAATTCCTTTACCATAGTTTGTTGTTTCCTCCGCCAGAAGGAAACAGCGAACAGGGCGCGCCCCGCTCACTTCTATGCATTCGGGTGCTGCGCACCCATTTGATTTTACCAGATAAGTTCACACTCTGTCAACATATTTGTGCCTCTGAATGGTGTCCAATCGTGCATCTCCTTGTTTTTCACCCACACACTTTCCCACATTTTTTGACGTATTTGCATCATTTTCATGTATTTTTCATGCGGTTTTCTGTCAGAAGCCTGCTGTTTTGCTATAATAAACTTTTCTTTTGGCGAAATCTGTTTTTTGTCTGACTGCAGCAAAAGAGACAGGCTTCTGCCTGTCTCTCCCGCTTACCTTATGACTTATGGCACTCGTCAGATCTTCTGCTTCTCATCCACGATCTGGCGCAGCTTGGCAGAGAAATCCTCCAGCGTCATGGCGCCCAGGTCCTCGCCCTTGCGGGTACGGACGGAGACGGTGCCGTTCTCCATGTCGCGGTCGCCAACCACCAGCATGAAGGGGATCTTCTCCAGGGTAGCCTCGCGGATCTTCTTGCCGATCTTCTCGTTGCGGCTGTCCACCTCCACGCGGAAGCCCTGCTTGCGCAGCTCCGCGGCCTGCTGCACGCAGTAGTCGGCAGCGCGGTCAGTAATAGGCAGGAAGCGTACCTGCTCGGGCATCATCCAGGTGGGCAGCGCGCCGGCGTACTCCTCGATCAGGTAGGCCAGTGTCCGCTCATAGCAGCCCAGAGACGTGCGGTGGATGATATAGGGCAGGGCCTTGTTGCCGTTCTCATCGATATAGTACATGCCGAAGCGCTCCGCCAGCAGCATATCGATCTGGATGGTGACAAGGGTATCCTCCTTGCCGTACACATTCTTGTACTGGATGTCCAGCTTGGGGCCGTAGAACGCGGCCTCGTCAATGCCCACGGTGTAGTCCACGTTCAGATCCTTCAGGATGCGCTCCATGGCGGCCTGGGCGTGGTCCCACTGCTCCGCCGTGCCCTCGTACTTGTTGTTGGGGTTGGCGGGGTCCCACTGGGAGAAGCGGAACGTGCACTTTTCCAACAGGCCCACGGTGCCCAGGCAGTACTTGGCCAGATCCAGGCACTGCTTGAACTCCTCCTCCAGCTGGTCGGGGCGCAGCACCAGATGTCCCTCGGAGATGGTGAACTGGCGGACGCGGATCAGGCCGTGCATCTCACCGGAGTCCTCGTTGCGGAACAGGGTGGACGTCTCGCCCAGACGCATGGGCAGGTCGCGGTAGCTGCGGCCGCGGTTCAGGAACACCTGATACTGGAACGGGCAGGTCATGGGACGCAGGGCAAAGCACTCCTTCGTCTCATCCGCGGGATCGCCCATGACGAACATGCCGTCCAGATAATGATCCCAGTGACCGGAGATCTTGTACAGCTCACGCTTGGCCATCAGAGGCGTCTTGGTCAGCAGATAGCCACGCTGCTGCTCGGTGTCCTCCACCCAGCGCTGCAGCAGCTGGATAACGCGGGCACCCTTGGGCAGCAGGATGGGCAAGCCCTGGCCAATGCAGTCCACAGTGGTGAAATATTCCAGCTCGCGTCCCAGCTTATTGTGGTCGCGCTTCACGGCCTCCTCCCGCTCCTTCAGATAGGCATCCAGCTCGTCCTTGCTGGGGAAGGCCACGCCGTAGATACGCTGCAGGGTCTGCCGGTTGGAGTCGCCGCGCCAGTAAGCGGCGTTGCAGGCGGTCAGCTTGATGCCGTTGCCCTTGATGCGGCCGGTGGAGTCCACATGGGGACCGGCGCACAGGTCCACGAACTCGCCCTGCTTGTAGAAGGAGATGTGGGCATCCTCGGGCAGGTCGTTGATGAGTTCCACCTTGTAGGGCTCTTCCTTTTCCTCCATGTACTTGACAGCCTCGGCGCGGGGCAGCTCGAAGCGCTCCAGCTTCAGCTTCTCTTTACAGATCTTACGCATTTCAGCCTCGATCTCGCCCAGGTCGTCCTGGGTGAAAGCGAAGGGCGCGTCCAGATCGTAATAAAAGCCGTTGTCGATGCTGGGGCCGATGGCCAGCTTCACCTCCGGGTGTAGGCGCTTGACAGCCTGGGCCAGGATGTGGGAGCAGGTGTGCCAGTAGGTCTTGCGGTACTGTTCGTTTTCAAACGTAAATTCCTTGTTGACTTCGCTCATAGTCTGTTCCTCCTTGTGATCGGGGCTGGATAAATAAAAATCCCCACCCCTGAATGGTATCAGGGGTGAGGTAATAGGCATTACTCCACGGTTCCACCCTGCTTACGGCCTGCGCAGCATTTTTACTGTCCGCTGCGGATGGCGGGATATCTTTCGTCGAGACAAGGCGCAGGAGCGCAGGAATACGGTCTGTATTTCAAGCTTCTGCAACGCAGTATCGGCGGAAGAGATCCGGCATACGCCGTCGCTTTCGATCGCTGTAACGGGCGATACCCGTCCTGCTCGTCGCAGGCGGCTCGGAAGTGGTACGGGCCGTGTCCTTGGCGGGGTGCTTTCAGCCGGGGGCGCCCCTCTCTTTGGCCGCGGAAAAACAGCTTCTTCTTCGTCACTGCCTTTTTGATGGCAATAAGTATAAACCGTTCGGCGCGGTTTGTCAACGGGTGGTTTCACGGGGGAAGGGCAAAATCAGCCGCGTGAAGCAAAAAGAGACATCCGAAAGGATGTCTCTTTTTGCTGGCGCGGAAGGAGGGATTTGAACCCTCGCGCCGCTTTTGACGGCCTACTCCCTTAGCAGGGGAGCCCCTTCGGCCACTTGGGTACTTCCGCATACATATTTATTTTCTGGCGGAGAGAGTGGGATTCGAACCCACGGATGCTTTCACATCGCCGGTTTTCAAGACCGGTGCTTTCGACCACTCAGCCATCTCTCCGTGCGTA
>JABLTO010019433.1_pt1 | contig 15855 bp, 10 predicted proteins | sample 7160091 | NCBI WGS metagenome assembly JABLTO01 (sample SAMN14651225, study PRJNA627086) | human gut metagenome | isolation source: feces | host: Homo sapiens
GCACGGCATCTGCGTTGCCAAAATGCTCGATAATACACAAAGTATTATCTGCGCTTTTGGCTTAGCATCTGCCGTGCCTCGCTCGCCGTATCGGCGCTTAGAATTATGCGGTATTGCCTTAAATTTTGTCTTTGCCACGATTATATCACATTTTGCGACATTTGCATTACAAATACGGAAGAAATTTTGTGAAGGATTTGTTATTATAAAGGCGAAGAAGGGCACAATGCGCAGATTGAACAAAATATATTATGTAATTTTGTACAATATGCACATTGCCTGCCAAATAACAAGTTCCACCATTCAATTATATGCAATATATGCAAAAAAAGGAGAAAATCTATGAAAGTGTGCTACACCGGCGGCGCTGTCAAGGACTGCGGAAGCTATTATTCCGTAGCCACCAACGCTGTAGAGCTGCGCATCTGGTTCCTGACCGACGACATCCTGCGCATCCGCGCGGGCTTCGACGGCGACTGGGATGAAGCCTCCTACAGCCTGACCATGACCGCATGGGAGTCCCGCACCGACGAGCTGATGAAGGACTGCCGCAAGCGCGTCCAGCCCGCCGCCGCAACCCTGACCGACGGCGACAAGCAGGCCGTCATCCAGGGCAAGCGCCTGAAGGTCGTCATCGAGAAGGCACCGTTCCGCATCATGGTCTATGATAAGGACGGCAGCCTGCTGCACGCCGATATTCCCGACCTGGCCTACCGCGAGGACAGCAACCACCGCCGCATCCACGCCAGCCAGATCGAGGCCGACGACTGCTTCTACGGCTTCGGCGAGAAATCCGGCGAGATCAACAAGGCCGAGAAATACATGAATATGGCTCCCGGCGACGCCATGGGCTACAACGCCAAGGAGACGGATTCCCTCTACAAGCACATTCCGTTCTATATCCGCCTGAACCGCGGCACCAAGCAGGCTGTCGGCTACTTCTACCACAATACCGCCGAGTGCGATTTCAACATGGGCCGCGAGAAGCGCAACTACTGGCACCGCTACTCGTCCTACCGCACCGACGCGGGCGACATTGACCTGTTTTTGATCGCAGGCCCGTCCATCCGTGAGATCATCGAGCGCTACACCGACCTGACCGGCAAGAGCGTCATGCTGCCGAAGGCCGCGCTGGGCTACCTCGGCAGTTCGATGTACTACCCCGAGCTGCCCGAGAACAGCGACGATGCCGTGCTGGACTTCATCGACACGACCCGCGAGGAAGGCATCCCTGCCGACGGCTTCCAGCTGTCCAGCGGCTACTGCGCCGTTGAGACCGCCGAGGGCATCAAGCGGTGCACCTTCACATGGAACCACAAGCGCTTCAAGGACCCGGCAGACTGGTTCGCCCAGATGGAAAAGCGCGGCATCGTTGTCTCGCCCAACATCAAGCCCGGTATGCTGCTCGTCCATCCGCTGCTGAACGAGATGAAGGAGAAGGGCATGTTCCTGCCCGCCTCCGACGACAATGCAGGTCTTGACGGTCTGGCTGTCGGTACCTGGTGGGGCGGCCCCGGCCTGTTTGTGGACTACACGAAGGAATCCACCCGCCTGCACTGGAAGCAGTACATTAAGGATGCGCTGCTGAAATACGGCTGCCGTTCCATCTGGAACGACAACTGCGAGTATGACTCCCTCGTTGACAAGGACGCAAAGGTTTACTTTGAGGGCAAGGGCAGCACGATTGGCACGATGAAGCCGGTCATGAGCAACCTGATGTGCCAGCTGTCCAACGAGGCCATCGAGGAGTATGACCCCGACTGCCGCCCGTTCTCGGTCTGCCGTTCCGGTCATGCGGGCATCCAGCGCTATGCGCAGGTCTGGGCCGGTGACAACCTGACCCACTGGGATACCCTGAAATACAACATCGCCACGATTCTGGGCATGGCGCTCTGCGGCGTGTCCAACCACGGCTGCGACATCGGCGGCTTCTTCGGCCCCGCGCCGGAGGGCGAGCTGTTCGTGCGCTGGGTGCAGAACGGTATCTTCCAGCCGCGCTTCTCCATCCACTCCACGAACACCGACAACACCGTCACCGAGCCGTGGATGTACAGCGACAAAAAGCAGTATATCAAGGACGCTATTGACTTCCGCTATAAGCTCAGCCCGACGCTGTATTCCCTGATGGAGCGCGCGCATGAGAACGGCCTGCCCATCTGGCAGCCGACATTCAGCGTTTTCCAGAACGACCCGGCCACCTACGATGAGGGCGTGGACTTCATGTTCGGTGATTCTCTGCTGGTTGCGAACGTCGTTGAAAAGGGCCAGACCGTCCGCCCGGTCTACCTGCCCGTGACAGAGAACGAAAACGAGCGGTTCTACGACTTCTACACCCGCGAGGAATACGCCCCCGGCCAGACGATTGAGGTGCCGGTTGATATTGCCAGCATCCCGCTGTTTGTGCGCAGCGGTGCCATTCTCCCGATGAGCGGCAACAAGCTGCACAACCTGATGACCGAAAAGATCACCGCGCTGGACATCCTGATGGCCCCCGATGTGGATTCCGAGTTCACGCTGTACGAGGATGACGGCCACACGAACGATTACCGCAAGGGCGCGTATCTCAAGACGAAGATCGCCGTCAAGGCAGGCGTCAAGACCGTCGTGACCTTCACGAATGAGGGCAGCTACGAGACCGCCGTCGAGAGCATGTACCTCGATATGATCCACCGCGAGAAGTCCCCGTTCTATGTGCAGGTGGACGGCAAAGAGCTGCCGCACTTCCTGCACCGCCGCAAGTTTGAGGAAGCCGAGAGCGGCTGGTACTACAGCCAGCGTCTCAAGAGCGTCCAGATCAAGTACCCCAACCCCAAGAAAGATCACGAGGTACTTGTCTCGTTCGAACAGTTTGATTTGATCGGGATGTAACCCGGCTTCTTGCCTCCCCTAGCAGGGGAGGTGCCCCGTAGGGGCGGAGGGGTTGAACCTTGCCGCAGCCCGAAATATTTCTGGTAATGGCACGGTTCTCTCCCCCAGCCGCTGCGGCGGAAGCCCCCTCTCAGAGGGGGCCAAGGGGAAAACGGCATACATACAAGAAGGAGAAATACCATGTTCAAAAAATTCGCAGCATTGGCTGCTGCGGCTGCGCTCAGTCTGGGTGTTATGACCGGCTGCGGCGTGTCCGGCACCACCGCCGACTCCACCGGCTACAGCGCCGAGAACCCGCTGGTGCTGACTCTGGCCCACGGCTTGTCCGAGACCCACACTGTCCACATCGCCATGACCCAGTTTGCGGAGGAGGTCGCTGAAAAGACCGATGGCCGCATCCAGGTCAAGATCTTCCCCAACGGCCAGCTCGGCAGCGAGAACGAGAACCTTGAGCAGCTGCAGGCCGGTGTTATCGCCATGACCAAGGTTTCTGCACCCGGTCTGGCTACCTACAACGATGCCTTCAACACTTTCGGCCTGCCCTATATCTTCAACGATACCGATGACTTCTACCATGTCATGGACTCGCAGGAGATGCAGGATTTCTTCCTCTCCACCGGTGACGACGGCTTTGTCACGCTGACCTATTACACCTCCGGCGCACGCTCCTTCTACACGAAGGACCGCGCCATCCGCACGCCCGCCGACCTGAAGGGCCTGAAGATCCGCGTGCAGGATATGAAGAGCCAGACCGATATGATGACCTACCTCGGCGGTATCCCTGTTGCCATGTCCTACGGCGACGTTTACACCTCGCTGCAGACCGGCATCATTGACGGCACCGAGAACAACGAGACCGCCCTGACCACCGGCAAGCACGGCGAGGTCTGCAAGGTCTACTCGGTGGACCAGCACGCCATGATCCCCGACGTTCTCATCATGAGTGAGAAGGTCTGGGAGACCATCAGCCCCGAGGATCAGGAAATCATTCTGGAGGCCGCCCACGATTCCACCGATGCCCACAAGGTCATGTGGGACACCGCTGTGGAGGAGGCCGTCAAGGAAGCACAGGAGACGATGGGCGTTGAGTTCGTCTATGACGTCGACAAGGAAGCCTTCCGCGAGGCAACCCAGCCCATGATCGAAGCCTACGAGGAGCAGTATCCCGGCGTCAAGACGCTGCTGGATACCATCGAAGCCGCAAGAGGGGAGGAGTAAGCCATGAAAAACACCTTTGCTGCCATCAAATTCTGGATGGACAAAATTTTGAGCATTGCCTGCGCCGTGCTGCTTACCTTTATGACGGTGTTGGTTCTGATTCAGGTTTTCTCCCGCTATATCCTCAACAGCCCCGTCGCTTTCACCGAGGAGCTTGTCCGCTACAGCCTGATCTGGACCGGCTTCATCGGCGCGGCCTACGCCTTCTCCACCCGGGAGCACATGTCCCTGACCCTCATCCGTGACAAATTCACCGGCAAGGCGCACACCGCCCTGCTGGTGGCCATCGATGGTCTGATCCTCCTGATGGCCATCTTCGTATTCACGATCGGCGGCTTTAAGCTGGCTGTTTCTGCCAGCCGCGAGTTCTCGGCCCTGCTGGGTATTCCCCGCAGCCTGGTTTACTCCATCGCCCCGATTTCCGGCGTGTTCATCGTCCTGGCGCAGATCATCAACATCTATGAGGACGTCACCGGCGAAAAAGTTGAATCCAAGGAGGGTGCAGACAAATGAGTATCACCATGACCACCGTTATCCTGTTCGCCGTGTTCGGCGTGCTGCTGTTCCTCGGCGTGCCAATCTCCATCAGCATTGTGGCGTCGTCTATCGTGACCGCCATGTCCACCCTGTCCTGGGACCAGATCACCTTTATCACGATGCAGAAGATGAACTCCGGCGTGGAGAGCTTCTCGCTGCTTGCTGTGCCTCTGTTCATTCTGGCCGGCAATATCATGAACAACGGCGGTATTGCCAAGCGCCTGGTCAACTTTGCCCAGCTGTTTGTCGGCAAGATCCCCGGCTCCATGGCGCAGGCCAACATCCTGGGCAACATGCTGTTCGGCGCGCTGTCCGGCTCCTCCGTTGCTGCCGCATCCGCCATGGGCGGCTGCATCAGCCCCATTGAGGAAGAAAACGGCTACGACCCCGCCTACTCCGCCGCCGCCAACATTGCCTCCGCCCCCACCGGCCTGCTGATTCCCCCGACGTCTGCCTTCATTGTCTACTCCACCGTCGCGGGCGGTGTCTCCATCTCCACGCTGTTCATGGCCGGTTACATTCCCGGCATCCTGATGGGCCTGTGCTGCATGGTCGTTGCGTTCATCGGCGCAAAAAAGGCTGGCATGAAAGCCACCGGCATTGACCACAGCCAGAGCATTGCCAAGACCGTCTGGGACGCCGTGCCGTCTCTGCTGCTGATCGTCATTGTCATCGGCGGCATCGTCTCCGGTATCTTCACCGCCACCGAGGGCGCAGGTGTCGCGGTTCTCTACTGCCTGATCCTCTCCATCGTCTATAAGAGCATCGACTTCAAAGGTTTTCTTGGCATCCTGCTCAACTCCGCCAAAACGTCCGGCATCATCCTGTTCCTGATTTCTGCCTCCTCCGCCATGTCCTTCGTTATGGCCTACTCCGGCATCCCGGCAGCCATCTCCAACGGCCTGATGAGCCTGACTGAAAACAAGTACATCATCTTCCTGCTCATGAACATCATCCTGCTGGTCATCGGCATGTTCATGGACATCACCCCGGCCATCCTGATTTTCACTCCGATCTTCCTGCCCATCGCCACCAGCTTTGGCATGACGGAGATCCAGTTCGGCGTTATGCTGATCTTCAATATGTGCCTGGGCAACATCACCCCGCCGGTCGGCTCGGTTCTGTTCGTCGGCTGCGGCATCGGTCATGTCTCCATCGAGCAGGTCACGTCCAAGCTGATCCCCTACTTTGCGGCACTGGTTGCCGCCCTGCTGGCCGTCACCTACATCCCGGCTCTGTCTCTGGGCCTGCCCAGCCTGATGGGCCTGATTTAAATATTGGCTGATTAAAATAGTACAGCCCCCGCCAAGCTCTATGAGTTTCCGGCGGGGGCTGTGCTGCTTTTTTATTCCTTCGATTTTTTATATGCCGTCCCCCAAATCTCCATTGCATCCATGATGGGACGCATGGATTCGCCTAAGTCGGAGAGAGCGTATTCCACCCGCGGCGGCACTTCGGGATAGACGGTACGGGTAATGATCCCATCTACGGCGGCTGCAACTGCGGCAACTGCCACCTGAAATATCTTGGAAAAATTGTACGATTCGCTCGTAAAAGGTTGACGCGGCTGCGTTCGGGGGTATATCATATTTGTATAGATCCTTGCGCGGAGGGAGGAACGCACGATGATCCGAATCGGCATTGTGGACGATGAAAAACAAGAAAGAGACCAACTGAAACAGGCACTGGCGCGGTTTGGCGCGGAGAACGGCACAGAACTGAACGTACAGGAGTTCGACTGTGCGGCAGTCTATCTGGCGGCGCAAGACCGTGATTTTGACATTTTATATCTGGACATTGATATGCCGCAGATGTCCGGCATGGAACTGGCCGAAAAAATCCGGGAGACAGATCAAGACGTCATCCTCATTTTTTGCACGAATTTGCAGCAATTCGCGCTGAACGGGTACAGTGTCGGCGCACTGGGCTTTATTGTAAAGCCGATACAGTGGTACTCCTTCCATATGTATCTGACGCGGGCGCTGAAGGTGCTGCAAAAGCGCGCCGGTCAAAAGACTGCGCCGCCGCACATTGTCGTCAAGGACGGCACCGTGACGCGGCTGCTGGATGCAGCGGAAATCGCCTATGTGGAGGTGCGCCAGCACGACCTGCTGTACAACCTGTGCGGCGGGGACGGTAAGACCGAGATCATCAAAAACCGCGGTTCGATGCAGGAGATCGCGGCGCAGCTGACGCCCTACGGCTTTGTGCGATGCAGTGCCAGTTATCTTGTGAACCTGCGCTGCATCACGGCGGTAAGCCGTATGAATGTCTATATCGGCGGGGCGGCACTGCCCATCGGGCGCACCTACAAGGACGCCTTCACCGAAGCATTCTCCCGATATATGGCAAAAAAGGAGTGGGAAGACCCGTGCCGGTCATAAATTGGATACTGAACCAGCAAATCCAGCTGGGTATGATTCTATGCGCCTGCCTGTTTGCCCCGTGGGGGCAGCGCCGCAGCTGCTTCGTTCCGCGGCTGGCGGCGGGTGTAGGGGTCTTTCTCACACTGACGGATGCCCTGGCATTTCTGCCGCTTTGGGCAAAATTGGTGCTGTATACGACGCTGCTGTTTGGTCTGATATGGTTCAGCTTTGACTGCAGCCCGCTGCACGCCCTGTTTTATACAACCTGTGCCTACGCGGTGCAGCACATTGCCAGTAAGCTGGCCTATATGCCCATTGGTTGGCTGGTTCACCATGGGCGCACGGACAGGCTCGATAGCTTTTTCATTCTGCTTTTCAGCAACCTTGTGGTCTGTCTGGTCATCTACCGGCTGCTCACCCTGCGCATCCGGCGCGGGCGCCTGCTGTTTGACAATGTCAAGACTGTGCTTTACTCCGGCTTTTTCCTGATTGCCGCGGTCTACCTGAGTGTTGTGCTGGAGGATGTTCTGGACAGCAGCGCAGAGTCCTACCTGACCGCCTATCTGGCGCTGAATGCGTTCTGCATCCTGTTTGCCATCACGATTCTGGCGCTGGAATTTTCAAATTGCAGCATCAAGAGTCTGGAACACGAAAATGAAATGCTGGCGCAGCTGCTGGAATGTGACAAGCAGCAGTATGAGCAGGCAAAAAAAAACATGGAAAAAATCAACATCCGCTACCATGACCTGAAACAGCAGTATTCCCGCGCCACAGATGAGGAACGCGCCCGTCTGGAAGAAGAGATGAACAACCTGAACCTGCGCTATTTCACCGGGAATAAGGCCCTGGACATCACACTGACCCAAAAGTCGGCACTCTGCGGGCGGGCAGGTATTCAGCTGGTCTGCTCGGCAGACGGCAGCTGTCTGGAAAATATGAAGCACTACCATATTTACTCCCTGCTGGGCAATGCGCTGGACAATGCCATTGAGTGTCTGACGCAGGTAAACGATGCGTCTAAGCGAGTCATCACACTGGACATCAGCCGCTGCCGTGACATGGCGGTCATCCGCGTGCAGAACTACACCCCCGCACCGCCGACGCTGCGGGACGGCGCTATCGTCACAACCAAGCAGGATACCGAGGAGCATGGCTACGGCATAAAAAGCATCAAAAGCATTGCCGAGCTGTACGGCGGCACGGCAGACTGCTTTGTGGAGGACTCGATTTTTTACCTGGTGGTCACCTTCCCCTGCGGGAAAAGCCAAAAAGAAACTGCATAACCCAAAAGCGACTGCCGAAAGGCGGTCGCTTTGCTTTTCTGTCATTTGTGCCGTGTTTTTTGACGTTTACGCCAACTGCATTGACCCGGGCAACGCTTCCCTTTATGATAGTTTTGTGAAAAAGATACGAAAGGTTTCTGCAAAAGGGAAGTGCGCAGCCCTTGGCAGCAGGCGCATCGTATCATTCATCTGTGACAGTTTAGGAAGGAGAAAAACCTATGGCACAAAAGGAAACCTCAAGCAAGTCCCGCCGTTGGCTGGGCTTGTCCGGCGCGGCTGTGCTGGTGGCCAACCTTGTCCTGACCGGAACGACCATTGCGTTCCAGCAGGAAGGCGAAGTCAACCATGCACTCGGCATCGAAGGCTCTGACGCATCTTACGGCGGCACGGAGTTCTCCGCTGACGGCAGCCTGTCTGACGCAAGCTACGCAAAGTACATCGAAGCCGCTTATCAGTTCTGTGAGCAGGAAGAAGAAGAGGGCAGCGTGCTGCTCTACAACCGCAACAATGCCCTGCCGCTTTCCGAGTCTGAGCGCAACGTCACGGTCTTTGGCCGCGGCAGCATCGACCCGGTGTTCCGCAGCACCGCAGGCGGTTCCTCCACGAACCCGGATTACCAGAAAACCCCCGTTGACGCCCTGCAGGATGCCGGCTTCAACGTGAACCAGACCGTGCTGGACGCCTACGCTTCCGCCGAAGCGCCGAAAGCAAGAAGCGTTTCCAGTGTGGGCGAATATGACCCGGCGCTGTTCACCGGCAGCGTCACCGACTCGTTTGCGTCCTACGGCGATGTCGCGTTTGTTACGCTGTCCCGCTTTGCCACCGAGGGCAACGACCTTGCGATGGTCAACGACGCGGGCAAGCGTATGCTGGAGCTGGACGACAACGAGAAGGCGATCTTCCAGAAAATCAAGGATTCCGGCAAATTCAAGAAAACCGTCGTCCTGCTGAACTCCGTCTTTGCGATGGAGATGGACTGGCTGGATGACTACAATGTTGACGCCGTGCTGTGGGTCGGCAACCCCGGCTTCTACGGTATGCCCGGCGCCATCCGCGTTGTGACCGGTGAGGTCAACCCCTCCGGTCACACCACCGCCACCTTTGCCGCCAACTCCCTGTCCGCGCCCAGCGCCGAAAACTTCGGTCTGCACGCCTACAACTACGGCAGCAAAACGCCCCGCGCGGCAGGCGACAGCTTTGTCAGCTATAACGAAGGCATCTATGTCGGCTACCGCTACTACGAGACCCGCTACGAGGACACCATCCTCGGTCAGGGCAACGCCGATTCCACGGTTGGCACCAAAGCCTCGACCGACGGCTGGAACTACGCCGAGGAGGTCTGCTTCCCCTTCGGCTACGGTCTGTCCTACACGACCTATGAGTACAGCCTTGACAAACTGGACTACAACAGCGACACCGACACCTTTACGGCGACCGTCACGGTGAGCAATACCGGCGACAGGGACGGCAAGGCTACGGTGGAGTTGTACGCACAGACCCCCTACACCGACTACGACAAGCAGAACAACGTCGAAAAGTCCTCGATCCAGCTGCTGGGCTATGACAAGATCGAGGTGGCCGCAGGTGCATCCGAGACTGTCACGGTCGATGTGCCCGGCTACTTCCTCGCCTCCTATGACGCCAACGGCGCAAAGGGCTACATCCTCGATGCGGGCGATTACTACTTCGCCGTCGGCAACGGCGCACACGAGGCACTGAACAATGTGCTGGCCGCCAAGTGCGGTGACGCCGTTGCAGGCAAGCTGATCGATCAGGACGGCAATGTCGTCACCGGCAACACTGCCGCCGTGGCCACCTGGACCGCCCCCAACACCGAGGTCGATACCCAAAAGTACCGCAACTCCCGTTACAACAGCGATGTGGAAGTCACGAATACCTTCGACGACGCTGATGTGAACTACTGGGCGAACGACGACGAAAAAATCACCTACCTGTCCCGCAGCGCGTGGGATACGACCTACCCCACCACGCTGGAGACCCTGACGGTCAACGATAAGCTGTACAACGGTCTGAATATGCAGACCTACGTCAAGGCAGCCGATGCCAAGAGCGTTTCCGACTTCAACCTCGGCGTGGAGCTGGATGAGAAGATCAACTTCAGCGATATGATCGGCGTCGCCTTCGACGACCCGAAGTGGAACGACTTCCTTTCTCAGCTGACGCTGAGCGATCTGCTCATCAATATGGGCGACTCCAAGGGCATCAAGGCTGTCAAGGCTGTCAACAAGCCCGGCTGCACCATCGTCGATGGTCCCGAGGGCATGAACGGTCAGTTTAAGTACGGAGACCGCCGCAACTGCACCGGCTGGGCTACGCTGCCCATCGTCGGCGCAACCTGGAACCACGATGTGCAGACCCGCTTTGGCGAGATGTACGGCGAGGATGCGCTGTATGCGTCCATCCCCATCGCCTACGCGCCCGGCGCGGACACCCTGCGCTCTCCCTACTCCGGTCGTACCTCTGAGTATTTCTCCGAGGACGGCGTTCTCAGCTACTATGCTGCCAAGGCCGTTTCCCACGGTATGCGCAACAAGGGTCTGATCGGCACGGTCAAGCACTTCTTCCTGAACGAGCAGGAAGCCGGTCGTCAGGGCATCTCCACCTTTGCGAACGAGCAGTCCATCCGCGAGATCTATATGCGCGCCTTTGAGGGTTCTCTGGCTGAGGGCGATTCTCTCGGCGTTATGACCGCTTACAACCGTATCGGCGTTATGTACGCTGCCGCCAACCAGGGCATCCAGCACATCCTGCGCGACGAGTGGAACTACGGCGGCTACATCATCGACGATGCGCTGACCGCGTCCGAGTATTCCTCTGCCCCCGAAATGCTGATGGCAGGCAACAACATCTTCTGCCTGGATACCGCCCGCCCGAACGAAATCGAGAAGCTGATCACCAGCACCGATGACGGCGACCTGCTGCAGAAGGTCATCGACTCCAACCATTATCTGTACTACATCATGCTGCAGTCCTCTATGGGCGGCTCCGGCGCGGAGGACGTTGTCGTTTCCGACGCAGCCCCGTGGTGGCAGACGACCCTGCGCGCTCTCGATGTTGTGTTCTGCGCACTGGCAGTTGCCGCTGTCGTGATGTATGTGCTGCATACCTACACGGACGTTTTCTCCGAGGAAAAGCGGAAGAATCGTGCCGCCAAAAAGAATTGATGGAGGTGGAACCTGATGAATAAAGGCTTGAAAAATAAAGGGCTGGGCAGCTGGTTCTGCCTTGCCGCAGCGCTGGTCGCGCTGATCACCGGCATTGTATTCCTGCTCACACAGGCCACGGCTGCCCCTCTGGGTCACTCCGGCACGATGGCCGGCGTGGTGCTGCTGGTCGGTGCTGCCGCTTCGCTCGTTTTCTTCTTTGTTTCCGTTCCGTTCAGCGCACTGATTCAGGCGGTCATTTATAACATTGCCCTGTATCTTGTCGTTGTGCAGTTGTATTTCGTCTTTGCCGACGTCATCAACCATGTCACCTTTGCGGGCGGCAACGCCGGTCTGTGCGTGTTTTATATGGTCGGCACGTTCATTGCCTGCCTGCTCAGCGTGATTGCCTGCTTCTGCAAGCAGACGAAAACCGGCGAGGCAAAAGCCACCGGAAAACAGTTTGCTGCCGCCGGTGCGGTGGTTGTGGTCGCTGCGGTCTGCGTGGGCGGTTTCTCCCTGCAGAGCAGCAGCCTGCCCTCGAACGACGATGCGGCGGTTGCCCCCGATGCGGCGCAGACTTCTGCCGAGGGTCCCGTTATGAACTACAACGACAACGAGTACGTATCCAAGACGCTGGATGACCTGGTTGCCATCCCGCAGGAAACCTGGGAAGCCAAGGAGCCGAACGGGGAAGTCGCCTACTTCTTCGAGGGTCAGTACACCGAGGGCTTCAGCACCGTCGTGGATCCGGCCTGTCTTGATATGTACTGCTACACCGACGGTTCGATGTGGGGTTCCTTCAGCGGTCCCAGCACCTCCGTGGGCGGCGACTCTATCTCCCATGTTTACGGCTACTGGTACAACTACGATGAAAACGGCGACAAGAACTTCGTCATTCATCTGCTGGGCAATCAGGACGCCGACGGCACTGTGCGCCCCACCGATGTGGATGGCGGCGCAGATGCGGATATCTTCATCTTTGACACCGACCACGGCGCATACAGTATGGAAGCCAGCCTGAGCTATGGCGTTATGGGCGGTGCGTTCACCCGCAACATCAACATCTACGGTCAGCCCTATGCCCCTGCCAAGAGCCTGACGATCGATGCCTCCAACCTGCGCACCTTCTACACGGGTGACACCTTCAACCCGGGCGAGCTGGTTGTGACGGCTATCCGCGCCAACGATGCGGAGGAGTCCATCTGGGGCGGTCGCTTGACCTTCACCGGTTACGACAGCGACACCGCAGGCACCAAGACCGTGACGGCCTCCTTCCTGGGTGCGACCGCTACGTTTGAAGTGCAGGTCGAGGATCTGGTCACCGAGCAGTACACGGGCAGCTATGAGCTGGTGCAGGGCGAGACGCCCACCGCAACGGATGCCGTGATGCTGGTGGATTACTCCCACAAGGTCTGCACGCTGACTGCCGCCGACGGCTCTGCATCCATCACCGGCACGCTGGTGGATGTGCAGGACGATGCCCTTACCATGACCCTGAACGGCAGCGAAGCCCTGACGGTGCCCATCACCAAGGGTGAGGACGGCAGCAAGCAGCTGACCATCCCCGCCCACGACGAAATCGTCTCCGGCTGGGGCTCCAGCACCACCTACTCCATCAACGAGGCTGTGGTCACGCTGGCGGCAGAGTAAGCGTCCATTGTCCCTGATAAAACCTAACGGTACTTGCTGAATAAAAGCCGCGTCTGATGTCTGCTTGCAGGCGTTGGATGCGGCTTTTCTTATGAGAAGGGAAAATATATGCAAAATACAGAACTTTTGCTGAAAGAATTGACCTTGGAAGAAAAATGCGCCCTGCTTTCCGGCGCGGAAACCTTCAAAACGCGGGGTATGCCCAAACACGGCATCCCGCAGATCTGGCTGTCGGACGGTCCCCACGGCTTGCGCAAGCAGGCGGGGGAGAGCGACCACTTGGGGCTGAATCCCAGCGTGCCCGCCACCTGCTTCCCCACAGCATCCGCCATCGCCAACAGCTGGGATGCCGCGCTGGGCGAGGAAATCGGCGCAGCCTTGGGCGAGGAAGCCGCTGCGCAGGAAGTGTCGGTGGTGTTGGGACCGGGGCTTAATATGAAGCGCAACCCGCTGTGCGGGCGCAGCTTTGAGTATTTCTCCGAGGACCCGTATCTCGCGGGCAAGCTGGCGGCGGGATATATTCGCGGCATCCAGTCCAAGGGCGTAGCCGCCTGCCCGAAACATTTTGCCGTCAACAGCCAGGAAACGCGGCGTATGGCTTCGGATTCCATCGTGGACGAGCGCACCCTGCGGGAAATCTACCTGACCGGGTTTGAAATTGCCGTCAAAGAGGGGCATCCCCGCAGCATTATGTCGTCCTACAATCTTGTGAACGGTACGTACGCCAACGAGAATAAGCACCTGCTCATGGAGATCCTGCGCGGTGAGTGGGGCTTTGACGGCGCGGTCATCACCGACTGGGGCGGAAGCAACGACCACGCGCTGGGTGTGAAAAACGGCTCCACGCTGGAAATGCCCGCGCCCGGCGGGGACAGCGTGCGCGAACTGCTGGCGGCGGTGGAAAGCGGGAAAATCTCTGAATCCGACATCGACGCCCGCTTGTCAGAGTTGCTGCCGCTGGTGTTTGATACCAAGGCTGCGCTGGACGCTGCCCCGCGTGAGTTTGATGCGGCAGCCCATCATGCGCTTGCCCGCCGCGCCGCCGAGGAAAGCCTTGTGCTGCTGAAAAACGAGGGCGCTTTGCTGCCGTTGGCGGCGGGTACCAAGGTGGCTGTCATCGGCGACTTTGCCAAAAATCCGCGCTATCAGGGCGCAGGCTCCAGCATGGTGAACTCGACACAGGTGGATGTGCTGCTGGATAAGCTGATCGACTCCGAGTTGAACGTCATCGGGTATCAGCAGGGCTTTGACCGCCACGGTAAGCCGGATGCGGCTTTGCAGAAATCTGCCTGCGAACTGGCGACACAGGCGGATACAGTTATATTGTGCATGGGTCTGGATGAAATCGCTGAGAGTGAGGGGCTTGACCGCAGCAATCTGCGCCTTGCGCAAAATCAGGTGGATCTGCTGCAGGCTGTGGCGGCTGTCAACCCGAAAATTGTCGTGGTATTGTACAGCGGCAGCGTAGTCGAAACGCCGTGGCTGGACAACTGCCAAGCCCTGTTGTACGCCGCCTTAGGCGGTCAGGCGGGGGCGGGCGCCGTTGCGGATGCACTGACCGGCAAGGTCAACCCCTGCGGCAAGCTGGCAGAAACATGGCCGTTGGCCTACGCCGACGTACCCAGCGCCGCCGACTTTGCCACCCGCCGCAAGACTGTGGAGTACCGCGAGGGGCTGTACATCGGCTACCGCTACTTTACCACGGCGGAAAAAGCTGTGCGCTTCCCGTTTGGCTATGGCATGAGCTACACGACGTTTGCGTACAGCGATTTGGTCGCCGATGAACATGGGGTCAGCCTTACCGTAACGAACACCGGCAGTGTGGCAGGAACGGAAATTGTGCAGCTGTATATTGCTAAAAAGAACAGTGAGCTTTTCCGCCCTGCAAAGGAACTGAAAGGCTTTGCCCGCGTAACGCTTGGCCCCGGTGAGAAACAGCGCATCACCATCATGCTGGACGATAAGGCGTTCCGTTTCTGGAATGTCAAGGCTAACCGCTGGGAAATCGAGGGCGGCGAGTACGAGCTGCTTGTCGGCGCAAGCGTGGAGGACATCCGGCTGTGCGAGAAAATCTCCGTACATGGAACGGCTACCGTGCATCCGTATGAGGATAGGGACCTGGATTGCTATTATAAGGGCGATGTGCTGCACGTTTCCGATGCGGACTTTGAAAAGCTGTTGGGGCATCCCATCCCGAAAGGCAAAACCAAAATTGACCGCAATCTGACCTTGGGCGAACTGAACCACGCCCGCAGCCCGCTGGGGTGGCTTGTCTGGCTTGTGCTGACGATCCTGCTGGATGTCAGCTATAAACGCGGCAAGCCGGACCTGAACATCTTGTTCCAGTACAATATGCCCCTTCGCGCCTTGGCAAAGATGACGAACGGTGCCATCAGCATGGGCATGGTGGACGGCATTGTCATGGAATTGCAGGGCTTCTGGATTCTGGGTCTTGTGCGGGTGATTTATGAAGCGATTAAGAATGTGGTGCTGAATGCGCAGATGGAAAAGCGTCTGCGCGGCGCTTGATGGAGGTTGCATTATGCAGTTTTGGAATAATTTTGCGGCTAAACACCCCGCCGCAGCCAAGTGGGTGCGCGAGGGCGGTTTGTTCGTCATCGTGTCGAATCTGATCACCGTGTTCAAGTATCTGCTGCTGCAATTTCTGCCCGCTGCGTTCAGCAGTCTGCCGGTGGTGGATTTCGGCTGGCCCGGCGTGGATGTGACCCTGTTTGGGGAAACCTTCAAGTGGAACATCCTCGGCTA
>JABLTO010218580.1_pt1 | contig 15831 bp, 18 predicted proteins | sample 7160091 | NCBI WGS metagenome assembly JABLTO01 (sample SAMN14651225, study PRJNA627086) | human gut metagenome | isolation source: feces | host: Homo sapiens
CCGGCAGCAGCCAGAACGAAACCGACAGAGCCGGAAAAGCTACTCTTTTTTTCTTTCATAATTCATTAAGTTCCCCCATCAAAATTTATAGTTCGTTTCTATTTTAACGGAAATAAAATTAAGTGCAAATAAATAAAGTTTATTATAAAGAAACTAATTTAAAGAAAAGTTTCCTGATACTGTACAAAAGTACGTATATTTCGCTATAATAATAACATATAAAAAATATAATGAATAATGTATAGTATGAGGAAACAAAATGAGTGAATTCACATATCATGTAGGTCAGCAGATCAGAAAATACCGAAAAGCCGGAAAAATTACCTTGCAGCAGCTGGCAGATGCAATCCACAAAAGCAGGGCTACAGTCTGCAAATATGAAAATGGGGAAATCTCTGTTGATATAGAAACTTTGTATGAGATCAGTCAGGTGCTGCAGGTGTCAATGGCACAATTGACTACGTATCAGGCACCGGAAGACAGATTAGTTGGAAACGCACTGGAATTATCAAATAAGAATCCTTTTTTCCAGGCAAAAAAACTGTATTTCTATTTTTATGACGGACGATACCAGAGAATGAAGGATGGTATTATTGATATTTATGATAAACAGGAGGACAGTGGCTGTTATGAAGCAACACTTTCCATATGTACTGTATCAGCAACAGGACGGAGCAGTGAGATTTTTTATACGGGAAAAGTACTCTACAGCGATATGCTGATTCGTTTTTCTTTTGTAAACCAATATAATCCGCTGGAAGAAGATCTTCTCTATATCTTTAATCCACTGGAGCGGCGTGATTTCACAGTGGGACTTCTCTGTGGTATTTCAAGCGCAGACCTGATGCCCTGCGCATTCAAATGCCTGATCACCCTGAAACCACAGGAACTGACAGAAGAATTCCGTCAGCAGCTTCTTTTTACCAAAAAGGACCTTAAGCGCTGGGAGCAGCTTAATATGCTGATGGTTGATAACTGGTCTTAAGTAGGATACGATATGAAATATGTACAACGACACCGATGTTTTACCATTTTTACAGACATTTGTGACAGTAACATTAATTGCGGATAATTATAAAACGGTAATGGTTGCTGTGTTTTATTTTCATTGTTATAATTATAAAAAGAGCAGAAAGAGGGTGAGAACATGGAACAGGTCATTAGCATTGGAAAACAGGATTATGAGGAAATCATAAAAGAAAACTATTTCTATATTGATAAAACGGATTTCATCCGGGAGTGGTGGGAATCCGGAGATGATGTTACACTGATCACCCGACCGAGACGTTTTGGAAAAACTCTGAATATGAGTATGTTGAAATGTTTTTTTTCAAATCAGTATTCAGGTAAAGATTATCTGTTTGAGAAACTTTCAATCTGGAAAAACCTGAAATACCAGAACCTGCAGGGTACTTTTCCGGTAATTTATATGAGTTTTGCAGATGTGAAAGCAGATAATTATGAAGAGTGTCGGAATGGAATTATTGCTATTATAAATGAAGTATATCAGTCTCACAGATATCTGCTGAATTCAGATATCCTGACAGAAGGCGAAAGAGAACTGTTTAAAGTACTGGACAGTTATACCAGCAATCCTTCACCGGATAAACGGATCACGAATGAAATAATATCCAGATCAATAAAAACATTATCTTCCTGCCTGATGCGCTTTTATGAGAAAAAGGTTATTGTTCTTCTTGATGAATATGATACACCCATGCAGGAAGCATATATGTATGGTTACTGGGATGAACTGACAACATTTATCAGAGCTCTTTTTAATTCAACATTTAAGACAAATCCCTATATGGAAAGAGCGATGCTCACAGGAATTACAAGAGTATCAAAAGAATCAATATTTTCGGACCTGAATAATCTGAATGTTATTACTGCTGTTTCCGAAAAATATGCCTCATGTTTTGGCTTCACAGAACGGGAAGTTTTTGAAGCACTGGAAAGGTTTGGACTGGGAGATCAAAAAGAAGAAGTCAGGAACTGGTATGACGGTTTTACTTTTGGAAAACTTAAAGACATTTACAATCCATGGTCTATTACCAACTTTCTGGATAAAAAGAAATTTGATACTTACTGGGCATCCACAAGTTCTAATGGACTGATCAGTAAGATTCTCCAGAGTTCACCGTCTGATATCAAAGAAAAGATGGAAATGCTGATAAATGGAAACGAAATTGCCGTAAATTTTGATGAGCAGATAGTTTTTGAACAGCTGGAAAAAAATCCAGGCGCAATCTGGAGTCTTATGACGGCCAGCGGATATCTTAAAATAGAAAGCATAGAACAAAAAGGTCTGCTGCGCGTGCCATGGTATCATCTCAGGATTACAAACCTGGAAACATTGAGTATGTTCTGCAATATGTTTCAGAACTGGTTCAGTGCGTCAGCGACCGGGTATAATGGATTTATAGAGGCACTTTTAAATAGAAATAAAAAAGAAATGAATGCTTATATGAATGACGTGGCGCTTGCGACATTCAGCAGTTTTGACACTGGCAGACACCCTTCCGGAAAGACAGAACCCGAAAGATTTTATCATGGATTTGTCCTTGGACTGCTTGTGGAACTGCGAGATCATTATGTGGTGAAGTCAAACAGGGAAAGCGGTTATGGCAGATATGACGTGCTGTTATTGCCATTAAACAAAAAAGACTGTGCTTTTATTCTGGAATTCAAAGTGCGTGATCCGGAGGAAGAAAAAACGCTGGAAGATACTGCCAATGCAGCATTAAAGCAGATTAAAGAAAAAAATTATGACGAAGAAATTCTGGCGTCTGGAATACCGGAAAAGAATATTTATCACTATGGATTTGCATTTGAAGGAAAAAAAGTACTGATTAAATAAGAAACAACAAAAAAGCTTTCGTGGATGAAATCTCCATGAAAGTTTTTTTATTTGCAACATTTTCCCAGTCCCGGGTGTTTATATAGTGAAAAGAAAATCACAGGACATGAAAGGAGTCTGGAAATTATGAAGAAAAAATTACTGGCAGGGATTATTGCAGGAGTCATGACATTATCTATGGCTGGAACGGCGTCTGCGGCAGTTGTTCCCGGAGCTGATGTACAGAATCCATATGAAATTACATATGACAGAAATGGAAATGCAACAATGATCTCGTATGATGAAGGTGTTTCCGATCCTGTCTGCGGAGTGCAGAAGAACAAAAAATCAAACTTTACATTAAAGGTAAAATCCGGCATCAAAGGTTATAAATGCACTGGAAAATCCTGGCTCAACAAAAAGACATTACAGGTAGTTTATAAGCAGAAAAAAGGCAAAAATAAAAATCAGATCACGATCCGCAAGGCAAAGGGCAAAGGCGATATCAGTGGTGATCACAATACCTGGGCAATGACTGTCACGGCAACCGTAAACGGCAAAAAAGTGAAGATAAAAGGAAATAAAAAAGCAGTCAGTGTTGCAACATGGAGAGCAGGAAAGTATACTTATTCTGTCACATTTGCCAGACCTGTACGACTGAAAACAATGACCAGTCTGGTGAAAAAAATAAAGTAACAGGTTTACAATAATAACCTGAAAAGAAAGACAGACTACACATGGAAAACACCTGGTTAATGAGTAGAACAATATATAAAAAAGAAAGAATTCAGGATAAAATCCAGAGGATAATGTGGAAAATCATCTGTTATTTTTCCAAAGATGTTGATAATGAAAACAAATCATTATCCCGTACAGAAGAGATCAATGCCACAGCTGTGCGAATTCTGAATCTGTATGAAAATGATATCCTGAGAATGGCATATTCCTATCTTCATAACATGGAAGATGCAGAGGATATCGTGCAGGAAACGGTGATCTGTTACTGGCAGAAAGCACCGGAAAATATGGATATGGCAAAAGAAAAAGCATGGCTCCTGACGGTAGCGTCCAATCTGAGCAAAAATAAAATACGATACAAAAAACTCAGGAAAACAGATGAGCTGCTGGACACATTTGCGCAGGAAGAAAGAGAAGACCTTTCTTTTGTGTGGGAGGCAGTAAAATCACTTCCCGTGAAATACAGGGAAGCAGTGCATTTGTTTTATTATGAAGGATATCCGACCCGGGATATAGCACAGATCCTGCACAGGAATGAGAGCAGTGTGCGTTCTGATCTGCGGAGAGGACGGGAACAGCTGAAAAAAATTCTGAAGGAGGCATATGATTTTGAATAGATCTTATGATGAAATTATGGAAAAAATTAATATGTCTGAGGAAGCACATGACAGGATCCTGTCTAATGTTGTAAAAGAATGTTCTGAAGGATCATCAGCGCAGTCTCATATTCTGCGAATGCAGAAACCCCTCCGGTATCTGGCAGTGGCCGCGGCTGTGCTTGTCTGTGTGATCGCAGTTCCTGTGATTTATCATTTGCAGAATGGGGCTGTTAAACAGGAGTACAATAATACAGCAGGAATTTCAGAAACAGACAGGGCGGTTACGGCAGAGAATTCTGCTGAGACAGATGAGACAGTTATGTCAGATGAGGCGGCTGAAACAGAGTCAGCAGATGAAACTACTATGTTGGCAAATGGAATCGTTGAATGTGCGTCATCAGAAGAATTATCCGACAAAGTGGGATTTTTCATCTATGATTTGCAAAAAGAAACTCTGCCTTTCAAAGTAAATTCAACCGCATACTATTCCTATTGGGATGAACTGGCAGAAATCGAATACGATGGAGATAATGGAGATTATGCTACTTATCGTATGCAGGCAGGAGAGGATGATCCTTCCGGAGATTATAATGAATATTCCCTGCAGGGTACAATCACTTTGAAAAATAAAAATATCCAGGTCAGCCTGAAAGGAAATGATACTTCTTATAATCTTGCAGGCTGGAAATACGAAGGTTATTCATACTCCCTGTATTTCTCAGAGGGAATCTCAAAAGAAGATTTCATGAAAATTCTTGAGGAAACTGAAATGCATGCGGAATAGAACACTTTGTGCAATGTCAATCAATTTATGGACTCCGTTCTCAGTAACGGGGTCTGTTTTGTTGTACAAATACAGAAATAAATGTTATTATCATTTCATGAAACGGAGGTACAGGATGAACGACAACAAAATTCCTCACAGAGATGAAGGATTACAGGGAAATGAAAAAATAGAGCAGGCGATCGCCGGATTGCAGAAGGAAGCAACACAGGAAATGCTTGCACACACACTGACAGTGATACGCCGCAGAATGAGGGAAAAAGGCCAGCTTATTATTGCAGTGGATCCTCCAAAGGGAGATGGACAGATACAGTTACAGGCAGTAAAGACAGATGATGGTAAGCAGTGGTGGGCAGCTTTTACCGGTTTTGAAGAAGAACTGAAAGGTGGAGACAGTGTGAAATCCACTTTTCTTACAGACATAGAGAAACTGTTTGAATCAGCACTTACTGTGGACGAGATCGAGGGTGTGATCATTAATCCATGGAACCGTACGATCATGCTGAATAAAAGGCTGATCAGCATCATACTTGGAAAAAATATATAAGTATTTCCGGGCAGAAGGGAATTATTTTATGAATATAAAAGTAATATTTATGGATATCGACAATACGCTCCTTGATTTTGATGCAGGAGCTGAAGCTGGTATGAAGGAATGCTTTCATAAGGCGGGACTTGTATATAAATCGGAAATGTTTAAGGTATTTACGGAAGAAAATAATAAAATATGGAGAAGAATAGAAAAGGGCGAATTGTCAATTGATGATCTTTTTTATGTGAGATGGCAGGCGATCCTTGGACGACTCGGACTGGAGGCTGACGGAGTACAGATGGAAAAAGATTTTCGGGTCTGTCTCTATAACAGTGCCGTACCAGTGCCCGGAGCAAAAGAAATCCTTACATATCTTGCACCGAAATATTGTCTCTGCGCGGCAAGCAACGGACCATACGATCAGCAGATCAATCGCCTTCAGAAGGCAGGAATGCTGCAGTATTTTGAACATTGTTTTGTATCCGAAAAGATAGGCGCAGACAAGCCGGGAAGAGAGTTTTTCGATGGCTGCTTGCGTGAACTGCCGGGAATCCTGCCACAGGAGTGTATGATGATCGGTGATTCAATGACTGCTGATATTGCCGGCGGAGTGACATACGGACTCCGGACCTGCTGGTTTGATCACCACAGAACAGGCCAGGAGCCGGATACCGATATAAAACCGGATCATATCATTACTGATCTTTTACAGATCAGAGAAATACTCTGAAAAGGAGACATCATATGATAATCGAAAACAACCCCAAAGAACTTGCCGCAATGAAGAAATTTCATGAAGGTGACCGCAAAGAAGGCCTCCGCCTGCAGGAAGAATTTGCATCAGAATTTCGTAAAGAATATGCGGAGAAAGACCACTGTCCGTGCCTCAAAGCCTGTCGCTATCATGGAAACTGTAAGGAATGTGTGGCAATCCACAGAGCACATCAGGAGCACGTGCCAAACTGCATGCGTCCGATGATAAATAAAAAAATCCGGATACTGTCAGAGCTTACAGAGCATACCATAGCAAATGAGATCGAGGCACCGAAGGAAGTTTTACGTAAAAACATCAACACAGATAAAGACCAGACACAGAGGTAATAAATATGAACTTCAAAGAATCAGCAGAAAAAAATGAACAATGGATCATAGAGCAGAGAAGATTTTTTCATGAACATCCGGAGCTTTCTTATAAGGAAGTAAATACTACGAAAGAAATCGGAAAACGACTGGAAGAAATGGGCGTGACACCGCATTATTACCCGGATTTCAATGGCCTCTGGGCAATGATCGAAGGTGGCCAGGCAGGACCAGACACAAAAACAGTAGCACTGAGAGCTGATATTGACGCACTTCCTGTAGAAGAACATACCGGGCTTCCGTTCAGCAGTAAGAATCCGGGTGTTATGCATGCATGCGGACATGATGCACATATCGCAATGCTCCTGGGCGGCATAAAAATGCTGCTGGAACAGAAAGAAAATCTGAAGGGAAATGTAAAAATCCTTTTTCAGGCGGCAGAAGAATCCTGTCATGGCGCTGAATATTATGTAAAACATGGCTTTCTGGACGGAGTAGATGCTATCTATGGTACGCACATCTGGGGTGATATTGATGCACCTTATATGAATTTTGAAGCCGGCCCGAGAATGGCAAGCTGTGATAATTTTACTATAGAAGTTGAGGGTGTTTCAGCACACGGATCCTCACCGCACCAGGGAGTGGATGCAATTCTCACAGCAGCTTATATCCTCACGGAAATTCAGTCAATAGTGTCAAGGACAAATGATCCATTGAATCCGCTGGTTGTTACCGTTGGTAAAATTGAAGGCGGACAGAATTTCAATATTATCGCGAATAAAGTAGTGATGGAGGGAACAACCAGAACACATTCACCGGAAATGCGCAGACAGGTTGAACCTCTTCTCAGAAGAGTCGCAGAAAATGTTGCCGCATCCATGGGTGCAAAAGCGACTCTGAAGTTTCATTATTATCCGGGGCCGATCATCAATGACCATGAGGATATACTGAAGATCGCTCAGAATGCTGCAGTTAAGATGTATGGAGAAGAGGTTCTGAAACCATTTACCAAAATCATGGTCAGTGAAGATTTTGCTTATTTTATGGAAAAAGTTCCAGGTGTTTTCGGATTTGTGGGAAGTCGGAATAAAGAACTTGGATTTACAGCCAAAAATCATAATGATCATTATACGGTTGATGAGAGCGTTCTGAAGCGTGGAGCAGCAATGTATGCACAGTTTGCATATGACTTTCTGGAGTCAGAAAAGAAGTAAAACCGGTTGACATAATATGATTTTTCAGTAATAAAATATGAGATACTAAGATCCCGTCAGTGAAAATTCTTTTTACAAAGATTTTACACCAGCGGGATTTTATTTTTTACTTTGGATTTTTATAATTGCACTTGTCAATAAGAAAACAATTGAATAAAGCAAATAAAGAGGAGATTTAATCATGAAGAAAAAAATCGCAGCAATCTTAACAGCAGCAATGATCGGAACCACAGTTTTTGCATCTGTAGCAAACGCAGCAACAGGAGCAATTGATGTTATTTCACGTGAAGACGGATCAGGAACAAGAGGTGCATTTATTGAGCTGTTCGGTATTGAAGAAAAACAGGGCGATGAAAAAGTAGATATGACAACAGAAGATGCAAGTATCACAAACAGTACTTCCGTAATGATGACAACTGTAGCAGGAGATGAAAATGCAATCGGATACATTTCTCTTGGTTCTCTGAACGACACTGTAAAAGCTGTTAAAATTGACGGAGCAGAAGCATCAGCAGAAAACGTTGCAAACGATACATACAAAGTATCCCGTCCATTCAACATTGTAACAGGTGAAAAAGTAAGCGATGCAGCACAGGATTTCATTAACTATATTATGAGCTCTGATGGACAGCAGATTGTTGAAGATAATGGATATATCAAAGTTGATGATAAAGCAGCAGCATATGAGCAGAGCGATGCAGAAGGCAAAGTAGTAGTTGCCGGTTCTTCTTCTGTAACACCTGTAATGGAAAAACTGAAAGAAGCATATGAAAAAGCAAACGGTGGAAAAATCACTGTAGAAGTACAGCAGAGTGATTCTACAACAGGTATTACTTCCGCAGCAGAAGGTATCTGTGATATCGGAATGGCTTCCCGTGAACTGAAAGATGAAGAAACAAGTGAAAATCTTACAGCAACAGAAATTGCAAGAGACGGTATTGCAGTAGTAGTAAATAATGATAACGATGTTGATGAACTGACCAGCGACCAGGTAAAATCCATCTTCACAGGTGAAACAACTGACTGGGATGACCTGGCTAAATAATAAGGGTTAAAGAGGAGAATAAACAGAGGCCCGGTTCACCGGGCTTCTGGTATGTTCAGAGAGAAGAGAGGAAGCATTCTGTATGAATAGATTTAAAGAACAGGCCATGAAAATTGTTTTTATGGTTGCTGCCTGTGTTTCAGTACTGGCAGTATTTTTGATTTGTCTGTTCCTGTTTGCAAATGGAATTCCGGCGATAGCCAAGATCGGGCCGCTTCAATTCCTGCTTGGAACAGTGTGGAAACCTTCTAATGACAAATTTGGGATTTTTCCAATGATCATTGCCAGTATCTATGTAACTGGCGGTGCAATTCTGGTAGGAGTGCCGATTGCATTACTGACATCTGTGTTTATGGCTCGTTACTGTCCACAGAAAATATATCGACCGCTGAAGTCCGGAATTGAACTGATGGCAGGTGTTCCATCTATCGTATATGGCTTCTTTGGTCTGGTACTTATGGTTCCACTGATCAGAAATACATTCGGAGGAACAGGAACCAGCTGGCTGGCAGCTTCCCTTCTCCTGGGAATCATGATTTTGCCGACCATTATAGGTCCTACAGAATCAGCACTCAGAAGTGTTCCGGAAAGTTATTATGAAGGTTCTTTGGCACTGGGAGCAACAAAAGAAAGAAGCATTTTTGTAGTTATGCTTCCGGCAGCAAAATCCGGTATTCTTGCGGCAGTAGTTCTTGGAATTGGCCGTGCTATCGGAGAAACAATGGCAGTTATCATGGTAGCCGGAAACCAGGCGAGAATGCCAGCAGGTATTCTGAAAGGTCTTCGTACCATGACTGCAAATATCGTTACAGAAATGGGTTACGCAACAGGACTTCACAGAGAAGCACTGATAGCAACAGGTGTGGTACTTTTTGTATTTATCCTGATCATTAACCTGAGTCTTTCATTACTGAACAGGAGGTCAGAGAATGCAAACTAATGCAGCGGCAATAGATCCGGCGGTGAATAAAATGGAAAAAAGAAATAAAACAACAGCAGCAGACCGCATTAAATCTTATATAAATCATCCAGGTTCCGGAATACTGGCACTTCTTACTGTTGGGGCGGCTGTAATTACTTTTGCAGTGCTGATATTCCTTGTTGCCTATATTCTGGTCAAAGGAATTCCGTATCTGACACCTGAGCTTTTCAGCCTGGAATATACATCAGAGAATGTTTCCCTGATGCCTTCTCTGATCAATACTTTTATCATGACAGCACTTTCCCTTGTGATCGCAGCACCGATTGGTATTTTTGCAGCAATCTACCTTGTTGAATATGCGAAAAAAGGAAACAAACTGGTTCAGGTCATCCGTATTACAGCTGAAACACTTTCAGGGATTCCGTCCATTGTATTTGGCCTGTTTGGTATGCTGTTTTTTGTAACAGCACTTCACTGGGGACTTTCACTTCTGGCAGGTGCATGCACACTGGTCATCATGGTTCTTCCTCTGATTATGAGAACGTCAGAAGAGGCATTAAAAGCAGTTCCTGATTCTTACAGAGAAGCAAGTTTCGGGCTTGGAGCAGGTAAACTCCGTACAATATTTACGATTGTTCTGCCATCAGCAGTGCCCGGCATTCTGGCAGGTATCATTCTTGCGATCGGGCGTATTATTGGTGAGACGGCAGCCCTTCTTTATACTTCCGGTACAGTAGCCCAGGTTCCGAACCTGATGGGTTCCGGACGTACACTGGCTCTTCATATGTATGTACTTTCAAGTGAAGGACTTCATATGAACCAGGCATCTGCGACAGCAGTTGTTATTCTTTTATTTGTACTGCTTATTAACGGTTTGTCCGGTATGGTGGCAAAACGTATCGCGAAAGGATAAAAAACATGACTGAAAATAATATTAAACTTTCAATCGAAGACATGAACCTTCATTATGGAGCGTTTCATGCATTAAAAGATATCAATATGCATATTCCGGAAAAAGAGATTACTGCTTTTATCGGACCAAGCGGCTGTGGAAAGTCCACACTGCTGAAATCTCTGAACCGTATGAATGATCTTGTAGAAGGATGCAAGATCACAGGAAAAGTTGAACTTGACGGTGAAGATATTTACGGGGATATGGATGTAAACCAGCTTCGTAAAAGAGTAGGAATGGTTTTCCACAAACCAAATCCAATTCCAATGAGCATTTATGATAATATTGCTTACGGCCCGAGAACACACGGTATCCATTCCAAAGCGAAACTGGATGAAATTGTAGAAAAATCTCTCCGCGATGCGGCAATCTGGGACGAAGTCAAGGATCGGCTGAAAAAAAGCGCACTTGGAATGTCCGGCGGACAGCAGCAGAGACTCTGTATTGCAAGAGCACTTGCAGTACAGCCGGAGGTACTTTTGATGGATGAGCCTACTTCAGCACTGGATCCGATCTCAACGTCAAAGATCGAGGAACTGGCCATGGAACTGAAAGGTGATTACACAATCGTTATTGTTACTCACAATATGCAGCAGGCTACACGTATTTCTGACAAAACAGCATTTTTCCTTCTTGGTGAAGTTGTTGAATTCAATGATACAGATACACTGTTTTCCATGCCGAAAGACAAAAGAACAGAAGACTATATTACAGGGAGGTTTGGTTGATTATGGCAACTCGTTTTCAGCGGCAGCTTGAAGAACTTCATGTACAGATGATCACAATGGGCAGTCTCTGTGAAAAAGTCATCGGTCTTTCTACCAGAGCAATCCAGGGCGAGGACTGTATTCGTGATGTGTTTGATACAGATAAAGAGATTGATGCAAAAGAAAGAGAAATCGAAAATCTCTGTATGCGCCTTCTGCTCCATCAGCAGCCCGTTGCCGGAGATCTGAGACAGATTTCAGCTGCTCTTAAAATGATATCAGACATGGAACGAATTGGCGATCAGGCGGCAGATATTGCGGATCTTTCTAAATTTATTGAAGATAACAACATAGAAATTCCGAAGCTGATCAGTCAGATGGCAGATATGACGGTAAAAATGGTCAGTGAAAGTATTGACGCTTTTGTAAAAGCAGACCTTGCATTATGCCGGCAGGTTATTGATAATGATGATAAGGTAGACGATGCCTTTAATCAGGTAAAAGAAGAACTGGCACAGATGATGTATCAGAATCTTGACGCAAAAGCAGGCCTTGATCTTCTGATGACTGCCAAATATATGGAACGTATCGGTGATCATGCTGTAAATATTGCAGAATGGGTGGAATACTCGATTACAGGTGTACACCGAAATAATGAGCACCAAATGGGAGGCAAGTGATTTGACAAAAAAAATTTTCAAATCAACTGTACTGGTTGCGACAACCGTACTGATATGCGGAATTGCCCTTGCAATGGCAATTCTGTATCAGTATTTTGGAAAAGAAATGAACACAGAACTGAAGAAAGAAGCCTCTTATCTGGCATACGGGGTTGAACTTCAGGGAACGGAGTACCTGCAGAAAATAAAGAACAGTGATGCCAGAATTACCTATATTGATAAAGACGGCACAGTTTTGTATGATAATCAGGCAGATGCTTCACAGATGGAAAACCACAGCAACAGAGAAGAATTTCAGGAAGCCCAGGAAAGTGGAAGCGGATTTTCAGACAGAATTTCAGATACCTTATCTGAAAGAACTGTCTATTATGCGTTAAGATTATCAGATGATTCTGTTCTGCGGGTCGCAAGTACACAGAGTTCTATACTTGCACTGACTCTTCAGCTTCTTCCGCCATTCCTTGGAATCATGATCATAATGATTATTTTTGCCGGATTAATTTCCTCAAAATCTGCCAGAAGGTTAGTTGAGCCTATCAATACTCTGAATCTGGATCAGCCGGAGCAGAATGATGGATATGAAGAGATTGGTCCTCTTCTCAGCAGAATATATAAGCAGAAATGCCAGATCAGTGCACAGCTTGAAAATGCAAGACGTAATCAGGAAGAATTTACGATCATCACAGAAAACATGCAGGAGGGACTTCTTGTAATTGATGCCTATACGATGATTCTTTCAGGAAATTCCAGTGTCTGGAAAATGTTCCAGATGAAGGAACCCAAAACCGGAGAAAGTGTATATTCTCTGGATCGTAATGAAGATTTTCGTAAAGTGATCGAACATGCTCTGGCCGGACAGCACGGAAGTGCACTTCTGAAGCTGGACAGTGAATTTGTACAGATGATTGCAAATCCTGTTTTCAGAGAGACAAAGGTAGTTGGTGCAGTACTTCTTCTTGTAAATGAGACTGAAAAAATAGAGAGAGAAAATCTGCGCAGGGAATTTTCGGCAAATGTGTCTCATGAACTGAAAACACCGCTTACATCTATTTCCGGATTTGCAGAGATCATTCAGGATGGATTTGTGAAAGATGAAGATATCAAAAAGTTTGCAGGGCGGATTTACAAAGAAGCACAGCGGCTGATTCAGCTGGTCGAGGATACGATCAAAGTATCCCAGCTGGACGAAGGGGCCAATCCCTATGAATGGGAGCAGGTAGACTTGTACGGTGTGGTAAAAGATGTATGCAATAATCTCAAAGGTATTGCCGAGAAGAAAAATGTTCATCTCTTCATAGACGGAAAACCACTTGTATTTCACACTGTCCGCCCTATTCTTGAAGAAGTGATCTACAATCTCTGTGATAACGGAATCAAATATAATCATGAGGATGGTACAGTAAGCATTCATTTCCAGGATATGGGAGATAAGGTACAGCTGACTGTAAAAGACAACGGAATCGGAATTCCGAGAGAAGACAGTAACAGAGTTTTTGAAAGATTTTACAGGGTGGATAAAAGTCATTCAAAGGAAATCGGAGGAACCGGCCTTGGTCTGTCTATTGTAAAACATGGAGTGACTTTCCTTGGAGGTACGCTGAATATGATCAGTGAACTGGGAAAAGGAACAGAAATCACCATGGTATTTCCGAAAGAAAAGAATAGAGAATCATAAAAAGAGCCCGACATTTATAGAGGAATAAATCCAGTGTAAATGTCGGGTTCTTTTCAGTAACAATAGGCACCTTCATATCGATAACAGGATTCTTTCTTATGGGAAAGCTCCTGACAGGAACTGCAGCGATCGCAGAATTCCTGCTGATAACAGGTGGCACAGACACAGTTCCCACAGTGGCTGCGGTCATAGGCCGGAGTACAGGTGTAGGGAAGACTGTCTTTTGATTTTGCTTCCATGATATGATCACCTCTCCTGAAACATTTGATAACAGTATTATATATCTGCACGACAGGAGATTCAAGAAAATAAAAACAAAATTCTTGTATTTTCAGAAAAATTAGCTTTGAATAACTATTTTGCTTCCCAGCGTCCGGAAGCTCCACATGGAAGGACAAGTCCGCTGGATGTTACAGGAAGTCCTATTTCCTGAGAATCTACATGACCGTTGTATTTCTTAAGTTCAGTGGCAAGCATGTAGGTGAGTACTGCCGGTGCCAGTCCTGTAGTATAAGAATTTACGAGGAAAAACAGAGGGTCATCGCTGAGGATCTGAGTGCAGAGTTTGATCAGCGGATGAATGGCATCTTCGATTTTCCAGATTTCACCTTTGGGTCCTCTTCCATAGGAAGGCGGATCCATGATGATTGCATCATAATGATTTCCTCGCCGGATCTCACGTTCTACGAATTTCACACAGTCGTCCACCAGCCAGCGGATCGGTGCATCCTGAAGGCCTGAAGCAGCTGCATTTTCTTTTGCCCAGTTTACCATGCCCTTGGAGGCATCTACATGTGTTACATGCGCTCCGGCGGCAGCAGCGGCAAGAGTAGCACCACCTGTATAGGCAAAAAGGTTCAGGACTTTGACAGGGCGCCCTGCATTACGGATTTTATCTCCGAACCAGTCCCAGTTTACGGCCTGTTCCGGGAAAAGACCTGTGTGTTTGAAACTGAATGGTTTCAGATGGAAGGTGAGGTGTTTGTAGTGGAGGTCCCACTGCTGTGGCAGATCAAAAAACTCCCATTCGCCGCCGCCTTTTTTGCTTCTGTGATAATGAGCATTCATATTATGCCAGCCACGGCTTGCCTTCGGGGTGTCCCAGATTACCTGCGGGTCAGGACGGACCAGGATATATTTTCCCCATCGTTCCAGCTTCTCACCGCAGGAAGTATCAATTACTTCATATTCTTTCCAGTCATTTGCAATCCACATATATATTAACCTTTCTTTTCTGGTGTTATATCGTTACTGTAAACAGTAACTCATTATCTGCTATCAAGTATATGGGAAAAGCAGAAAATCTGCAAGGTTTTTATAATCAGAAGGCCACAGGGACTTGACAAGCAGGATTTTAGCATACTAAAATAGAAAAGATAAAAAAGTGGTTTACATTGCCGGTACAGACACGGCACGAGGAGGATTATTATGCAGAAGTACAGTGAAATGAACAGAGACCAGCTTCTTGCACTCAGAAAAGAACTGGAACAGCAGTATGCAGACATTAAAGCACAGGGACTTGCACTTGATATGTCACGTGGTAAACCGGCAGCAGATCAGCTTGATCTTTCCATGGATATGATGGATGTTCTTGGAAGTGATACAAATCTGAAATGTGAGACTGGTGTGGACTGCCGTAACTATGGCGTGATCGATGGTATTCCGGAAGCAAAACGTCTTCTTGGAGAGATTTCAGAAGTAGATCCTGAGCATATTATCATTTATGGAAACTCCAGCCTGAATGTCATGTTTGACACAGTAGCACGTTCCTTCACACATGGTGTTATGGGAAATACTCCGTGGTGCAAACTGGACAAGGTAAAATTCCTCTGTCCTGTACCGGGCTATGACCGTCATTTCAAAGTAACAGAATTTTTCGGCATTGAGATGATCAATGTTCCTATGAGTCCTGAAGGACCGGATATGGATATGGTAGAGAAACTGGTAAGCGAAGATCCTGCGATCAAAGGTATCTGGTGTGTGCCGAAATATTCCAATCCACAGGGCTATACTTACTCAGAAGAAACCGTAAAACGTTTTGCAAGACTGAAACCGGCAGCTCCG
>JABLTO010087916.1_pt1 | contig 15814 bp, 15 predicted proteins | sample 7160091 | NCBI WGS metagenome assembly JABLTO01 (sample SAMN14651225, study PRJNA627086) | human gut metagenome | isolation source: feces | host: Homo sapiens
GATCGATAAAATTGCGCTGTGCCGGCACATCGCCGCGATAAACATCTATGACATAGCTCAGGATCTGGAATGTATAAAAACTGATACCTACCGGCAGAGCCACCTTCAGAAGCGGGATGGAAAGACCTGTTACCGCATTGAAATTTCCGATAAAAAAGTCCGCATATTTGCAGTATGCAAGCAAACTGAGACTGGCGATCGCCGAAACGGCAAGCGCCAGCTTGGCAATTTTCGTCCCGCGAAAGCGTTCAACGAGAAGCGCAGCAACGTACGACTGCGTTACCGCCGCAAGCATAAAAACGAGATATTTCGGCTCTCCCCAACCGTAGAAGAACAAACTTGCAAGAAGGAGAACGGTATTCTTCATACGGTCGGGAACAACGAAGTACATGAGCAAAACGCACGGCAGAAAGCAGTACAGAAACGTTATACTTGAAAACAGCATAGCTTTGTCTTATGCGATGGGCACATCGAAAAGCTGTTTTGCTGAGCTGTATTCCGCTGACAGCTTTGCAACAAAGGTGTCTGTCAGTTCCCCGGCACCAAACACGGAAACGATATAATCACCGACGGTCAGGATAACGAGCTTCTCGGGGAATCCGCACAGCCATTGGCGTGCAAGAATGTTTTCTTTAATTTTACCTGCAAGTGCTTCGGCGTTTCCGGAGTCCTTAACATGGTATACGCCGCAGGAGAAGTTGTTCTCATTCAGCATATGCATAAGCGATGCGGCATCGTCTATCTCGGAAGCCTGCGCCTTCGGGAAGCCGAGCTCAAAGTCAAGGGCTTCTGCATCGGAAACATCGAATTTGCCGGGCTTATCTTCCTCCATGTGTTTTTCGGAACCGCCTGTTGCGGGGAATTTTTCGTCGGTTGAATACTTGCTCCAGACCTTTTCAAGAATTTCCAAAGCGCTTTTAGGCTGATTTGTTTGAGCGCCGGAGGGCGAAGTCGCACCGCCTTCGGAGCCCTTATCGGTGCAGGCGGCAAGTGAGAGAACCATAACGGCAGCGAGGAGAAGTGCAAGAATCTTTTTCATAGGTGGGTTTTCCTTTCTCTGTCAATTATTTGCTGTTTATATATTATTGCCGCAAAAGCGGGCGACAATTAAAATAAAACTACCTGTTTTTGACCGGCAGACTGATCTCAAACACCGCTCCGCCGTCGTTTTTGGCTTTTATCGTTCCCCTGTGTAGGGCAACTATCTCCCTTGCGAGGGCAAGACCGATCCCTGTTCCGTCCTTTCGGGTGCTGAAAAAGCGATCAAAGATATGCGGCAGAATCTCGGGCGCAATGCCTTTTCCATCGTCACGGATACGGATGACGGCTCTTCCGTTTTCCTGCGTACACTCAATTTTGATTTCCTTTTCGGCATAGCGCAGAGCGTTGGTGATGATGTTTGTAAAAACCCTGCGAAGCTGAATTTCGTCACAGCTTACAAAAACGGGTCTGTTGTCAAAATGAGGTATGATGCGAAGGCTTTTTTGCTTTGCAATAGTTTCCGTGCTGCGCATACAGTCATACAGAAGCTCTCGCACGTCGGACGAATGAAAGTCCGCCTTGATCTGTCCCGTCTCCAGCTTGGAGAGCGCAAGCAGCTCCTCTATCAGAGAGGACATACGCTCGTTCTCTTCAAGGATTACACCGGAGGCCTCAACGGGCTCAAGAACACCGGTGTGTATTCCCTCCGCACAGCCCTGAACCGCCATCAGCGGTGTTTTCAGCTCATGAGACACATTTTGAAAAAACCATTTTTGCGATTCATGCGCCCTTTCAACATAGTCGCCGAGCCTCCGTCCGAAGAGACAGACCAATACGGTCAAAACGGCCAGCACGGCAAAAAACACGGCGTTCAGATAAGACGCATACTGCATAACCGCGCCGACATCCACATAAAGAACATAAGAATACGCCTCCTCATATTCATCGGCTTCAACCTCGGTTATGCGGAAAACAAAGCGGCTGCCGCCGGTCTTGAGGGTGTGAAATTCACCGGCGGACGGCTTTTCTTTTTGGCAGTAGTCCTTCAGCCGGTATTCGGCTTTTGAAAGGTGCTCCGCCGGAGAAAGCTCGCCCTCAATTTCAAGATAACGGACGCTCGGCGCAAGGAAATGCTCGTCTGTTTCGTCTGCGCCGTCGGCGGCAAAGGCAGGGAAAAAGGGAACCGGCTCGCTGCGTTGCTCCTGCAAGAGTATCGCTTTTTTTGCCTCAGCCGTCAGATACTGCGGAATAAAGATGTTGACGGCGGCAAGGAGGGAAACAAAGGCGAGCAGCATGGTGCCGAGGACGGAAAGCGTTATTTTTCTTTTTATGTGCTTCATTCCCCGTTCTCCTCCGTGTGCAGCCGGTAGCCGTAGCCCCAAACCGTTTCAATCAGCACGCTGCTGTCCGCCGAGGAAAGCTTGCTGCGTATCCGTCGAAGAGTCTCGTCGGTCACTCTGGTTTCCACATCATCGTTATATCCCCAGATGTGGGAAAGCAGCTCATCGCGTGAAAAAGCCTTGCCCTTGCCATGCATCAAAAACAACAGCATTTTCATCTCGTTCGGCGAGAGGGCGAGAGGCTTTCCCTTACAAAAGAGCTTCTTCTCCTTGCCCGAAAAGTGCAGATCGCCGACTGTAATATCCCTGTCCATGGGGTCTGTTCCGCGCTCCATTTCCACACGGCGAAGAAGCGCCTTTACCCGCATCAAAAGCACCGTCGGACGGAACGGCTTGGTCAGATAATCGTCTCCGCCCTGCAAAATGCCGTTGACATAGTCGTATTCGGTGTCCTTCGCCGTAAGAAGAATGATTGGAACCTTGTCCTTTTCACGGATAAGACGGCAGCAGGTCAGTCCATCCGTTCCGGGCATCATTATGTCAAGAATAACAAGGTCGGCGCGCCTTTTTGAAAACGCACTTAAAAGCGCGTCTCCTGTTTCAAACGCGCACACCTCGTATCCGTCATTTTTGAGAAAGCTGTAAAGCGTTTCCCTTATGTTTTTTTCATCCTCCGCAATGTATATAAGCTGCTTCATAGTGCCTCCCGTATAAATTCAGAGCCGTGCCGCCGGTACACGGCTCTGTGGTTTCGGCTTGCCTTTGCCTTTTTGGGGCATGGCCTCAGCGGTTAAAAGGCCATAACCGGGTCATGCGCGGCGATCTGCTCGTCGTACGCATCGCTGACACGCTCCCAAAGCCCTGCGTTCCTGTCAAGGACTTTCGTGATTTCGGCTTCGATTTTGTCAATCTCACCGTAGAGCTTGTCTGCGTTTTCGTCGGTCATGCGGTCATAGACAGCGTCAATTTGCTTTTCAAGCTTTGCAAGCTCATCAAGGTCGGCGATGAGAGCCGCTCTTTCCTTTTCGGTCAGAGTGCCGAGATTTTTGACAAAGCTTTCATAGGAATAATCTTCCTCGCAAAGGTCGTTGAGATCGGCTTCGTTCAGCTCAAGGGTCATGTCTGTTTCGTTTGCGGCAACCTGCTCGTCATACTCATCGTTGACGCGCTCCCAAAGCTCTGCGTTCCTTTCAAGGACTGCCGTGATTTTGTCGTTTACGGCATCGATCTCGTCATAGAGCTTGTCAGCGTTCCCGTCGGTCATGCGGGCGTAGATCTCATCGATCTGCTTCTCAAGCCTTGCAAGCTCGTCAAGGTCGGCAATAAGATCCGCTCTTTCCTTTTCGGTCAGAGTGTCGAGATTTCTGACAAAGCTCTCAACGGACGGCACACCGCAGTCGTCGGGCGACTCGACGGAGATGATTTCCGGTAGCGTCTCGATCTTGTCGCTTCTCCTGCCGTTTTCCGCAGCGGCTGTCGCCGAGGCGGTAACAACGCTCAAAGCAAGGATAAGTGCGAATACTGTTGCAAGAATGCTTTTTTTATTTTTCATAACAAGTGCTCCTTTGAATTTATTTGCGGATTTCCTTTCCGCAACACAAGCATAGCAATAAAGAGAGCCTTATTCACCGAAAAAGCGCTTGAAAGTTGTCACAAAATTGTAAGAGTTAAAAGAGCACTGAATAAATCTATATAAACAGTTTCCGACAAAGACAGTGCGTGCTATGCGGGCATCACCGTAAATTCTACGGTCTTTTTGCCTTCTTTTACGGTTCGGTATCCCTTTGTTTTATAGCTGACAGTCAAACGGTAGTTTCCTGCTTCAAGAGGCATGGGAGAATCTATAAGCTCGGTATTATACTGATACTCGTCTATATATCCGCCGCCCTGAAGCCGATCGATATACCACGGATAATTATTGTCGGATATGAGCTTAAACAGCTTCCCGTCTTTTTTGCAAGCTCATTAAATTTTTTCTTTCGGGCAGCAGCAGGGACTGGCAAAAACGAACCCCCGCGAATTCGTCTATCAAGCCGTTCTTTTCATATCCGTGCCGGAGGAGCTCGTCATATCCGTGAAAAAATATGAATCTGTTTTCGCTCATTTTTTATTGCCCCCGTCTGATTTTTTCGGCTTTTATACAGGAAAAGTCGCAACGATTGTTGTTCCGACCTCCGAGCTTTCCTCCACCCAAACCTCGCCGCTGTGCAGTGCGGCAATTTCCCAAACAAGCGACAGCCCCAATCCTACGCCGCCATATTCCCGACTGCGGGATTTATCCACACGGAAGAAGGGCTGAAAAATGCTTTCCCTGTACTGCTCGGGTATGCCGTATCCAGTGTCGGATATGCGGATAACAAGAGCCTTTCCCTCCTCTGCCGTCTTGACCCGCACCGTTCCGTTTTGACGGTTGTAGCGTATTGCATTTTCGGTCAGGTTAAAAAGCAGCCGATATATCAGCGTATCGCTGCCAGTCATAACACCGTTGCCGTCGCACTCAAGAGCAATACCGTTTCTGTCCGCAAGCGGGGAAAGGTCGGCAAAAATCTCTTCAACCATCGGAGCTATCTCGATCCGGTCGTTACACGGAACCATGCGAAGCTCACTCATTTCAAGGAGGGTTTTCGTCATTTGAGACATCCGCTCCGTCTGCTCACGCAGCAGGCGAAGGAAGTCCGCCGTTTCCGGAAGCACGTCGGGGTGCTCGGTGGAAAACAGCTCAAGCTGAGCCTGCATAAGCGCAAGCGGAGTGCGAAGTTCGTGGGCGGCATTTCCGGTGAATTGCCGCTGGGCGGTAAAGCCCTCGTCAAGACGGTCGAGCATACCGTTGAACGATATGCTGAACTGTCGAAAATCCGGCAGAGCTTCCTCGGTAATCTTCATATCTGTCAGGTTATTAGGCTGCACTTTTTCTACTTGAGCTGCAAAGGTTCGCAGAGGCTTCAGCGCACGGCCGCTGACGAAATATGCCAGCACGCCGCCGATAAGCGTCACCGCCGCCGTAATATACCAGTTAGTGGCGATAAAGGAATCCTGCACGCCGTGTATGATAATAGTCAGTTCCTTATCGGCCTTTTTTTGCTCCGGATTGAAAAAGCCGGGCTCTCCCTCCTGCGTGTCGCTGAATGCGGAAACATATGAACCTATGGAATCCATATAATATCTGCCGGAGTAGCTCAAAAGACAGTTCATTGCAACGCAGGTCAAACCGATCAAAACGGCGGTCATTAAGGTGATGCGCCATTGCAAAGAAAGCTTTTTCATAAAATGTTTTCCTCCAAAACATATCCTTCGCCGATGCGGTTGCGGATAGGATCGTATCCAAGAGCGGTGCGCAGTTTTTTGCGCAAAGCGGAAATGTGTACCCGAATCGAATTGCTGAAATTGTCCACGCTGTTATCCCAAACATGGTCAATAAGCTCTTCCTGACTTACGGGACGCCCCTGATTCAGCAGCAGATATTCAAGAATCGCCGCCTCTTTTCGGGTAAGCGGCAGCTTCAGTCCGTTGGCGGAGGCTATGCGTGCTTTGGTGTCGAAGGAAACGCCGCCGCAGTTCAGAACCACGTCGTTTTGCGTGAACTGTCGTCTGGTCAGGCTGCGTATTCTTGCCTCCAGCTCTTCCAAATGAAAGGGTTTGGATAAATAGTCATTTGCTCCGACATCAAGTCCGGCCACCTTATCGGCGACCTCGCTGCGTGCGGAAAGGATCAGAACCTTGGTGTCTCTGTCCGTTTGGCGGAGCTTCCGCAATACTGTCATGCCGTCCGCGCCCGGCAGATTCAAGTCAAGCAGTACAAGGTCATAGCTCTCAATGCCAAGCAGCTCGATCGCTTTGTTCCCATCATAGCAATAATCCACACTGTAATCAAGACGGCGCAGACTGCGGACGATCGTCTCGCAAAGCGCCTTCTCGTCTTCAACAACTAAAATATGCATGAAAAGCCTCCTTGCTTCACTTCTCGGTTTATTTGACGGTTCTATTATATCATACAAACATAAGATTTCTGTTAAGTTTTTTATTCTTAACCTTAACACAAATTTTATGTTCTCCGTGCTACAGTGAGGGCACAAAGGAAAGGGGTGACCTCATTGGTTCGATCGAAAAAAGCTTTGCTTCAGTTTGCATTGATCGTCGGCGCTGCAGCAATGATCTGTTTCGGAGCCTTGCGCGGAGAGGCGGACACCGTGCTCAGCAAGGCGATCAGGCTGTGTTTGGAGTGTATCGGAATTGGATAGGAAAAAAACTGATAATAAGGAAAAGAGCATATCAAGGATTTTGTCACGCTTTCGGAGCTTGATACAAACGGCAGCGACGCTTCTCACCAACATCCATCTGCCGAATTTTTTTAAGGGCGGAATTTATCAGGGCAAAGGGAAAGCCGTTTGTGTCCCCGGACTGAACTGCTATTCCTGCCCGGCGGCATCGGGAGCCTGCCCTATAGGAGCATTTCAGGCGGTGGTGGGGTCGTCAAAATTCGCCTTCTCCTATTATATTACGGGCTTTCTTATTCTGTTGGGCGTGCTACTGGGGCGCTTCATCTGCGGCTTTTTGTGTCCGTGCGGTGGTTTTCAGGAGCTGCTGCACAAAATTCCGACCAAAAAGATTTCCACAAAAAAGCTGAAGGGTCTGACCTACATAAAATACGCCGTTCTGCTCATAATGGTAGTTTTACTGCCTGCCCTTGCAGTCAATGATGTCGGTATGGGGGATCCGTTCTTCTGTAAATATCTTTGTCCGCAGGGAGTGCTTGAGGGAGCTATTCCTCTCGCAGCCGTAGATTCCGGTCTCCGCGATGCACTCGGAGCCTTGTTCTCATGGAAGCTCGGCATTCTGATAGTTACGATTGTGTTGAGTGTGCTGTTCTACCGCCCGTTCTGCAAATGGCTTTGCCCGCTCGGTGCTTTTTATGCATTGCTCAATAAGGTATCCCTCCTCGGTATGAGGGTTGATAAGCATAAGTGCATCTCCTGTGGAAAATGTGCAAAGGCGTGCAAAATGGATGTAGATGTTACCAAAAGCCCTGACCATGCCGAATGCATCCGCTGCGGAATGTGCGTACGCGCCTGCCCCACGGAGGCAGTAAAATTTCGTTATGGATTTTGTAAAGGAAAAGATGACATCTGTTCTGAAAAAATGCGGAGCAGTAAAAATATCCAATAAAGATAAGGAGTAATCATTTATGAAAAGAGCAAAAATGCTGACCGTGCTTGCTGCGCTGCTGCTGATCCTCGGCCTTGCCGCCTGCGGTATGTCGAAAGACGGCAAAGAAAATGAAGGCAGCAAGGAAACCGGGATTGCCTCGCTGCTGGCAGCAGATCCGAAAACAACGGACGAGGCGTCCGAACTGCATCAAAAGCTGATGCAGCAGGAAACAGCGATCCTGTCCGAAAACAGCTCCCTCTGGGAAAAAGTGTTCATGTCCGCCGACAAAGGTATGGCAATGATCGAGGACGGCGGCAATTACGGCGATTTTTTACTTACAACAATTGAAAGCTCAAAGGATCAGTTTACCGACGATGAGCTTAAGCTGCTCAAAGACGGAGCGGAACAGATACGCGAAATCGAGGACAAGCTGACCGTTCTTGAGCAGAAGTTCCCTGATTGCGGAAAAAAGCCGTCCGAGGGCGATATGAGCGTTCCGGCGGAAAACGGAAAGCCCAAAGAAAACAGCGACCTGATGAAGTTCCCCTCATTTGAGGGCAAGGACCTTGACGGAAACGAAGCAAAGAGCAACACACTGTTTGCCGGCAATACCGTCACCGTGGTTAACTTCTGGTTTACGACCTGCAGCCCATGCGTGGGCGAGCTCAGCGATCTTGAGGCGCTTAACAAAAGCCTCTCCGAAAAAGGCGGAGAGGTAGTCGGTATCAACTCCTTCACGCTGGACGGCGATAAAACGGCTATTTCGGAAGCAAAGGATGTTCTGACAAAGAAAGGTGCATCATACAAAAATATCTGGTTTGAATCCAACAGCGAGGCCGGAAAATTCACTTCGGGGCTGTATTCGTATCCCACCACATATGTGGTTGATAAGAACGGTAACATCGTAGGCGATCCGATCACGGGCACCATCACGGGGAAAAAGCAGTCGGAGAAGCTGAACAAGCTTATCGACCAAGCTATTGCAAACAGCAAGGGTTAAGTCGGCTGAATACCCGCTTATGTATGCCCTCTGCGGATTTTTCCGCGGAGGGCTGTATTTTTCCTCCTCTCAGCATGGTAACGGAAGCTGCCAAAGGACAAAGGCAGCCGGCGGAACATGAGCCGTAAAGTGCTCGTCCGGACAATGCCGTTATGTACGCCTTCTCCGTTATCCCAAGGTCTGAGTTTACATATCCGCAAGACCTGGATGCAAGCACAAAAGTTGTACCAAGTCTTAAATTTGATGTACAGTTTATCGGTATGTCGGTAACCGTTCTTAACATCGAATGCAAGTGGAAGCAATAAAGTCATGTGCAATTAAAATCGAAATATAGTTGTTTAACGATTACTCTCAGTGATTTAACGAATACGCAGACAATTTAACGATTACAACGGCTCATACCACCGAAACAAAGGTAAAACGCACAAAGCCCCGCTGCAGAATTGCTCTGCAGCGGGGCTTGCTATATACGACAACAGCCGAAAAGCCTTATTTCAAGCGGTTTTCGGGCATAGAAAAAGTCCACCGTAATTCTATCAAAATTACGGTGGACTTATGGTGGAGATGAGGGGAGTTGAACCCCTGTCCGAAAACGCTTTAACAGAAACTTCTCCGAGCGCAGTCGGTCATTTACATTCCCTTGCCCCTGCGCAGGCCGACATGCTCAAGGGCTTGGTAGCTTCATTGTGCATGGTGCGCTCAAAGCTTTGCGCACTCATGTTCACCACTAATCGACGCCCTGTCCCCGGCCGTGGTCCTCCGAGGCAGAACGCTCGCTAATTAAGCAGCGAGAAGAACAGTGTTATTGTTGTTCTTTAATTTATAAGGTGCCCATTTTAAAGATGGTAGGCGCATCTGCTCGCTATTTCTGCCTCCACATCCCCGTCGAAACCGGTACATCCCCATTTCAATTCGTGTTAAGGCTGGTGGTAGTCGTTATTGCGGCAGCTCGACCGGTAACATTGTACCGGTCTAAACTGCCACGCACTTAATTAGTGCGGTGCTGATTTTGCGGCAGCCCGACCGGTGACATTGTACTGATCGGAGTGCAGCAATCAACCAATCGGGTTTTTGCTAGTGTGCGGCTAAAGCCGCACACAAATAACATTTTACGCCTTTACGGGTTCAGGATAATCAACGCCGAAGGTGTCGACAGTCACCTTCTTCATTGCCTGTCTGTGGATGGGCTTATCGTTGCGGCCGGTCATGCAATTTGCAATCTTATCGACATTCTCCATGCCCTCGATGACCTTGCCGAAGGCTGCATACTGCCCGTCAAGGTGCGGTGCGTCCTCGTGCATGATGAAAAACTGGCTGCCTGCGGAGTTGGGTGCCATGGAACGGGCCATGGACAGAACGCCTCTGGTGTGCTTGAGGTCGTTTTGCACACCGTTCATTCTGAACTCACCCTTGATGCTGTAGCCCGGGCCGCCGATGCCGATACCCTGAGGGTCGCCGCCCTGGATCATGAAGCCTCTGATGACACGGTGGAAGATAACGCCGTCATAGAACTTGTTCTTTACGAGTGAAATGAAATTATTAACGGTATTGGGAGCTACCTCGGGGTAAAGCTCGGCCTTGATGATATCGCCGTTTTCCATTTCGATGGTCACGATAGGATTACTCATTAGTTTCTCTCCTTCATTGTTCTTTCAATGTCTCGCATCGCTTCACGCTTAGCGTCGTCATTACGCTTATCATAAAGCTTTTTGCCCTTGCACAGCCCGAGCTCGACCTTTGCCCTGCTGTCCTTAAAGTACATCGACAGCGGTATGAGCGCAACGCCGTCCTGCATGATGCGTGCGTTGAGCTTCATTATCTCACGCTTGTGCATGAGAAGTCTGCGGGGTCTTACAGGGTCTTTGTTGAAAATGTTGCCCTTTTCATAGGGACTTATGTGCAGCGAACGGATAAAAATCTCGCCGTTTTTAATCGTGCAGTACGAGTCCTTCATATTGACCGTACCCGCTCTGAGCGACTTGACCTCCGTACCGGCAAGCTCTATGCCCGCTTCAAAGCGCTCGAGCACGAAATAATCGTGAAACGCCTTGCGGTTCGCCGCTATCTGCTTTACACCCGTCTGCTTCGGCATAAGCTCACCTCCCTTTCGCACCATGATTATAGCATACTATTGCAAATAATAAAAGAATATTGTGTAAAATCAGTCCTTATTAAACTCACGAAGTATTAGGCCTTCGTTTTTGTTCAGCGCCCAGTTGACGCACCACTCGGAGGTGAACAGCAGAAGGTTATTGCCCCTGAAGTCCTGCACCCACTTGGTATCGCTCGTGAGGTTGAGGTCATTGGGGTTTAAGCCCTCGTTATCTATCCAACGGACGACCTCGAACGGCAGGCTGCGGCGGCGGACATCGACGCCGTACTCGTTTTTGAGCCTGTACTCCAAAACCTCTAATTGCAGAACACCGACAACTCCGACGATTATCTCCTCAACTCCGGTATACGGCTCGTGGAAAATCTGAATCGCGCCCTCCTGCGCTATCTGCATGATGCCCTTTTCAAACTGCTTGCGCTTCATGGTGTCGATACGCTCAACGGCGGCGAATATCTCGGGCGCAAAGGTCGGGATGCCCTCAAACTCCACCTTCATGGTCTTGTCGCAGATGGTGTCGCCGATTGAGAATATGCCCGGGTCGAACACGCCGATGATATCACCGGCATAGGCCTCGTTTATGATGGCACGCTCGGAGGCCATAAGCTGCTGCGGCTGGGCAAGTCTTATCGCCTTGCCGCCCTGCACATGGTAATACTCCTTGTCACGCTCAAACTTGCCCGAACAGATGCGCATAAATGCGATCCTATCACGGTGAGCCTTGTTCATGTTCGCCTGGATCTTGAACACGAAGGCAGAGAATTTCTCGTTAAATGGGTCAACTATCTCGTCGCCCGCTATTCTCGGCAGCGGCGGCATGGTCATTTTAAGGAAGCTTTCCAAAAACGGCTCAATGCCGAAGTTATTAAGAGCCGAGCCAAAGAACACGGGGCTGAGCTTGCCACGACGCACCTGCTCGATATCAAACTCATAGCCTGCGCCGTCAAGAAGCTCAATATCGTCCGAGAGCGTCTCTCGAAGTTTGGGTCCGATGAGTTCATCAAGCTTTTCCGTCTCATCAAGCGTACACTCTATCGCCTTTATCTTGTTCTGACCACGGTGGAACTCGTTGAATGCGAGTATCTCACGCTTTTCACGGTCGTAAACGCCCTTGAAGTCGATGCCGCAGCCGATAGGCCAGTTCATCGGATAGGTGCCGATGCCGAACTCGTTTTCCAGCTCCTCCATGAGGTCATAGGGACTGCGAGCCTCACGGTCGAGCTTATTTATAAATGTAAAGATAGGAATATTGCGCATTGCACATATCTTAAAAAGCTTTCTCGTCTGCGGCTCAATGCCCTTTGCGGCATCGATGACCATGACTGCCGAGTCTGCCGCCATAAGGGTACGGTAGGTGTCCTCGGAAAAGTCCTGGTGACCGGGGGTGTCGAGAATATTGATGCAATAACCCTCGTATTCAAACTGCATGACCGACGAGCTTATGGATATACCGCGCTGCTTTTCAAGCTCCATCCAGTCTGACACGGCATGCCTTGCGGTGGCCTTGCCCTTGACCGAGCCCGCAAGCTGTATCGCTCCGCCGTAGAGCAGGAGCTTTTCGGTTAGCGTTGTTTTACCGGCGTCGGGGTGCGAGATTATCGCAAATGTACGGCGACGCTCGATCTGCTTTTGCATTTCTGACATTTATGCTTCTCTCCGTAATCAATTTCACAAATTGGTATGTTATCATAATAATGCCCGAAAATCAATGAAAAACTGACGGGATCACCCGTCAGTTTTCCTGATCGTATATGACGCTGACTATCTTTGTCGGCGTGGGGTCTGCCGCATGGCGCTTTTTGCTGACGATAACGGCGATGATAACGCCGATGACTGCGCCGATAAAGGCCGCCAAAATGCACATACCCTCGGAAAGAGACAGCATTGCTCCGACGGCATAGCCGACAAAGAGCAGAATAAGCGGCAAAACATACAGCGCAAGTGCGCCCTTTACAACGCCGACGGTCGGCGTTTCTATCATAACATGCTGGCCACGATGCGCATCGATGGGATTCTGGACGACCGATTTCATAAGATGGTCGTACTTGCAGCCCTCGCAGCCGTTGCAGTCGCCGCCGCAGATACCCAGCCGCTCGACAACGACCTCGGCAAGTCCGTCGTCCCTTATCTTCGTGATTATCGCTTCCTGAAGCATTTGACCTTCCCCGTTTCGCTTTTTTTCTTATTATACACGCTCATTCGCCTTGCCGCAAGCCCCCGAGTATGCTACAATGATGCTGAACATACAATTGGAGGTCGGTCACCATGCCAAGTGTTCTCAATCTAAAAAAATCTAACTGCAAAAACTGTCACAGATGTATAAGAAAATGTCCGGTCAAATCCATCCGTTTCTCCGGTCATCAGGCGCATATCATAAGCGACCAGTGCATCCTCTGCGGTCAATGCTTCGTCGTCTGTCCGCAGGAGGCAAAGGAGATAGTCGACGACAGGGGCACGGTGCGTGCGCTCATCGACAGCGGTGCGCCCGTTATCGCAAGCGTTTCTCCGTCGTTCTTCGCCGTTTGGGATAATTGCGGCATAAATTCCGTGCGCAAGGCCTTGAAAGCTCTCGGCTTTGCCGATGCCGAGGAGACCGCCATCGGTGCAACGATAGTCAAGCGTGAGTATGAGCGGCTGATAAGAGAAGGCACACAGGATATCATCATATCCTCGACGTGCCACTCGGTGAATTTGCTTGTGGAAAAGCACTTCCCGGAGCTTCGCAAGTTCCTTGCCCCCACCGTGTCGCCCATGGTGGCGCACGCAATGGATATAAAGCGCCGCATACCCGAGGCAAAGGTCGTGTTTATAGGCCCATGTGTTGCAAAGAAGGACGAGTATGTCGGCACCTGCGTTGACGCTGTTCTGACCTTTGAAGAGCTTGACCAAATGCGTCATGCGAAGGGCATTGAGATAGAACCCGAGTTCGGCGAGAGCTTCAAGGGCAAGGCAACAGGCTTTTCCGTTGCAGGCGGCATAATAAACAGCATGGATATGCCCGACACCGGCTATTTTACCATAACCGTCGACGGCACGAAAAACTGCCTGAACGCCCTGCGTGACATCAGAAGCGGCAAAATCGACAAGTGCTTTGTCGAAATGTCCGCCTGTGCAGGCGGCTGCATCGACGGGCCTATCATGGAAAAATACATAAACTCGCCCGTGCGCCACATCTGCTCGGTTCTCAAGCATGTCGGCAAGGAGGACTTTCCCGTTGAGCAGCCCAGTCCCGAAAGCCTGCACAAGGATCACATCGGCACACCGCTGAACCTGCCGACACCCAGCGACAAGGAGATCCGTGAGATACTTGCAAGGATAGGCAAACCGAATCCCTCGGATGAGCTCAACTGCGGCTCGTGTGGCTACGACTCCTGCCGTGACAAGGCTATCGCCATTTTCAGAGGCACCGCCGACTACAGCATGTGCCTGCCGTTTATTATGGACAGATCCGAGCGTATAAATAACAAGGTGCTCAACAATATGCCCAGCGGTCTTATCGTTGTAAACGAGGATCTCGAAGTGCAGCAGATAAACCGCTCCGCCCTTGCGCTTCTCAATATAAGCCACGAGTCGGATATCTTGGGCGACTGCGTTGTACGCATACTCGACACAGCGCCGTTCTTCACGGCGCTCGAAACCGGCAAATCCGTCAAAAAGCTGCGCAGCTACTTCTCCGACTACGGCAGGTATTTTGAGCAGACGGTAGTCTACGACCGTTCATCGAGGATACTCATCGACATATTCAGCGATGTCACCGAGGAAGAGGAAGATGCCGCACGCAGCAAGGCGATTAGCCGCCAGACTGCGGAGATAACGAACAATGTCATTGAAAACCAGATGCGAATAGTACAGGAAATCGCATCCTTGCTCGGTGAGACTACCGCCGAGACAAAGATTGCTCTGACAAGGCTGAAGGAGTCACTGAGTTTGAATGATGATGATGAAGAAGAATAATCTTAGCTGCGATATAGGTCATCTGAGCCTTAACCACTACGGTGAGCAGCTTTGCGGCGACCATGTTGACACCGTTGAGGAGGGTGACACAACGATAATCGTGCTTGCCGACGGCATGGGAAGCGGCGTTAAGGCCAGCATACTCTCGACGCTGACCTCAAAGATAATCTCCACCATGCTTGCCGCCGGTCTCGGCATCCGTGACGCCGTTGAGACTATTGCTGCCACGCTCCCCATTTGCGCAGAGCGCAAGACCGCTTTTTCGACATTTACCATTATTAGAATAGTCGGAAACGAGCATGCGGATATCATCCAGTACGAAAACCCCAATATCGTGCTGCTGCGAAACGGCGTGCACTACGAGTTTCCCATGTCGACGATGCACATCGGTGAAAAGACCATTTACCGCTCATCTATCGAGCTTGCCGAGGGCGATGTGTTCATCGCCATGTCAGACGGCGTTCTCTACGCAAGTGAGGACGGTGTTCTGAACAACAACTGGAGCAGAGCAAAGCTCATTGAGTTTGTCGAGCCCTTGGTGGCGGCAAACTTCACCGCCAAGGTGCTGGCATCGATCATCCTTGACGAAACCGACAAGCTCTACGGAGGCAAGCCCTTTGACGATGCAACAGTCTGCGTTCTGAAGATAATCAAGCGTGAGCCGCTGAATATTGCTATCGGCCCGCCGGCTCATAAGAACGATGAGCGTCGAATGATGTCCCTGTTCTTTGCCAAGGAGGGGCAGCATGTCGTATGCGGTGGCACGACCTCGAAGATAGCGGCCGAATTTCTCGGCGAAAAGGTCGAGGTGAGCGTCTTCTCCCCAGACCCGGATATCCCGCCGATATCGACCATCAAGGGCATTGACCTTGCAACGGAGGGCATAATCACGCTTGACAAGGTGCTCATCTATGCAAAGGATTACCTTGCCGACAACAAATCCTTTGAGCAGTGGAACTACAAAAAGGACGGTGCTTCCTTGGCGGCGAGAAAGCTCTTTGAGGAGGCGACGGACATAAACATGTTCATCGGCCGAGCCGAAAATCCCGCACATCAGGATATGCCCATTAATTTTAATGTAAAGATGCAAATAATAAACGAGCTCGCCGACTGCCTTGAGCAGATGGGCAAGCGAGTTAAAAAGCTGTACTTTTAACGAAAAAGACGGACTTGAAGTCCGTCTTTTTCACAGACTGTCAAAGAACTAGGAAAAATAGGCGCAACAGGTAAAATCCAATACGCAGCAGGGGGAGTGTGAGGGGGACAAGGTCCCGCCTCAAATTA
>JABLTO010000905.1_pt1 | contig 15787 bp, 10 predicted proteins | sample 7160091 | NCBI WGS metagenome assembly JABLTO01 (sample SAMN14651225, study PRJNA627086) | human gut metagenome | isolation source: feces | host: Homo sapiens
GGTGCTTTTCTGGAGCGGGCGACGAGGCTCGAACTCGCTACCTCGACCTTGGCAAGGTCGCGCTCTACCAGATGAGCTACGCCCGCAAACGCAAGACAGATTATAACCCGGCTGGCGGGATTTGTCAACCCCTGCGTTCTGCTTTTTTCAGCTTTTTTTCAGGATGATCTCGATGATGCCCACGTCGCCGCCCTCGGGATAGAAGTTCACGGTCCAGGGCTCCTTTTCCTCCGGGGCCTCCATGGCCTGCACCTGGTCCACAATGGCCCGGACCTGCTCCTCCTGGTGGTCAAAATACCCCACCTGCACCACCAGCTCGCCGCTTCCGCTGCGGGCGGCGGAGGTCAGCAGGTCGTGCAGGGCGGAGATGCTGGTGGTATACACCATGGAGGCGATCTGCTCCGGGGTCCGGCGATAGCCGATGGTCAGCTGGATGGCCGTGTAGTTCCGGGCGCTGTCGTCCACGGTATAGGTCAGATACTCCACGGCATAGGCCCCCAGGGGCGTCTCCTGCTGCACCTCCTTGCAGGCCCGCTCTGCGGCGGCGGAGGCGTCCATAGGCTCCGACCCGGCATACAGCCAGACGGTGCCCTCCTTGGCCCCGCCGGTCAGCAGCAGAAGAAGGTCGTTCACCAGGTCCTGATAGCTTTCTGCCCGGAGAACGGACCGGTCCTCGCTTTCGTAGTAGGTGGAGCTGTGGGGCCGGACCACGCTGTAGTCCCGCTCCAGAAGCGAGCCGCACCCGGAGAGCAGCAGCGTCAGCGCCGCCAGAACGGCGGCCAGCACGGTTTTTCTCATGGCCGCCCCTCCGTTACAGGCCCGTGGGGTCATAGGTGCCGAAGCCCTCGCCCAGAATTTCATGGGCGTCGCAGACGATGACAAAGGCGTTGGGGTCCACGGCCTGGACCAGCTTCTTCACGGGGATGATCTGGCGGCGACCGAAGGCGCACAGAATCACGCGCTTGTCCTTGCCGCTCCAGGCGCCCTTGCCCTCCAGCAGGGTCACGCCCCGCTCCAGCTGCAGCAGCTCCCGGGTGATGGCCTCATACTGCTCGCTGATGATATAGGCCACCTTGGCGGCGTTGGGGCCGTACACCACCCGGTCGATCAGCAGCGACAGAATATACAGGGCCACAATGCCGTACATGGCCCGGGACAGGTCCCGGAAGCACAGGGCATAGCCCAGGGTCACGGCCACGTCCAGCGCCAGACACAGGCTGCCGATGGATAGTCCCTGGAACTTCAGCTTCAGGAGCCGTGCGGCCATTTCCGTGCCGCCGGTGGTGGCGCTCTCATGCAGCAGCATGCCGCAGCCGATGCCCACCACGATGCCCCCGTAAATGCAGGCCAGAATGGGATCCATAGCCGGGAAGGTATACAGGGAGGCCAGCACGTCGATCATCAGGGAGCTGACGGCGGTGGCGTACAGGGACGAGATCAGCAGATCACGGCCGATCTTCCGCCAGCCCAGGATAAACAGGGGGATGTTCAGCACCAGGGCCACGATACCCACCGGCAACATGGGCAGGAAGTGGTTGATGATCTGGGCAACGCCGGTGAACCCGCCCACGGTGAAGCGGTTGGGCACAAAGAACCAGTTGAAGCCCAGGGCATACAGGCCGCAGGCCACGGTAATCAGCGCGTAGCGCTTGAGAATTTTGGCAGCAGACATAGGGGACACCTCTCTTTCTGTTGTATGGAAAAACGCAGGGATATCGGTCGTGGGGCGGAAAACACTTTATATGGTGCGTAGGGGGCGGCGTCCCCGGCGCACCACCCGATTTTCGCATTACAGCAGCGTCAGCTGCTCCTCGCCCCGGTCCTCCGGCTTCAGGATGGCGCCGGCGGCAGGGATGGTGCGGGTGCGGTAGCGGGCCAGGTTCACGATGCCGCTTTCCTCCGCCGGCAGCACCCGGTCCAGGTGATACTTGGGCTTCAGGGTCATCACCGCCACGCCCTGGACATTTCGGGTGGTCTTGGGGGCCAGTAAGGACGTGTGCACCAGCAGAGCCCGGGGCTCTGTGGACACAAGGGCCAGCTCCCGGTCCTCCGGCAGGGGCAAGATGCTCACCAGGGGGCTCTTGTCGGAGTAGGCCCCCGTCAGCTTCCGGCGGTTGGACACCGTGGCATAGGCGGACAGCTCCACCCGGGCGGCCTTGCCGTTTTCATAGAAGAACAGCAGGCACCCGGAATAGTCCCCGGGCAGCACCATGAAGATGACCCGCTCGCCCTCGTCCATGGTCAGTCGGCCCGGCAGGTAGTCGCCCAGGACGCTGGCCTTGCTGTCGCCGAACTCCGACACCCGGGTCTTGTACACCTGGCACCGGTCGGTGAAGAACATGATCTCGGCGTTGTTGCCGGTCTCCGCCTGCTGGCGCAGGCCGTCGCCCTCCTTGTATTTCTGCTCCCCGCTCATACGCAGGGATTTGGGGGTGATCTTCTTGAAGTACCCCTCCCGGGACAGGAACACCGTCACGGGGTAATCCTCCGGCTGGTCGTCCTCCACGTATTCCTCCACCTCGTGACCGTAGAGGAGCTCTGTCCGCCGGGGCACAGCGTACTTTTTGCGCACCTGCTCCAGCTCGCCCACGATGATCTTCCGGATCCGGGCAGGCTTTTGCAGGGTGTCCTCCAGGTCGGCGATCTCCTTTTGCAGGTCCTCGGTCTCCTGGACCCGCTTGAGGATATACTCCTTGTTGATATTCCGCAGCTTGATCTCCGCCACATATTCCGCCTGGACCTGGTCGATGCCGAAGCCGATCATCAGGTTGGGGATGACCTCGGCCTCCTCCTCGGTCTCCCGGATGATGGCGATGGCCTTGTCGATGTCCAGCAGGATACGCTTCAGGCCCAGCAGCAGGTGCAGCTTGTCCTTTTTGCGGTTCAGCACGAAATACACCCGCCGCCGCACGCACTCCGTGCGCCAGGCCGTCCACTCGTTCAGGATCTCTCCCACGCCCATGACCCGGGGCATCCCGGCGATGAGAATGTTGAAATTGCAGCTGACCGTGTCCTGCAGGGGCGTCAGGCGGAACAGCTTGGTCATCAGCTTCTCCGGGTCCGCGCCGCGCTTGAGGTCGATGGCCAGCTTCAGGCCCGACAGGTCCGTCTCGTCCCGCATGTCGCTGATCTCGCTGATTTTCCCGGCCTTGATGAGCTCCGCCACCTTGTCCAGAATGGCCTCGATGGAGGTGGAGTAGGGGATTTCGTAGATTTCGATGAGGTTTGCCTGCTTGTCATACCGCCACCGGGAGCGGACCTTCACGCCGCCCCGGCCGGTGCGGTACAGCTCCCGCAGCTCCGCCGGGTCGCAGATGATCTGGCCCCCGGTGGGGAAATCCGGAGCCAGCAGTGTGGAGACCACGTCGTGGTCCGGGTTTTTCAGCAGGGCGATGGTGGTGTCGCACACCTCCCCCAGGTTGAAGCCGCAGATCTGGGACGCCATGCCCACGGCGATGCCCTGGTTGGCGGACACCAGCACGTTGGGGAAGGTGGTGGGCAGCAGGGACGGCTCCTTCATGGAGTTGTCGTAGTTGTCCACAAAATCCACGGCGTCGCAGTCCAGGTCCCGGAACAGCTCCGCGCAGATGGGGGCCAGCTTTGCCTCGGTGTACCGGCTGGCGGCATAGGCCATGTCCCGGGAGTACACCTTGCCGAAGTTGCCCTTGCTGTCCACGAAGGGGTGCAGCAGGGATTCGTTGCCCTTGGCCAGGCGCACCATGGTCTCGTAAATGGCCTGGTCGCCGTGGGGGTTCAGGCGCATGGTCTGACCCACGATGTTGGCGGACTTGGTGCGTCCGCCGGTGAGCAGTCCCATTTTGTACATGGTATACAGCAGCTTGCGATGGGAGGGCTTGAAGCCGTCGATCTCCGGAATGGCCCGGGAGACGATGACGCTCATGGCGTAGGGCATATAGTTTTCGTCCAGAGTCCGGGTGATGGGCTGCTCCACCACCGTCCCCCGCAGTCCCAGCACATTGGGGTCTGCGGGCCGGTGAACGGCTTTGGGTTCTGTTTTCTTCTTTGCCATAGGAAACGGGTTCCTTTCGTTGTGGGGTTATTGTGAGGGGCCGCCGCGCATCCGTAGGGGCGAGCCTCTGTCCGCCCCTACGCACCTTAGTTATCGTTCATTCCAAATTGGATACTCTTTAGTTTTTCCTTCCACAAGCTCTCCGTATGGATGACTTCGTCATCCGTCAGCGTTTTAGGAAGAATTTGCAGGATAGAAAACTGAAAATACTGATAGCGGTCGGGATGGTCGCATATAAGCTCTTTCATCAGCTTGTTATGCCCATGGAGGGAATCTGCGTAAACACGCCAGCGGCCCAGCAGACCGTCCTTTCCGTAGGCGGAGCCGACATACTGCTTCCCGTTCTTCGTGTCCACAATGAGGTATACCGCATTCACAGCGGACAACGCCGCCTGCCACAGCTCATAGATGTCGCTGTCCTCCACCACCTCTTTCAGCTCTGCATACGTGAGTACCACTTTGTCATAGCCAATAAACGGTTTTTTGACGGGGGAGTCGATGGCCAGGACGTCCTTTTCCGTGGTGCCCTTCTGATGCCACGACAGAGCAGATTTGCCCCACTCGATCACCAGCCGATGCTCAAATTCCCGCAGGCAGTCCACGGGTTCCAGATCAAAATAGGCAAGGTTTCCTTCAAAGCGTCCCTCCAGCGGAAAATCTGCCGGTTTGAGGTCGGGCGTGGCCGGGACGGAGCCGTTGACCTTATAGCAGGCAAACAGACGGGCGGTGGTGCTTTTTCCACTGATGAACACGCACCAGTAGTCGTAATCTTTGCTGAAATTTGGCTTTTGGATGCGGGTGTATTCCCAGACCATCTGGGGACTGGCATAATAACACTTGGCAAAATCCTTATCTGACAGCGAGTGGCGAATAAGCTTCACCCTCGCTGGGTCCAATCCGGCCTTTTTCAGAATATCCGTGAAATGCAGCAGAGACATAACGAATCCTCCTCATTTTCAGATAAATGCACTTCCCTACCCCCGCCAATTTGCCAAGGGATAGGTGCCGTTTTCCTTCTTATAAGCGGCCAACAGCTGGTGTTCCCTCTGCTCGCAATTTTCGCAGACTTCGTACTCTAACAGCAGGAGCGGATAGTCCTTCACCTGCCAAATGGCGCGCCCACCCTTGTGGTTGACAGCGGTGTCCCAGCCGTATTTTACATATTGCAGCACCCGCTGCCGCAGGCCGCCGCGTCCGTTAGCCTTGCCGATGTACAAAACGGTTTTATCTGTGCATTGGCCGTATTTTTGTTCTAAAATTGCCGCCGGATAACCTTTTGCACGCAAATTGTCGGAGCCCTCAATAAAGGAAATGGGTAGCTTTTCCGGGACCAGCACTCGGTAAATACCTGGCTGACACGGAAGCGAACTGCACTTTGTCCGATGGAGTTCTTCCAAAGTGGAGACCGTTGGGTTCTTTTTATACAGTTCCCTTAAATGGCAAAACAGTCGAAGTAAGGTCCCCTCCGCAATGCTGCGGTAAGTAAGCGTTCCCTGGCAAAAGTAGTCGCGCCGAAAATGCCATGTCAGACAGGCAAGGGTCGCTAAATATGGGAGTTCTTCCGTACTCAAATTATCCATCTGCTCGTCGCGCACGCCATACAGTGACAACACATACGGGTAATTGCTTAGAAAGTAACCTGCCTCATAGTTCCTTTTAATTACATCGCTTATTGGGAAGGTTATTACCCGAAACTTTTCATCAAAGCTGTCTATGGAATATTGGCGGCACAGCTCTTTTAGCATCGGGTCGCGGTCAACACTTTCCAAAAATGAAATATCTTTATCAAATCTGTCCATACGCCCCCTCAGCTCACGTCGATCATATCCAGATAGCGACAGCCGTTCTCGGCGATATAGTCCTTCCGGCCGGAGAGGTTGTCCCCCAGCAGCAGGTCGAATACCCGGGCCGTCTCCTCGGCGTCGTCCGGCAGTACCTTCACCAGCCGCCGGGTCTCCGGGTTCATGGTGGTCAGCCACATCATCTCCGGGTCGTTTTCGCCCAGTCCCTTGGATCGCTGGACGGTGAATTTCTTCCCCTCCAGCTGGCGGACGATGTCGGCCTTCTCCTTTTCGGAGTAGGCAAACCACGTCTTTTCCGCGCTCTTTTCCTTATAGGTGATCTCAAACAGCGGCGTCTCCGCAATGTAGACGTACCCCTCCCGGATCAGGGTGGGACACAGCCGGTACAGCATGGTCAGGATCAGCGTCCGGATCTGGAAGCCGTCCACATCGCCGTCGGTGCAGATGACCACCTTGCTCCAGCGGAGGCTGCCCAGGTCGAACTGGTTCAGCTCCTTGGCCGCCTTGCCCTGCACCTCCACGCCGCAGCCCAGCACCTTCATCAGGTCCGTAATCACATCGCTTTTGAAGATCCGGGGATAGTCCGCCTTCAGGCAGTTGAGGATCTTGCCCCGGACGGGCATCAGCCCCTGGAACTCCGCGTCCCGGGACTGCTTGCAGGCGCCCAGAGCAGAGTCGCCCTCCACGATGTAGATCTCCCGCCGGTCCACATCCTTGGTGCGGCAGTCCACGAACTTCTGCACCCGGTTGGCAATGTCGATCTTCTCCGTCAGCTTTTTTTTGGTGCCCAGGCGGGTGCGCTCCGCCGTCTCCCGGCTGCGCTTGTTGATAAGCACCTGGGCTGCCATGCGCTCGGCGGCGTCGTGATTCTCGATGAAATATACCTGCAGCTGCTGGCGCAGGAACTCGGACATGGCGTCCTGGATGAACTTGTTGGTGATGGCTTTTTTCGTCTGGTTCTCGTAGCTGGTCTGGGTGGAAAAGTTGCTGCTGACCAGCAGCAGGCACTCCTGCACGTCAGGGAAGGTGATCTTGCTCTCGCCCTTGGTGTATTTGTTGTTGTCCCGGAGATATTTGTCCAGTGCCGCCACAAAGGCCAGGCGGGTGGCCTTGTCGGGGCTGCCCCCGTGCTCCAGGAAGCTGGAGTTGTGATAGTGCTCCATCAGGTGCACCCGGTTGGAAAAGCACCACGCAATGTTCAGCTTCACCTTATACTCGGGCTTGTCCGCCCGGTCCCGGCCCTGTCGCTCCGCCTCCCAGCACACGGGCTCGGTGATGGGGTCTTCCCCGGCCAGCTCGGCAATATAGTCCCGGATGCCGTTTTCATACAGAAAGTCCTGGGTGTCGAACCTTCCGGCAGATACCTCGCTGCGCAGCCGGAACGTGACCCCGGCATTGACCACCGCCTGCCGCTTCATCACATCCCGGTAATAGTCCAGGGGGATGTCGATGTCGGTGAACACCTCCAGGTCCGGCAGCCAGCGAATGGTGGTGCCGGTTTTCCTCCGGGTCAGGGGCGTGACCTCCATCTGACCCGCGATCTCGCCCCGCTGGAAGTGGAGCTTATACTCGTTTCCGTCCCGGCAGACGGTGACGTCCATGTAGCGGCTGGCATACTGAGTGGCGCAGGAGCCCAGGCCGTTCAGGCCCAGGGAGAACTCATAGTTTTCCCCGGTGGGGTCGTATTTGCCGCCGGCGTACATCTCGCAGAACACCAGCTCCCAGTTGTACCGCCCCTCCTTTTCGTTCCAGTCCACGGGACAGCCCCGGCCCTGGTCCTCCACCTGGATGGACTTGTCCAGGAAGCGGGTCACGGTGATGAGCCGCCCGAAGCCCGCCCGGGCCTCGTCGATGGCGTTGGACATGATCTCAAACACCGCATGCTCGCAGCCCTCCAGCCCGTCGGAGCCGAAAATGACGCCGGGCCGTTTCCGGACCCGGTCCGCACCCTTCAGGCTGGATATGCTGTCGTTGTCGTATACTTTTTTCTTGGCCATAGATTCCCTCCGGCGGTCAAGGCCGCCAAAACTCCGATTATACAATCTATTGTAACGCAAAACTCCCCGTCTGGCAAGTGCCGCCGCCGGACGGGGCAAAAATGTTTTGCCGGGTCAAAAAGTTACGCAGGCCAGGTCCCCATAATTCTTTTGCAACCGGGCCGGTATCCGGTATCCGCAAGGGTTTTGCACATTATCCACAGGGTTTTCCACATAATTATGTTAACAGGAACATGGCGCAAAAAATGCCGGAACCCGAAGAAAAGGGAAAACAAACCGCCGGCCTGCGCGGAAAGCGCAGACCGGCGGCGCACGATGATTTTTTTACAGCCAGCTCTGGTCGAAGCCGTAGGGCAGCAGCTCCCGCAGCCGGAAGCTCTTGGCCTGGCCCCGGCCGTTGAGACAGATGACCTCCATCTCCGGGGCAAACTCCATCATCACCTGGCGGCAGGAGCCGCAGGGCACACAGTAGTCCTCGCTCCGTCCGGCGATGACGATGCGCACAAAGTCCCGGTGCCCCTCGCTGACGGCCTTGAAGATGGCGGTGCGCTCGGCGCAGATGGTGCAGCCGTAGGCGGCGTTTTCAATGTTACAGCCGGTAAACACCGTTCCGTCGGCACACTCCAGAGCCGCCCCCACCGGGAAGTGGGAATAGGGGATATAGGCCCGGTCCAGCATGGCCACAGCAGCCTGGCATAGCTCGTCTCTTGTCACGATGTGGTCCTCCCTTTCGTGGTGTTTTTTCTGACACGCTTTTTACCGGGCGTTGTAGCGCCGGATACCCAGGGCCAGCAGATCCATGGCCCGCTCCAGATCCGCCTGCTTCAGCACATAGGCAATGCGGATCTCGCTGCGGCCCCGGCCCGGGGTGGCATAGAAGGGCTCGCCCGGAGCGAACATCACGGTGTCGCCGTTGTCCTCGAACTCCTCCAGCAGCCAGCGCTGGAAGGTGTCGGCGTCGTCCACCGGCAGGTGGGCCATGACGTAGAACGCCCCCTTGGGACACTCGCAGATGACGCCGGGGATGGCCTGGAGCTTCTGCATCACCGTATCCCGGCGGCGCTTATACTCCTCCCGCACGGCGGCAAAATACTCCGGGCCCACATCGTACAGGGCGGCGGAGGCCACCTGATCCAGGGTGGGCACCGACAGGCGGCACTGGGCATACTTCATGGCGTGGGCCATCAGCTCCCGGTTGCGGGTAATGAGGCAGCCGATGCGGGCGCCGCAGGCAGAGAACCGCTTGGATACGGTGTCGATGACGATGACGTTTTCCGCCGCGTCCGGGAACTGGCCCAGGGATTGCAGCGGCTCCCCGGCGTAGACGAACTCCCGGTACGCCTCGTCGCCGATGATGAACAGGTCGTGGGCCTTGGCCACGTCCACCAGCATCCGCATTTCCTCCGGCGTCAGCACCACGCCGGTGGGGTTGCCGGGGTTGGTGCATACGATGGCCCGGGTATGCTGGTTGATCTCCGCCTCCACCCGGGCCCGGTCGGCGTAGCGGTAGCCCTCGTGGGGACTGGTGGGAATGGGGTGGATGGACGCGCCGCAGGTGCGGACCATGGTGTTGTAGTTGGGATAGAAGGGCTCGGGAATCAGAACCTCGTCGCCGTCGTCCAGGATGCAGTTGAAGGCGATCTGCAGCGCCTCGGAGCCGCCGTTGGTGATGAGGATATCCCCGGCGTCGAAGTGCATGTCCAGCTTGTCGTAATATTTCTGAATGGCCTCCACCAGCACCGGCATACCGGGGGAGGGGGCATATTCCAGCACCGGCAGGTCAAAATGCCGCACGGCCTCAAAATACGCCTTGGGCGTCTCGATATCCGGCTGGCCGATGTTCAGGTGATAGATTCTCCGACCCTTGGCCTGGGCCGCCACAGCGTAGGGGTGGAACTTCCGCATAGGGGACAGGCCGCATTTCTGGACCTTGCTGGAAAATTTCATATCTGGTGACCTCCTACAATTTTGACAGAATCGCGTGTCCTTTCTACCCTCCATCTTAGCGTATTTTCCGAAAAAGTCAACCGCAACTTTTCCGTGCCTTTCCCCACGGCCTCCGCAGTTGGTTTTGTCATAATTTGTAACATTTTGTTTCCGCCTTTTAACTGGACATTTTCTCCGGCCCGGCCTTATAATATGCTCTGTGAGTTCAGCCGGGGCTGCGGCCCTGCGGATATAAAAAGAGGAAAACCATCATGGGATTTAATACGCTTGCATTTGTTTTCGCGTTTCTGCCGCTGTTTCTGGCGGCGTTTTATCTGGTCCCCGCCCGCTGGCGGGCGGCGCTGCTGTGTCTGGGGAGCCTGGTGTTCTATGTCATCGGCGTGTGGAAAAGGCCCTGGTGCCTGGCTCCGCTGCTGGGCCTGGCGGCGCTGGTATATTTCCTGGGCCGGGGGATGCAGCCCCGGAAAAGCCGGGGGCTGCTGGTGCTGGGCCTGGCGGCCCTGTTCGGCTGCCTGTTCTTCTTCAAATATGCGGGGCTCCTGGGTCTGGGAGTGACGCTGCCCCTGGCCATCAGCTTCTATTCCTTCCAGCTGGCGGCGTATCTCATCGACGTGTACCGGGGCCGGGTGACGGCGGAGACAAAGCCCCTGCCGTTTTTCACCGGCGTGCTGCTGTTTCCCAAGCTGCTGTCCGGCCCTCTGATGGACCCGCTGTCCCTGCAGCAGCAGCTGTCCGCCCCGCCCCGGCCCGGTCTGGAGGATTTCGACAGCGGACTGCGGGACTTCGTGCTGGGTCTGTCCATGAAGGTGCTGCTGGCCAACCAGATCGGCGGTCTGTGGCGTCAGGTGGGCAATATCGGCTACGAGAGCGTGTCCACACCTCTGGCATGGATGGGCATCGCAGCCTATTCCCTGCAATTGTATCTGGACTTCTGCGGCTATTCCTGGATGGCTCTGGGGCTGGGCCGGATGCTGGGCTTCCGCCTGCCCCGGAACTTCGAGCATCCCTATGCTGCCCGGTCCATGCGGGACTTCTGGCGCCGGTGGCACATCAGCCTCAGCTCCTGGTTCCGGGATTATGTATACATTCCCCTGGGCGGCAGCCGGGAGGGCAAAGCCCGGACGTATCTGAACCTGTTGGCGGTATGGGTCCTGACGGGCCTGTGGCACGGCAGCACTCTGAATTTCCTGCTGTGGGGCCTGTTTCTGTTTGTCCTCATCGCTCTGGAGCGGGCAGGCTGGGACTGGGTGCTGGATAAGAGCCGGGTGCTGTCCCGGGTCTACATGGTGCTGATGATCCCCCTGAGCTGGCTGCTGTTCGCCATCCCGTCGGTGGGCCGCATCGGCGTGTACCTGGGCCGCCTGTTCCCCATCGTGTCCCGGGGGGTGGCCGTCAACGCCGGGGACTGGCTGCAATACGGCAAACAGTATTGGTGGCTGCTGGTGCTGGGCATCGTGTTCTCCACTCCGGGGCCGGAGAAGCTGTGGAACCGCATTCGCAGCTCCTGGCTGGGCACGGTGATCCTGGCAGTGCTGTTCTGGGCCTGCGTATACTGCATGTCCGTGGCCACCAACGATCCGTTTCTGTACTTCTCGTTCTAAGGGGGCAATTCTCATGAAGCATATCCACAACCTCCGCCCCTTGGCGCTGGCTTTTATCCTGGTGGTCACCGGCATCGCCGCCGCCGTGTGCGGCCTGGTGATGAAGGGGCAGCTGCAAAAATATGTGGGAGGCTACGACAACAAATGGGCCGTGGCGGTGCCTTTTCTGATGCTGCGGGACGACACGGACTGGCAGCGGATGCTGGCGGCCAAAAATGCGCCTGCGCCGGACCCCCAGCCGGACCCCGAACCGGCACCGGAGCCGGAGCCTGAACCGGCCCCCGAACCGGAGCCGGAGCCCCAGCCCCCCGTGGTGGTCACCAATGCCGTGTACGGCCAGGACGAGAGCTTTTTCGACAATGCGCTGTTCATCGGCGACTCCCGGATGGTGAACGTGGCCAACTATGCCCGGCTGGGCAATGCCGACTATTTCGCCGACGTGGGCATGACGGTGTTCAAGATGTTCTCCACCACCGCCTCCGACAAGGACTTCGGCGCCACGGACCTGGCGTCGCTGCTGCGTTCCCGGGAGTACAGCCATATTTTCATCATGCTGGGCCTCAACGAGGCCGGATATCCTCTGGGGAACCTGTTCGACGCCTATCAGGAGGATCTGGACCAGCTGCGCCAGCTCCAGCCCAACGCCACCATTTACATTCTGAAGGTTTACGGCGTCACCGCCGACATTGCCGCCGGGAATCCCAGCTTTGCCCACAGCCGCCTGACGGCGGTGAACAAGGGCTTTGCGGACCTGGCCGACGGCGGCAGCATCCGCTGCCTGGACTCGGACGAGTTGTTCTGCGGCAGCGACGGCTTCATGCTGCCGGAATACACCGGCGACGGCGTCCACCCCTATGGCAAATACGCTTATTTCTTCTCCCAGTGGCTGTGTGAGCAGATCACCCAGGGAAAATAACCGCCGGAGAGTGAATAAGACGGATCGGGAAGCACGCCCTCCGGCTGGGGCCGGAGGGCGTGCTTCGGGGTTTGGCTACAGGTTGCCAGGGAAGCGGGGAATGGAGGCAAAACCCCGCTGCAGCTCCTCCTCCGAGGGGACGTGGTCGATCATCCGGCCATCGTTGTACTGGCCGTAGGCCGTCATATCGAAGTAACCGGTGCCGGTGAGGCCGAACAGAATGGTCTTTTCCAGACCGGTTTCCCGGCAGCGGATGGCCTCGTCTATGGCTGCACGGATAGCGTGACTGCTCTCCGGTGCAGGCAGGATGCCTTCGCACCGGGCAAACGCCTCTGCTGCCTGGAATACCGCCGTCTGCTCCACGCTGCGGGCGGTGAGATACCCGTCGGCGTACAGCTGGGACAGAGTACTGCTCATGCCGTGGTACCGCAGGCCGCCGGCGTGGTTGGCGGCGGGAATGAAGCCGCTGCCCAAGGTGTACATTTTCGCCAGGGGACATATCCTACCGGTATCGCAGAAATCGTAGCGGAACCGGCCTCGGGTCAGACTGGGGCAGGAGGCGGGCTCCACGGCGATGATCTCATACCGGGCCTCGCCCCGGAGCATTTCCCCCACAAAGGGGGCGATGAGTCCCCCCAGATTGGACCCGCCTCCGGCGCAGCCGATGATTATGTCCGGATGCACGCCGTATTTATCCAGGGCCAGCTTTGTCTCCAGACCAATGACGCTCTGGTGCAGCAGCACCTGGTTGAGCACGCTGCCCAGCACATAGCGGTAGTCCTGTCGGCCGGCGGCGTATTCCACTGCCTCGCTGATGGCGCAGCCCAGGGAGCCGGTGGTCTCCGGAAACCGGCGCAGAATATCCCGGCCCACCTGGGTGGTATCCGAGGGGGAGGGGGTGACGCAGGCACCGTAGGTACGCATGACCTCCCGGCGGAAGGGCTTCTGCTCATAGGAGCACTTTACCATGAACACACGGCAGTCAAGCCCCAGGTAGGCGCAGGCCATACTCAGGGCCGTGCCCCACTGGCCGGCTCCCGTCTCCGTGGTGACGCCGCGCAGACCCTGCTTTTTGGCGTAATAAGCCTGGGCGATGGCGGAATTGAGCTTGTGGGAGCCGGAGGTGTTGCTGCCCTCGAACTTGTAGTAGATCTTTGCCGGAGTCCGGAGCTTTTCCTCCAGACAATAGGCCCGAACCAGCGGGGAGGGACGGTACATCCGGTAAAAATTCCGGACCTCCCGGGGGATTTCGATATACGGTGTCCGGTCGTCCAGCTCCTGGGCTGCCAGCTCCCGGCAGAACACCTGCTCCAGCTCCGCCTGGGTCATGGGACGCAGAGTGGCGGGGTTCAGCAGCGGCGCGGGCTTCGTCTTCATATCGGCCCGAACATTGTACCAATACCGGGGCATTTCCTCCTCGGTGAGGTAGATCTTGTAGGGGATGTCCTTCATGCTGTTTACTCCTTTCAAAAAATAAAAAAACGCCTGTCCCACGGAATCATCTCCGTGGGACAGGCTGTTTGTGAACATAAAAACCTGCGGTACCACCCACATTGGCGCTAAAGCGCCCACTCTGCGCGCACCATCATGCACTCCGCCGGGATAACGGCCGCGGATGCCGTCGGGTATTACAGGCCGTGATGGCTTTCTCCCCGCCCTCGTAAAGTCCATTCGCCGCAGCTTCCCCTGCCGCCATCCCACCACCGGCGGCTCTCTGAAAGGCTCCCCTGCGGGTACTCCTCTTACTCATCGGTTTTTGTATTATCCGTACTCTACCACCGCTGCGGCGGTTTGTCAACCCTCTTTTTGCCCCGGGCCGCAACCCGCCGGGAGACGGGACGGTCCCAGCGGGGAATTTGCACGAAATGTAGGTTTGTCAAACAGAGTCGGCCTCTGTGTGCTGGTTGGGGTGACTGTGGGGCCGCCTGGACTGGCCGGGCCATACCACAGCGAAGCACTGTTACTGCGTACTTCATTAGGGAAAACGGCGATTTTACATCTGTGTTTCGGTACAGAGAAAAATCGCCGTTTGGGCAGCAAAAAAGCCCGATATAATCGGGCTTTTCGCAGGTGACATCTTTTTTGTCTCCACATTATGGTGGAGCAGGGGTGCTCAAGGATGAACACCCCTCCGAAGCTCCGGTTTCGCCTTCAAATGCCGTTTCTATATCATCCAGCGGGATATTGTCGATGCTCAAAGGCTTCTTACTTGCGTTGATAATTAGAGTGAAATGGTCGTCATACAAGTAGATGGAATGAACAAAGATATTGATGATGGCTCGGCGCTTATTCACATCGTCGGCGGGCATCTCGCAGACATAGTCCAGAAAGGCCAAAATCTGTGCCTCCGTCAGCGTGATCTTCTTGTTTTCCTCGATGGCGAGCTGCGCCTCCAGCTCCGCCTTTTCCGCCATGCGCTTGTTGAGTCGATCCGTCAGCATCTCCACGGCCTGCCCCTGCTCAATGGCTTTCCAGAGATTTTCAATGGCTGTGTCCGCCTCTCGGATTGCTTTTTTCAGTGCCTTGGCGGTCAGGTTGTCCGGGCTTTTGGCGCACTCCTCAGCCACCTTCTTGGCAATGAAGCGGATTTTCTCCTCGGTCAGCATTTTCAAACACTCGTTGACCACACGGTCCTCGATATAGGACTTGCTGACGATCTTCTTGCCACACTTTTTCCTGCGGGCATTTTTGCACATATAGTAGTGATATTGCCTGCCGGTCTTGCTGGTGCCGCCATAGCCCACCATCATTTCCTTGCAGTGCCCGCAGAATAGCTTTGTGGTCAGCAGGTATTCGCCCTCGCCGTGAGTTCGAGCCGGCGCATTTTTGTTTTTGTTCATCATCGATTGCACCCGGTAAAATAGGTCATCATCCAGAATGCGAGGCATCCCGCCGGGTGTTTCCTTTCCTTTGTAAAGATAGACGCCGATATAACGCTTGTTGCTGAGCAGGTGACTGAGACTGTTGGGACTAAATTCCTTGCCGAGGGAGGTCTTGACCCTGCGCCGTTTCAGATCCCGGATGATCTCCGCTTTCGTCTCGCCGCTGGCGTAGCGCTCATAAATCTCACGGACAACGGCGGCTTCCTCCTCATCCACATAGAATCGCCGCTCGGCATCGACCTTGAAGCCCAGGCCGGGGTTGCTGCCATTAGACAGGCACTTTTCGGCATTGATGGCCATGCCTCGATGGATCTTCTGAGAAAGCTCCACGGAGTAGTATTCCGCCATACTTTCCAGAACGCCCTCCACCAAGATGCCGGAAGCGTCGTCCGCAATATTCTCTTTGGCAGACAGCATCCGGACACTGTTCTTTTTCAGTTTCGCCTTGTTGATAGCACTGTCATAGCGGTTGCGGGCAAAACGGTCCAGCTGATATACCAAAACGCCCTCAAAGGTGTGCTTGTCGCTGTCGGAGATCATCCGCTGAAATTCGGCACGGTTGTCCGTGGTGCCGCTGATGGCCCGGTCAATATATTCTCCGACAACGGTATA
>JABLTO010209369.1_pt1 | contig 15786 bp, 5 predicted proteins | sample 7160091 | NCBI WGS metagenome assembly JABLTO01 (sample SAMN14651225, study PRJNA627086) | human gut metagenome | isolation source: feces | host: Homo sapiens
CAGCGTCAGCTTTTGCGGGGACTGATGAACATTCGTGCGCCCCGGCGCGCGGACGGGGCGTTTCTGAAAATGCAGGACGCCTATCTGCAAGGTGAGACTGCCGCAAAGGACATCACGGATATTGCCGACCTGACACCCATTCAGCCGGGGCTGTATCTCTGGCAGGGCGATATTACCACGCTCCACTGCGATGCCATCGTCAATGCCGCAAACTCCGGCATGACCGGCTGCTATATTCCCAATCATCGCTGCATCGACAACGCCATTCACACCTATGCAGGAGTAGAACTCCGCCTTGCCTGCGCGGAATTGATGGAGCAGCAAGGCCATCCCGAACCCACCGGTCAGGCGAAAATCACGCCCGCGTTCAATCTGCCATGCCGCTATGTACTGCATACGGTCGGTCCGATCATCAGCGGTCGAGTGACAAAAGCGGACAAAGAACTGCTGGCTTCCTGCTATCGCTCCTGCCCGGAGCTGGCAGCGGAAAACGGCTTGGAAAGCGTGGCGTTCTGCTGCATTTCCACGGGGGAGTTTCATTTCCCCAACGAGCTGGCGGCAGAAATCGCCGTTGAAACCGTGAAACAGTTTATGAATAGAAAAACCAGTGTTAAGAAGGTGATCTTCAATGTTTTCAAGGATTTGGACAAAGAAATCTACGCCCGATTACTCGGCGCAAATTAAGAATTTACAGATAACTCTCAGTGAGGCGGATACTGTTGTGATCGGTGCCGGAGCCGGTCTTTCTACATCAGCCGGTTTTGTTTATACGGGAGAACGCTTTGAAAAGCATTTCCATGACTTCGCAGAGAAATATCACTTCAACGATATGTACTCCGGCGGCTTTTACCCCTTTGACACGCTGGAGGAACACTGGGCCTATTGGAGCCGATATATTTACATCAACCGCTACACGCCCGCACCGAAGCCGGTGTATAACGATCTACTGGAACTTATCAAGGACAAGGACTATTTCGTGCTGACAACCAATGTCGACCATCAATTCCAGAAAGCGGGCTTTGACAAAAAACGGCTGTTCTACACGCAGGGCGATTACGGCCTGTTCCAGTGCAGTGAGCCGTGCTGTCAGAAAACCTACGACAACGAAGAAATCGTCCGTCAGATGGTGGAGCAGCAATGCAATATGCGCGTGCCAAGCGAGCTTGTGCCGCACTGCCCGGTCTGCGGCAGACCGATGACGATGAACCTGCGCTGCGATGATACCTTTGTCGAGGACGAGGGGTGGCATCAGGCGGCAGAGCGGTATTCGGAGTTTCTGCGGCGGCACAAGGGGCTGAAAACGCTGTTTCTGGACTTGGGTACCGGAATGAATACGCCGGCAATCGTAAAATTTTCTTTCTGGCGCATGGCGAATGAGTGGCCGGATGCTGCTTATGCCTGCATCAACTTGGGAGAAGCCTATGCTCCGCGAGAGATCGAAGCAAGGTCTATCTGCATCAATGCAGATATTGGACGTGTATTGAAGCAAATCTGAACCGTATCTGCAACCGGCACAGGCTGACAAGAGCCGGAAAGGATACGTAAATGGAAAAGTCAATTTTTGAGCAGATGGCCGGCAAGCTGACAGCGTATTTGAACGAAATTGATAACGCTTCTTGCAGAAACTGAAGATTTCTCCTATAATGAGATTTGAAGGGGGATCTGCCCATGAAGAACAAACGAATGCGCTATATCTCGATAACGGCGGCTATCCTGCTGGTTTTTGTGCTGCTGATGCTGCTGTTTTCCAACCGATCTGGCGATTTCAGCGCAATGGAAACGCAGAACGGCGTACTGGATGCAACATCAGCGGACTTTTCGTCGGCGGTATATGAGATAGACGGTGAATGGGCGTTCTATCCTGAGGTACTCGGCAGCGGCGCAGAGCTGGACGCTGCCCAACCGGGAGAACGCAATGAATCCATTCCATACGGCTCATACCGGCTGCAAATACACGCGCAGCCGAAACAATACCTGACACTCGGCGGCTACTCATTCGATTACAGCACGCGTGTGCTGGTAAACGGCAGTGAAGTGCTCGAAATCGGCAAGGTGGGGGCGTCTGCGGCGGAGTCTGAGCCGCGCATCGACTATATGCTCATACCGATTTACACCGGCGAGGATGGCACGGTCGAGGTGGTCTGCCAGTATGCGAATTTCGTGCACCGCGAAGGCGGCGGTCTGACGCAGATGCATCTGTCTACTGCGGAGAACATCGACCGCATGCGCCGAAGCCAGAATCTGTATTCACTGGTGCTTGGCGGTTCGCTGTGCCTGTTCGGCATGTATTTTCTGCTGTTTGCGGTCTTTCAGGGCGAGAGCAAGTATGTTTTCCTCGCGGTCATCTGCGCGCTGCTCGGTCTGCGTGACCAGAATTTCTATGTGCTGCATCTGCTGCCTGCAAACTACAACTGGGCAGTCGCATATCGGTTTCTAGTGCTGATGATTACGCTGCAGCCGTGTTTTCTGCTGCTTTTGCTGCAAAGCCTGTATGAAAAGCTGGCGAAGCCGATCGTTGTGCGGTGCTATGCGGCGCTGTATGCCGTGCTGGCGGCGGCGCATTTTATCCTGCCGACGCAGGATATCGCACCGCTGAGTAAAATCGGGTACTATCTCTCGATGCCGTTTTTCCTGTATCTGGTTGTACAGCTGATTCGGCGGTTCTGGCGTATCCGGCGGTTTGAATGGGACGATGTGCTTGTTCTGCTTGGCTATCTGCTGTTGTTCGGCTCGAACGTGTACGAGGCGGTATTTGGCCGCCTCGTGACGACCATCACGCGCCACGGAGCAGCGCCGCCGTATCTGCTGGTGTTCGTGTTCCTGATTGCTGGAGCCATCAGCCTGAAGATCAACCGCCGGGAACAGGAGCTGTCCGAGAGCCGCCGTCAGCGTGAGGTGCTGACCCAGCTCAACCGGCTGAAAAGCGAATTTCTGCACCAGATGGCGCATGAACTGAAAACGCCGCTCACGGTTATGAGCGGCTACGCGCAGCTGACCGACTGGCAGCTTGGCAACGGAGCGGTCAGCGCGGACGCGCATGAACACATGCAGACCATTTCGTCCGAGGCGCAGCGGCTTTCTGCGCTCGTATCGCGGCTGATCGACCTCGCCAACGGCGGTTCACCCGATATTGAGATGGGCGTCATTGACGCAGCGCAGCTGCTGTCCGGTGCGGCGGATGTGTGCCGTCCGATGCTGGAAAAGAAGCACAACCGGCTGGAAAGCGACAGCGGAGAGGGGATTGCACTCTGGGGCAATACGGAAATGCTGCTGCAGGTGCTCATCAACCTGACGGTCAATGCCAACCGTTATACGGAGAACGGCGTGATCGCCTACCGCATTACGGACGAGGGCGAGCGGGTGTGCCTGCGCGTGAGCGACACCGGCAGCGGCATTGCACCCGACCTGCTGCCGCATATCTTTGAGAAGGGCTGCAGCGGTGATGGAGGCAGCGGTATCGGCCTGACGATCTGCGCGGACGCAATGAAGATTCACCACGGCTTGCTCGAGGTGGAGCACACCGATGCAGACGGCACGGTGTTCCGGCTCGAACTGCCGAAAAAGCCGCTCAATACACAAGGAGAGAACGATTGTGGAAGATAAACTGATTTTGCTGGTGGAGGACAATCCGCACATCATGGCAATCAACGACGCGGCACTGCACATGCGCGGCTACCGCACCCTGCAGGCAGAAACCGCGCACAAGTGCCGGGAGCTGCTGTGCTTTCACGCGGTGGACTTGATCGTGCTGGATATTCTTCTGCCGGACGGCGACGGCGTGGCGCTGTGCCGCGAGATCAAGCAGGAATACGATGTGCCGATCCTGTTCCTGACCGCTATGGGCGAAAACGAGGATATCGTCAAGGGACTGACCGCAGGCGGAGACGATTATCTGACAAAGCCATATGATCTGGAGGTGTTCATGGCCCGCGTGGAAGCGCGTCTGCGTGCGGCGCACCCGAAGGAACGCGCAGTACGGCTTGGTCCGCTGCGGATGAATCTGCTGAGCGGACGCGCGTACATCGGAGAGACCGACTTGAATCTGACGCAGAAGGAGTTTGCGGCGCTGCTGTATCTGGCGCGGCACCCGAACCGCAGCGTCAGCGCGCAGGAGCTGTACGAGGCGGTCTGGCAGCAGCCGATGGGAAACGACCCGCATGCCGTGCGCATGACGATCTCGCGGCTTAAGCAGAAGCTCGGCGGCGAGGATGCGAGGGTCACGGTCAATTCGTACCGCAGCAGCGGCTATCGGCTCGAGGAGCAATAATTGAATATTTACAGCGGACGGCGAAGGTAACAAATTTGATACCTTCGCCGTCCGCCGTCTTTTTGCCTCTATACTGAAATTACGGTGAAATACCTGTATCCTCGGACGGTTGCTCCGCGGTAACGCAAGGGGAAAGCCGTGGAAACCGTTTATTTCATAAGGCAAGGAGGAAGAAAGATGAAAAAACGAATTTGCAGTTTGCTGCTGATATGCAGTATGCTGGCGGGTCTGCTGCCGCAGATCGTGCTGCCGCAGGCGGCGGCAGCGGATACTGCAGCAGCAAGAGACGGCTTTGGTCTGCCCACGGAAGAACAAACGGGCATAACAGACACAGCCACACTGCGGAAGAACCCATACGGCACACTGGGATGGGTTCCGCTGTTCCAGAACCACGAGCTGGTTGTAGCCGGCGTGGACTCAGATGAGTTCCAGACGACATACGAGGGCGCAGCCAACGGCAAGGGTGGACAGATGTCTACGTTCCGGTGGAGCAACTCGACCGAAGTCGGCAATGCCGAGCGTATTGCGACTGTGGCGTTTGACCCGAACGGCACCGGCAAAGATGAGTACATTGCTAATCTGGTGTTCGATAAGGGCGCAAAGCGGCTCAAGCTGTATGTCACCAACAAGGACCGCAAGGTGTCTGGTGTTATGGATGTTTGCGGTGGCGACAGTGAGTACATCAAGAACCTGAAATTCTATCAGACCCGCGCTATGCTGTGTCTGACCGCAGGCGACTTTGACGGCGACGGCCAGGACACCCTGATGGTATACACGCCGGGCAACAACAAGAGTACGGATACGGTAGACAGCATTAAGGAGTATACGTTCAGCGGCAGCAAACTGACTGACAACGGTCGCGTAATCAACCTCGGCGACGTCATTGACGACGGCCGAGACGCGCTGAAGGCCATGCTGTACCACGACGGCAACGGCAATAACGAGCTGCGTGCGCATCTGAGCGTTGATATGGAAGTTGGCGACGTAGATATGGACGGTATCGACGAGCTGGCAATGACAGTCAATGTCAACGACCTGAAGGAGACAAAATATGGCAGTTATACCAATTACGAGAAATCCTATCTGACGGTCTACGACTACAACGATACGGGCAGCTGGGCTCAGAAGCTGAACAAAAAGCTGCTGAACAGCAATGACGGTGCAAAAGGCCGTGCTCGTTTTGCGGGCGTGACCATCGGCTATGTCAGTGATAAGCCGAGCGGCACTATGCCGCCGGAAGTTGTTGCGGTAGGCTACTACGATAAGAATGGTGATTATCAGGACTGCGAGTTTGACAGGAGCAGACTGCTGGCATACAGCTATCAGTACAGACCGAAGGATAATTCGTGGACAGAGAAATTCAAGGCGACCGAAGTTGTCACCAACGGCTTTACCGATACCGGCACCAAGGGTGACGATGTGCAGAATCCGATCGCGGTAGCGGCTGTTGCAGCGGACGGCGTCAACGCCCAGGAATATCTGTTCATTTCCGGCAGTATGTATCAGATTGGCACGGTGGACGGCAATCAGCGGCTGTCTATCCTGGACGGCTCGAATAAGGGCCATGACCGCTGGCTGGGCGGCCGACTCATTAACAACAGCGGTATTCTGGACTATGCTGTCGGCAATTTTGACGGCAACAAGCAGGGCATGGAACAGGTATATTACGTTGAGTACCGCAAGCAGGAGACCTTCGACAAGCAGTTTTTGAAGATTGGTCAGCTTTATAAAAAATCGAGTACGAGCACCTCGGGCGGTCAGACAACGGTTAAGCCGGACAACACGTTCAGCCGCTGGGAGGATGACTGGACATACTATGACAAGAGCAACTGCAATCTGGCGCTTACAACGGCAGATGTAAACAACGATGCCATGCTTGCAAAGATCAAAAGCGTCAGCACCGGCTACACCGATCCGAAGGTAATGGCGATTCTGGAGGCGTCGCCGCATTTTGCGGAGGTGAATGACGGCGATATCGGAAACTCCGCGACGTCGATCGGCAAGAGCAAGGAGGAAGGTTTTAATGCGACCGTATCCGGCTCGTTTGGTTTTGATATTATGGCGGGCTTTGAATATGTCGCGCCGCTCATTGAGACCGGCGGCGGTGTGGAGTTCAATACCAGTCATACCTTTACGGTGGGTACAACACAGTCTACCAGCCGTACGATAGAGGTTGTTTATTCCAACGATACGGACGAAAACATGGTCGTCATGTATGCAACGCCGATGACTTACTATGAGTACGAGGTGAAATATCCGGACGACACGATGAAGGGCAATTCGCCGAAGCTGACCAGTGCCATGACGCTGGCGGTTCCGGGTAATCCTTCAATGAATATGGTTTCGGTGGATACCTATAACGAGGCCGCATCGGCGTACGAGGGTATGCAGCAGATTGGCAGCAACCTGCATCTGGGTACGCCCGGTCAGCCGAATACCTATCGTTCCAGTTTGCCGAGTGGTTCACCTGCATGGGCTTCTGAGGCTAAAGACGCAGGTCACTACAGGGACAGCGGCACAAAGACACAGCGTATTACCACTTCCACAGGCAGCAGCGTGAACTTTGAGTATTCCTATGAAGGCTCGGTGCAGATGTACGGCGTCGTAGGCGGCTTTAAGGCAGGCGGTGGCTATCACTGGGGTGCAAGCGTCGGTACGGAAAAAGTTAATACCACCAGCACTACCAAGGAAGGTACTGTTACCGGCGGCGGAGATTCGCGCTATAACTTTGATTGGAATTTTGGCACATGGACGGTACCGTTCAACGGCGATAAAGTACCGGTATTGGGGTATATCGTCAGCAATGTGACGGCACCACCGTCTCCGGCGCAGGATCTGTCGCTGAGCGAGCAGACCACCAACAGCATGGTGCTGTCGTGGCAGTCCGGTGACCGTCCGGCAGAGTATTACAAGATTTACCGCTATATTGAGAACAATAAGAATAAGCCGTTCGTATTGATTGATACCGTAGACGCATCGGAATCACCGAGTGGTGAATATGAGTATCAGCTGAAGGATCTTGCGTCAAACGAAGAGTATCAGTATACGATCACTTCTGGATATTATACCAGTAAGGAAGAGTCGGTTGAAAGCGAGATCGTTGTCGGCAAGACGCTGGCGAATGAGATGAGCCGTCCGATTATCAATGGACCGGACGATGTAACCGTTCCGCTGAACGGCTCGACAACTTTCCGTGTGCAGGCTTCGACTCCGGCAGAATTTTCGGGCACGGATTATCAGTGGCAGAAGCGTCTGCCGGGAAGAAAGTGGACGGATATTGAAGGCGCTACGCAGGACACCTATACCGTAAAGTCGGTAACGAGCGAACTGAATGGTGCGATGTACCGCTGCGTGGTAACGTGTTATACCAAGTCGGCAACGCCGATTTCGTTCTACAGCGATGCGGCCGCGCTGACGGTCGGTACACCGCAGGCAACCGCCGGTTTGACGGTATCCGGTACTTCGGAGGGCAGCGGCACTCAGGATACCCCGTATATCGGTCAGAGTAATTTCAACACGGTTAAAACCACGACAGAATCCGTAGAGAGAACCGTTCCGTGCACCGTAGAAGCCGATGGCATGACGCTGAATGTTTACAAGGTAAACGGTCAAGAGGAAAAATATGTCGGCATCGGTGAAAAGAAGGAAGATGACGGTTCGATATCGACCGTATACTACGCCGTAACAAAGAATGGTGAGACGTATACCGCAGATGCGAAACTCACCATGAAGACCACCTATCAGTGGAAGAACGGTGAGACGGAAGTAACGGTGCCGAGCACAATTACGCCGGAAACCGTATTGACAAATGAAAATGCGGCAAGAGCGTTTTCGCTGACTATTCCGGATGTTAATAAGCCGAGTGAAGTCACGTCCTACGCGGAAGAGGTATACGACGAAAGCAAGTACCGGAACGGCGAGCAGTACCTGATTCACGGTATGGATACCGTGACGGAGAACAAAACCCGCTATATCCTCAGCAAGATGGATAAGACGACCAGTGGTGAAGGCAGTACCGCAGAGGAGGATAGCTATACCGTCAAGTATTATCAGCTGCTGAAGAAGGCAGAGAACAGCTATGAACTGACCGAGCTGACCAGCACACAGCAGACGACCTTGGGCAGTTATACGGATCCTTCCTTCACACTGGTAACAGAGGAAATTACGGTTGAAAATCATGTTACGACCTCTACGCCGGGTTCCGGTACGACGCTGACTCTGACAACGAAAACGGCGGAAAAGAACGGCGCTGCACTCGGCAATGTGGAGTACACGCTGACGATTACGAACACGTCGGACGGCACGGTCAGCACGATTGTCGGCAGAACGAACAGCAGCGGCACGGACAGCAAAACGTGGACTGCACCGACAGCCGGTCTGTATGCCATCACAACCACCGCAACCGGCGGCTTGACAAGTGAGACGGTATATTATCTGGCAGGTGTGCAGAGTGTAAACGACGACGATACCAGCACAACGGAGACCGTTTACACGCTCGAAAGTAAGGCCAACGGAGAAAACAAGATTACGAGCGTATACGGTACGCCGATTGATCTGACCGTGCAGCAGCAGACTGTAACGAAAAACGGAAACGCTGTTACCGCAGGCAGCAAAACAGAGATTACGGGAAATATCACCTACACCTGGCGGCAGTCCGGTCAGAGCGAGAGCAGTGAAAAGACGATCACTGACAGCACTTTCCGGCCGGAGAAGGCGGGAACCTATATCATCACGGCATACCAGAATGATAGCGATACTTCCAAGCGCACCAAGCTGGCGTCCACGACCATTACGGTAAAGCGCAAGCCGCTGGAGCTGTATGTTACTTGGCCGGGAGATAATGAAAATCACAATTCGACCGAGGCACCGGAGAACAAGAGCGCATTTGAGGTTAAGTCGGATGATTTGGAGACGGGCGACGCTTTGCCGTCGGCAATTACAGCCGCATGTGCGCTGTATGCTGACGATGGCAATCGAAAGAACGTCAGCGGCCGCTTTGAGGTAACGATTGCCGTCAACGGTGAGGACGAGGCTGTGAAGTCACTGCTCGAGAAGTACGAGCTGAATCTGACCAAGCGCATGCTGGTTGTCAAGCAGGACACCCTGAGCGTAACCTATCGCGCCGGGGAAGGCGGCTCGCTTAGTGCAAGCTACAACAGCGGCGACCTCGACCAGAAGTTTGAAAGCGGTAAGAACATCGCTAAGAACACCAAGCTGATGTTTGATGCCAAGAGCAACGACGGTTTCATTGTAAAGGAATGGAAGGTCAACGGTCAGTCCATTACCGATACTACCAAGTACAAGGTGACGGAGATTCTGTCGAACGGCAAAAAGGTCGGCGAACGACTGACGGTAGCGGCGCTGACGGAAAAGCTGGACGTAGAAGTAGCCTTCAGCAGTGATTCGCACACGATTATCTTCAGCAGCGGCAAAGGCGGTGAGCTGACCGCAGCACTGAAGGACGGCGGTGCGGTCACGACCGGACAGAAGATTGCGGAAGGCGCAAATGTGACGTTCACGGCTGCGCCGAACACCGGTATGACGGTAGCACGCTGGATGGTGGACGACAAGCTGTATTACTGGCCGGGTACGACCGATTTGTACCGTGAGTCCACACTGACACTGGAAAATGTGCAGAAGGACCGCAAGGTAGCGGTAGAGTTCAGCAATGAAGGCAAGCATAAACTCACCTTCAACATCGAGTCGGAAACCGGCAGCGCTTTGCAGTCCGTGCAGACCTCGGCGAAGCTGGCAGACGGCACAGCGGCAGATCTGAGTGCGGTTCCGGACGGTGCGGCAGTAACGTTTGCACTGGAAAATCTGGGCAGCAACTACACGGTCAAGACATGGAAGGTGGATGGTAAGGAAGCCGCAAATTCGGGTACGCAGAAGCAGTTTACGCTGCGCAATATCACTGCAGCGCATACGGTTACGGCTGTGATCAATGCGGCGCAGGAGGTAACGCTGACCTTCAAGGCAGTGGATGCAAATGGTGACACGATAACCGAAGACATTGCTTCCGTTACCGCAAAGATTAAAAACGGCAATGCGATTACCAGCGGCAGTAAGGTCGGCAATTATTCGACGATTGAGTTTGCTGCTGCGGTAAACGAGGATTACTACGTTTCTAAATGGACTGGTGCGGAAGCAGATAAAAATGATTCGGCAAAGGCCTCCATCGCAAGTCTGGAAAAGACCACTGAGGTTATCGCACATATCGCGGAGAAGCCGAAGGTGACGGTGGCTTCGCAGGTCAACGGCACAGTCGAAGTTGCTGGCACGCGCGGCATCCAGAATGTAACATTGATTGGTGCGGCAGGTGAAAACGGCCATGTGAATATGAACAGCACGGCAGCAATTACAGCAACACCGAGTGATGGCTACTTCGTCAAGAGCATTATCGTTACAACTGACGGTGCAGCGCAGACGTTCGATTATGACAGTGCAGAGAAGTATCAGCCGGGTGAGGTAACGAAGGATGATATCCAGATTACGAAGGATACCTTGGTTCAGGTAATCTTTGCAGAGAAGCCGACGGTAACCTTTGGCGGTGACACTCACATCCATGTAACGGCACAGCAAGACAGCAAGATGCTGAACACCGGCGATCATGTCGAGAAGTACAGCGGCGATATCGTATTCGCGGCAACACCGGATGAGGGCTACGAGACTGATAACTGGACCGTTACCGGTTGGACGAATGTCGATGGAAACGACAATACCACTTATACTCAGAGTGGCTCTATCGAAAGCAATGTAGAAGTTCATGCAACGTCTAAGGCGCTTCCGCAGTACGACTTCACCCTGTCCGTTGATTCGCTCGGTGACGAGGGAGACGGCGGTACGGTTTCCGCAGAAATCACCCGCAAGGGTATGCACGCATACGAGCAGGAGAACCTCGATGCAGGCACGCACAGCTTCTACCGCGACTCGGATATCACGATCACGGCGGTGCCGAGTACAGGCTACCGCGTACAGGACTGGACCATCGACGGTAAGACCACGGCGGATACCGCAACGCGCAAGACACTGAGCAATCTGCAGGATGAAACGACGGTTCAGGTTCGCTTTGTCAAGCTGGTGACCGGCATCACTTTCGGTCCGACGGACGAGAACAGCGAAGGCGGCTATATCAGTGCGGCAAATCTGGTAAACAATAATGAGTCGATTCTTGAGAGCGCAGATACCGGTGCCAATATTGCGGAAGGTCTGTCAATCAAGTTCACGGCAGAGGTAAAGCCTGGTTACGAAATCGAAGGCTGGTACGTCAATAATGTGCGCGATGACAGCGCGAGCACAGGCGAAACCTATACCTATCCGAATACGATCAGTGCAAGCTCGATTTACATTGCACCGAAGTTCCGACAGGTTGAGTATGACATCACCACAGGCGATAACGTCACTGTGAACGGTCGGAACAGCACAACCGCACGCGGCGGCGAGTCGCTCACCTTTACGGCAGTACCGCCGGCAGGTCAGAATGTGACCGGCTGGACGGTCAACGGCGAGGCTGTACAGGACAGCAGCAATACGCTGACCTGGACGGTCGAGAATGGCTGTCTCACGAAGCCGAATGTAACGGCATATCACGTTGCGGCACAGTTCAGCGCAGGCGAGTACGAAGTAACGTACAGTCAGCCGGCAAACGGCACGCTGACGGCTTCCGTTGAGAGCGGCACACCGGTCAACGGCGGCATTAAGGTTACCTTCACCGCAGAACCCGATGAGGGTTACGAGATTGACGAGTGGACGGTAAACGGTCATTCGGTTGCCAACAGCAGCAGCACCTACACCCTGAACGTAACCGAAAGCAGCACGGTTGCAGTCACCTTCAAGGCAATGGTTCCGCTCAGCGCCGTGCTGAACGGCCGAAACGGCAATATCGCCATCACCGCAAACGGCAAGACGATCACGGACGGCTATGTTTCCTCCGGTTCGGACGTAACCTTCACCGTAACGCCGGAGAACACGGACGATATGGTGCAGGCATGGCAGGTGAACGGCTCGACAGTCGCTGAGATGACCGATACGGCGGATGCACCGCTCAGTTACACCGTGCAGAATGTCACCGCAGATACCGAGGTTTCCGCAACGCTGATTGAGCGCCCGACATACACCATTACGGTAACAAGTGAGGGCAGCGGTACGGCATCGGCGGAACCGGCAAGTGTCAAGCGCGGCGGCAGCACGACCGTTACGGCAGTGCCGAGCAGCAATAGCTACTATCTCAAGGAATGGTCGGTCAATAGCGGTGAACCGCAGACTGCCTCCGGCAATACGCTGGCACTGACGGAAATTCGCAGAGATACCACAGTCAAGGCCGTATTTGACGGCGCGATCAACTACGATGTAACTCTGGATGTTCAGGATGCAACGACAGGCACAACGGTTGCTGCAGCGGCAAACGGCAAGGCCATTACGCCGCAGAAGAACAGTCCGGCAAGTGTTACCCGCGGCAGCAAGGTTGTATTCACGGCAACGCCTGCCGTAGAAAACGGACAAAACAAGCAGATGGTCGCACAGTGGACGGTAAACGGTGTAGATCAGAATAACATCTCTAACGAGCTGGTTATCCCGAGCCTGACCGGCAAGACCGATGTGGCTGTCAAGTTCGTTACCTACGAAGGCTTCACTATTCCGACCGGCGGCACCGGCTGGAAGGTCTCCGACGCAGCGCGCACACCGAATGATACGCAGCCGACGAGCGAAATTCGCAAGAACGGCGATCTGACATTCACAGTCGCTCTGGCAGGAGACTACACGGTAATCAGTAAGCTGCTTATCAACGGCTATGATTGCATCAACGGCAAGGTTGCCGAAAATGCAGCGCTGCACGGCTGTAACGCAGTGGAAGCCAAGAAAAACGCAAACGGCAGTTACACCGTCACGATCAAGAACGTAACGGCAGCGCCGGATATGAGCGTAGAAGCGCATCAGGTAATCGTCGGCGGTCTGACCGTTCCGGAGAGATTCAAAAATAATCCGGAACTGGATACGGTCGCAAAGATTCAGGCAAAGCTGACAGCGGAACTGACCGGCAGGAAGGATGGCGTGGCGTTCTATGACATCGCGCTTAAATACTATGACAGCGGCAAGTGGATTCCGGTAGACGAAAATAACTTCCCGGCGAAAGGCGTAGACGTTGTTCTGCCGTATCCGAACGGTACGGACAGCAAGGACACCTTCCGGATCGTCCATATGCTGACCAAGACCGGCTCCGAGGGCACGATCGAGACGGTTGACCATGCCAAGGAGACCGATGGCCTGCGGTTCCATGTAACCAGCCTGTCTCCGTTCGGCGTAAGCTGGACGAAGTATACCGCACCGACTTCGGGCGGCGGCGGTGGCGGTGGCGGCGGCGGGGCCGTTGCACCGACCACCTACGATGTTGTGATCCCGTCCGCGCTGGCGAACATCGTCAAGACGGATAAGACTAAGGCGGCGGCAGGTGACACCGTAACGCTTACTGTGTCTGGCGGGGGCACGCTGACCGTCACGGATGCAAACGGCAAGACGGTTGCCCTGACCGACCTCGGCAGCGGCAAGTACACCTTCAAGATGCCGTCCTCCAAGGTCAATGTGGCGTTTGCCGCGTCCGGCGAAACCAAGCCGTGTGTCGGTGGCAAGGATTGCCCGTCTGCACCGTTTAAGGACGTTGACACCGGTAAGTGGTATCATGAATCCATCGACTATGTGCTGAAACACAGCATGATGAACGGCGTTTCCGGCACTTCCTTTGCACCGAACAGCAATCTGACGCGCGGTATGCTTGTGCAGATCCTGTTCAATCTGGAGGGTAAGCCGCAGAGTGCTTCGGCAAGCTTCTCCGACGTTAAGGCGGACGCATGGTACGCCAAGGCGGTCGGCTGGGCAGCGGCAAACAAGGTCGTAACCGGCTACACGGACGGCACATTCCGGCCGAATGCAGCCGTCACCCGCGAGCAGGCGGCAGCGATCCTGTATCGCTACGCCCAGAGCAAGGGTCTCGACGTAAGCGTGGGTGAGAATACCAATATTCTCAGCTACGCGGATGCCATGCAGGCAAGCGAGTACGCGATTCCGGCTCTGCAGTGGGCTGTCGGCGCAGGCGTGCTGAACGGCAAGGGCGGCAACCTTCTTGCCCCGACCGGCACCGCAACTCGTGCCGAGATCGCCGCAATCATGCAGCGCTGGTGCGAAATCATCATCAAAAAATAAAAGGCAGATAGAGCAATAAGATGAACAAAGGGTTTGTCGCAGAATGAAGAATTCTGTGGCAGACCCTTTTCTGTGCCCGGAGAAAGAGCGAAGCAGGCAGATGCAGGAAAATTCCAATTTTAGGGTACAGCGAAACAGACCCTGTCAAAAACACAGGATCAAAATAGATGATATTCCCTTCACATCGTGCTATGCGATCCGAATCTCAGAAAGATGGGGCTTTAAGCGGCCGTTTTCCCGCTTCATCCAGAGCTTTTTTAAATTAAACGCCATCGCTAAAAAGAATAGCAGGTGTTTTGTCAAAAGATTGGGCTTTACCTCTAACTGTAAGGCTTCTGCCAGCTCCGTTGGTGTTCCACTCCACTCTGGAATTTTTCCGACAGCAAAGCTGCAACCTTTTCCAGAATCGGATCTGGCGGAATCTGCCACAGTTCTGTTTCGGATTTTTCCAACTCCCAAACAAGATGTTCCAGCTTGATGCCATAGCGACAAAAGATGATGGCTACAAGAAACTCAGCTGATGTAGTCATTTTGTAGCCAGTAAAAAACAAAAATCCCGAAAAACCCTGTAATAACAAGGTTTTTCGGGACTCAAAAGCCTAATTCAATTTATTCCCACTCGCCCTCTGCAAAAGCATCTTAAACAAGTTTGATTTGGTGATTTAGCAGAGGTTATTTACATTACTTGAATTATCGGATGCGTATTGGCTATCCGATTTTTTGTTGCCATGGTGTTGCCAGCAGTGTAGTTGCTAAACTCTATGCAAGAATCATTATACCATAGCTCATCAAATTTATTACTACGCTAATCTTGAATACTTTCTACTATCCACTTCAAGTATCTATCGATTGCTTGTTTTGCTGTTTTGCCCATTCATTAGCCTCTTGCACATGTTTGGGATCTTTATAGTACTCACGAATTGAAGGCAATAAAATTCTAGCAAAGCTCTCAATCTGCCATTCTGACAGTTCAAAATTCTCCAAGTTATATTCTTCAGTATACGTTGTCTCAAAGTTCTCGTCAAAATGTACGACGATCATCGGCACTTTTGCTGCTTTAAGCTTTTCTTCAAGTTCCATATTTCTCCCTCCAAGCTAAAAAAGATATAAATATCTGGCTTTTTAGTTGTCCGGTATGAACTTTCGCATACTTAAAATAAATGTGGTTTAGCATGAGACCAAAGAAGCAATGAAATTTCGCAATACTTTATGTTGACGGCTACGATATCCGGCTTCAAATGATATATAGGCTTACTCGCTCATATAATCCAGCATTTGCTGATTCAGTGTTTCCTTTACTACTCGCCACTCCGGAAAAAAGG
>JABLTO010024849.1_pt1 | contig 15753 bp, 16 predicted proteins | sample 7160091 | NCBI WGS metagenome assembly JABLTO01 (sample SAMN14651225, study PRJNA627086) | human gut metagenome | isolation source: feces | host: Homo sapiens
ATTTTTGAGAAAAGTCAAGAATCTGTATTACAATTTGTATTACAATTTATTCGAAAAATAGTGCTAAAAAGTGAAAAATGGTGACAAAGTGAAAATAAATTTGAAAAACAAAAAAGTCTTGAAACCCGCATAAACACTGGGTTTTCAAGACTTTTCTTTGGCAGGGGTACAAGGACTCGAACCTTGGGCACGCGGTTTTGGAGACCACTGTTAAAATACTCCGCACCCCCTACTCGGGTGCATATCAACTTTTTGTAAAATAAAGGTATTATTTTGAATGGATTTGATTATTAACAATTAACTCATCAAATGTAACAGGAGTGTAGTTATTTATCATACAACCGGCGTTAAGTGCTTTGCCGCTCATAGACATAAATCTGTATACTGCATCATGCTTATTGTGAATATGACCATAAATATGATAACTGCCTCTGTACATGCCGTTCCATTCGGCTAAAGGAAAATGGCATAAAATTATGTTATGTTTTCCGTCTTTTATGTGTTGTAATTTTTGAATGCTGTCAAACATTGATATTGCCGATTTACTGTTCAGTACTGTTTTGTCATGATTGCCGATCAAAAGGTGTTTGTGGCCTCTAAGCTGTGATAAATAGTATTCAGGCGGATTAGCGGAGCGGTAACAGAAATCGCCTAAAATCCATATATGGTCATCATCATTTACTTTGTTGTTCCAATTATTTATTATGGTGCTATTCATTTCATCAATATTTTCAAATGGTCGTTTATCAAATTTCAATACATTAACGTGTCCAAAGTGTGTATCTGAAATGAAATAATTCATTCTATACCTCCTTGATAAGGTGAGATTAAAGTGTTAAGTAATTCATAAGATCATTTCTGAATACTAAATACAGAGTTTTATGTAATTCGTTTTGAAATAGCCTTTCTTGAGAATATTGCAGGTTTTCACTTTTGCATTTTTGTTCCCAGTATTCAAAATATTTTTTACGAGCGGTGATAAGTTCTTTATTAGGATAGCATGATAATTTAATGTCTGTTATGCCAAGGCAAATTTCGTTATAAAATTCGGGTTCATCGTTGAGTATATCGAAAGCACAATCGAAGAAAATCAAAGCTTTGTTTATCTTCTTCCAGCGCATTGCTACTCCGGGTAATTCATAACTTTTTACGAAAATCTCGGTTTCGTTTATGATTTGCTCTAACATTTGGATAAGATGTTGATCATTGATAAAAAGACTGCTAAGTTCTTTCCTAACATTTAATATTTGAGCGTCCATGTAATCACGACAATCGGTGTTATCATCGGAATTAGGGAGTGAATTATATGCGTCGGTAGGCTCATAGAGTGCGATAATATCCCATAACATTTTATATATGGTCTGAATTGCCTTTTTATTTTCAGTTATTACAGTTGAATTAATTTCACAAGTCATTATAATATCCTCCTCTGTATTTTTATGAATTTTAAAATCAGTTATTTAATTTTTCGTAAATGCTTTGAGTTCGTGATTTTATTCTGTTTGAAAGTTGCTCAAAGAAAATCAAGCATTCGTCATAATTAGTTGGCATAGCACTGTAATTTATTATTTCACTATCGCCTATGGTTTTTCCTGTTTTCATGGAAATAGGAATCAACGTATTAGAATCCACAAATACGTGCAAACAGTTTTGATTTAAGAAATCGTTCCAATCCTTAAAACTGTTTAACCAAACTTCTGTTTCTTTTGCGAGTTCTTCTTTATTTGATGTAAAGATATTTTTCAAGTATTGAATATCGTTATATTTAAAATAAGCGTATAATTTTATTAACAAAGTATCGACTGTATCCCATTCTCCGAGGTTACTTCTTGCCTGATTAAAGGATGGAGTATTGTCTTCATGATCTGCGGGAATACACATATAATTTCCGAATTTTGTATAACATCTCAAGAATTCTTTTGCAGGTTCGTCCATTGTCTTCCATATAGTGTCGCTGTTTTCATAGCAATAATTATTCCATTTGCCTTCTTTTACAACAGGAATATGGTGTTGGGAAACTTTTTCAAATAACCTATAAAAATCGGCATATTTTTCTTGAAGTTTGGTGTCACTATTGATTCGTTCCCAATAAAAGCCTAAATACAATTTTAAAGGATGTAAAGCAGAGGTTAGAGTATCTCCTCGAAAACATTGGCTGTTGTTTATTATTTGGTATTTTATTTTGCTACCGAACTGATTAATTATATTACTTGTATCAAGTTTGTTATTCAATAAAGCATACATTGTCGTACAAGGTAAACTGACATCACAATCGACATAGCCGTATCTTGATTTTGTATTTTTGTATTCAAGAAATTTCTTTAAATAATTTTCTTCTTTTGAGGATTTTTCATCATCAAAAAAAGTTAAAACATCTTTTTGAAAAATGAAATCTGTCGTAGTTAATAAATCTTTTGTACGATTTTTTTGTTCCGATAATGTTTTAGCATTTTTAATTTTATCTAATTTGTAATTATTTGACATTTTTAATCTCCTTTATTTTATATACTTAAATTTTATTTGAGTTTCATTCCGTCAACGTATGTTGCCATGCCTGTTTCAATACAATACGCGGCTAATCTTCCTCCGCATACGCACCCGCAATCTATTGCGATATGCCCGTTTTTCTCATAAACCTCGGCTTTTTCCCAATCGGGAATGTGTAATGTAGGTGTGTGTCCGGTAATCAAATATTTGTTTGCGTTTTGAAAGTATCTTTTTGAATAGTCTGCCCTATGGTCGATAAGCTCGTCAAGTTCGTAATCGTCTAAAGCTTTGTCAGGAGAATATTCGCCTAAATCTGCATGAACCAATATGTATTCCTTGTTATCATAATCAATAGTTTCATAAATGGACGAATTACTTAAATAATTTAATATGTTTGCTTTTTCATTTTGTGAGAGTTGTGAAAATTGTTTTGCTGTATTATAACCGCCGTTTTTTATCCATTGATTATATTTTAAAATATCATCGGTTTCTAAATAATTTTCACAATTTTCGGCTGTTATTTCGACAGTGAGCTTTTTTAGAATTGTATACATCATAAATTCGTGATTGCCAATAAAATGAACAACATTTTTTCGCTTCATCATATCTTGCAATATTTTAATCGGTTCAGGACCTCTGTCGACCACATCCCCGAGAATGTATAGTGTATCTTTGTCCGTGAATTTGATTTTTTTCAAAAGATTAATATATTCATTGTAACATCCGTGTATATCAGCTATAATATATCTCATATTTTTCTCCTGTTTCATCTACGGTGTTTTTTCTTTCGGACCGGTTTTGCACCGGTCCGTTTTACTATGCGATTAATTTTTCGCATTTTTTTCTGTGGTCATTCAAAACTTGTAATCTCATTTTTGAGATAAATTTTCTTATGCTTTTCGGATCATTCTCTTTGGGGATTGCGATAACTGCCTCTTGACTGACTCTCATTATTTCAGGAATTTTTGAGGAAAGTGTATCACTGTTTGATACATCTTCAATCACTACCGTTATGATTTTATAGATTTTTTCAATAACTTCATATTTACTGTTGACTTTGTAAATTCCGCAAATTCTAAGTAAATCAAATTGTGTTTCCTTCAATAATTTTTTCTTGTAATCACCGAAATACCATTCGTAGTAGCAACATTTTCCTTGCTCTACATCATTAATTGACTTTTGAACTTTTTCGGATTCTTTTCTCCTTTCGCATACTGCACAATCTTTTTTATTATTTTCTTTTTTGCGACAACGTTCGCAGTATTTAGAAAGTTTTTTCTCTTGCTCTTTCAAATCGGCTAAAATGTCATCGCCGAAATGATTGTTAAAATATTCACATGCCTCCTTTTTACTCGGAAAAATTGTTTTGTCTTGGGATTTTAGGTTGATTGATACGCAATCGTAATTCATCATATGCAGATACCTCACTTTCAAAAACGCCGTTTCTCATTTGTCAATGTGCTGTTTACATTTTCTATTATAACGCTCGATAGGTCGGTTTTTTTCCACCTTTTTTGCCATTACAAATCTTTTTTCGATTTTTATAATTTTTTGTTGTATTTTTCACTGAGTACTTTGACTTTTTCCACTATTTCGTTTCTCAGTTCTTGCGGTTCAAGCACTTCGACTCTGTCGCTGTATTGCAATGCCCAATGCGTCATTGCATATGGAGAACATCTGACAGTTACTATATCTTTTTCATCTGTGACAACTCTGAAATTATCACCGAACCAATCGTGTAAAAACGTATAATCTGCGCCTTTTCTGTCGTTTGCGATGGTGATTTTTAAAGTTATATCTACAGGCTTGTCAAAAGACATATTGAGGTGCTCCAACTGAAAATTATCGTCCCATTCAATCGGCAAATTTTCAACTTCTCTTTTGGGAAGAACGTCATAACCGCCTTCGCCTGTTTCACGCTCAAAATTTGGTATTTCAATCTCTGTCATTAAATCAATTCGCCATATGGACATATTTTTTATGGTTTTATCGGCGGTTTTAATTTCTTTGCAAGCCAACAAATAATATTTTCCGCTGTTTGCTACGATGTAGTACGGACTGACAATGTCTTTATTTTCACGAATGGGAATTAACTCTTTTTCACAAGAATATCCGTTGAACATAAAAGCAATTTTTTTCTTGTTATCAATCGCTTCCTGAATAGTGAGTAAATTGTCACGCAAAGTTTCTCTGTCCATGAGATTTGGTTCATGGACCTTGCATATATTTCTCGAAACTTTTTTGTAAAATTTTGTGGTTAAAGTGTTTTCTATTTTCTCAATAAGGTTTTTAGCTGATTTTGTATCAAGCGTTTTGCTGGATAAAATGCCTTCAATTATTCTGTCTATTTCGTCGTATGAGAACGTTCTGTTATAATACAGATTTCTGATGTGCATTGAAAGGTTTGAATCGTCCTCATCAATATCATCATTCGGATTATAGTTATCGAGGTCATACTCATTTTTAAAATCATCAAAAACAATTTTCCAATCCTTTACGGGCAGGATTTCATCACCTGAAGAATTCATTGAAAATGCCATGTCTTTGATTAGTCGGTTAAAAGTTTCCTTGTGACCTATGTACTCGGATATGCTGTCATTCCTCATTTTCTGTTGACTTGTCGGATGGTCGCGGTCGGTGTTCCGTTTAAGATATTCCATTATCTTAAACATTCTCTCAAAACGAGGTGCTTTGCTTAATTTCCTTTGTGCCATACACATCACTCCTTTTACATGTTCATTTATATAATTTTAATTTTGTAATTACATTATAACATTCGGTAAGTCGAATTTTTCCACCTTTTTGCGAATTTTAAATAAATTTTGCGATTCTTTAAACAATAGCATCATAATTTTTTAAATTATGCAATATATGTGATAAATGTAAAAAACAGTTGGACGTGTGATACAAGAATGTGCTGGATTATTAGTTAAATAAAGCCCTCGAATATAAAAACGAGGGCTTTTGTGTTATAATTCTTCTTTTAACAAAAAATCAAACAAGTGAATGATTTTTACACCGTTGACGTTGCCGGTTGAGAGTTCGTCTAAGGTGACAACGTATTTTGGGTATTGGTCTTTAATTGTGAGTAGATTGCCGATTTCGCGGTCTGAATTTTCAGGAAGTGTTCTGCATACTTGCACATAAATACGTTCATCACGTTTAATGGCAACAAAATCTATTTCTTTTGTGCCGAGCTTTCCTATATACACTTCATATCCGCGTCTTTTCAATTCAAAATACACGATATTTTCAAGCATAGAAGCTATGGACTTTGGATTGAATCCCATAATGCAATATTTTAGCGATTGGTCTGCAAGATAGAATTTTTCTTGAGTTTTTAATACTGATTTTCCTTGTAAATCATATCGTCTGCAACGATAGATTACAAAAGCCTTTTCAAGCCATTCAAGATAGTTATATATACTTTCTACCGACAAAGCTCTGCCTTCACTTTTTAGAAATTTTACTATTGAATTGGCTGAAAAAGTTTTGCCTACATTTTCAATAATGAATTTCACAACACGATTGAATAAATCGAAATTTACGATATTATGTCTTTTTGTAATATCACTTGTTATGACTGAATTATATATTCCTTCGACGATTTGATATGCCGATTGTTCATCGTAATTGCCAAGTGCAACAATAGGAAAACCACCGAATTTTATATATTCATTAAGAAGTTCTTTTTCCGACTTCGTACTGCTTGATTTAAAGTCGAGATATTCTTTGAATGACAGAGGATAAACGGGGATTAAAACATATCTGCCGGTTAGATATGTGGATATTTCACTTGACATAAGCTTTGAGTTTGAACCGGTCACATAAATATCGGCATTGGTATCTTCGAGTAAACTGTTAATAGCTTTTTCCCAACCGTCTATTTCTTGTACTTCGTCAAGTAAAAGATAGTATTTATTATCATTAATCATTTCTTTTTTTATGTCGTTATACATATCTTTTGCAGTATAGCAGTCATCTATCTCAAAAGAGGTATATCGTTTGCAAATAATATTGTTTTTATCAATACCTTTGCTTATTAATTCTTTGTGGAGCATTTCTAAAATTGTGGATTTTCCGCAACGGCGTATTCCGGCAAGAATTTTTATAATCGGTGCATCCATATATGTGAATAATTTTTTTAAGTATTCTTCTCTTATAATCATAAAAACAACCTCCTTTTATATTAGTATAGACTAAAAAATAAAAAAATACAAGAGTTTTTACTTAAATTAAATAAAAACTTTAATAATATGCATGATGAGGTAATGTGATGATAAAGTTCCGAATGATATATAGTTGAGGGGGAAATAAAAAAACTTTATCCTAATATGCTTTACTTTTCTCCTAAAAAGGGGTATAATTTAGGAGAAAAATAATGGAGTGTGAGAAAATGCGAACCTTTGATTATACGAAACTAAAAGAACGGAAATGGGATAGTGAAATATTAGGCTTAGTTGCACAAATACATGAATTTAAAGGTCGACAGGAATTATATTTAAAACAAAAACCTGTTGAACTTGACAGATTAATTGAGATAGCGAAAGTGCAGAGTACAGAATCATCGAATGAAATAGAAGGGATAAGAACAACAAATACTCGTCTAAAACAATTATGCACAGATAAGACAACGCCCAGAAACCGTGATGAAGAAGAAATTATGGGGTATAGAGATGTATTAAATACTATACACGAAAATTATGAGTACATTCCGATTCGTTCAAATTATATTTTGCAACTTCACAGAGATTTATATAAATATTCTGAAAAGAATATTGGGGGTAATTTTAAAAATACACAGAATTATATAAGTGCAATAGACGGTGACGGAAATGAATTTGTATTATTTACACCACTTGCACCGTATGAAGTACCTACGGCGATAAATAAATTATGCGAAGGATATAATGCGGCTGTTTCAGCGCAAGATATTGATGCATTAATACTTATACCAATATTCATACATGATTTTTTATGTATTCATCCGTTTAATGATGGGAATGGCAGAATGAGTAGATTGCTTACGACGTTGCTGCTATATAGGAGCGGATATGTAGTAGGAAAGTATATCTCTTTGGAGAGTAAAATAGCGAAAAACAAGAATTTGTATTATAAGGCTCTTGAAAAATGTCAGCATGGTTGGCATGATAACAAGGAAGATCCGTCATCTTTTATAAAATATTTATTGAAAATTATTCTTGCGGCATATAGGGATTTTGAAGATAGAATAAATGTTGTGTCAAATAAAATGTCGGCTTTGGATATAGTGAGAAAGGCAGTAGAAAGTAAGATTGGTAAATTCAAAAAGAGCGATATTTTGGAGCTATGCCCAACAATAGGAAAAGCGTCAGTAGAGAACGCTATCAAAAAGCTTGTTGATAGCGGAGAAATTATAAAATGCGGTTCGGGACGTTCGACATTTTATATTAGAAGTGATTCACAATAGGATAGAATTTATATTAAGCGGATAGAAGTTAATTCTGTCCGCTTTTTTAGTGGGGGTTAATATATTTGACAATTTGGTACGAATATGATATATATGGAAAACAGCTCTCTATTCCTATATTTAAACGTGAAACTATAATGGAACACTTATGACTATTCTTGATTTTATCCGAATAGAGATAGGGCGATTGTTGCGGACAGAGTTACAGAGTGTATATTGGCAAAGCAGAGGATAATTTGAACGGAAATATATAAAGTCCACTAAATTGGACTCTGCTTGTTGTAGAATTTAAGTATAGAAAGACGAAATAAGTCTGAATATTTCATTTACTTATTTTGTATATGGTGATATAGTAGTAATACGGTGATAGGGGGAATAAATATGGAATGGACAAATGGTAAAAAGGTTATGGCAGTAATCTGTGGTATTGCTATACTGTTTATGCTGTATGGAATTGTGCATTTTATCATGATGAATAGTCAGTATAATAAAGTGATAGAGGTAATAAAGCAAGGCGATTATACAAGAGCGGAAGAAATGCTTACTGATATGAATGTAAAACACAAAGATGATAATGATGAAAGATCGTATTTTAGACTACGTTCAGTGCTTTTATACGAATGTAAAGATACAGAAAATTTGGAACATTATTTTGCCGATTCAGCTATTTTATATATTTACATAACAGCAATGGAATATTACAATGATAACAAATTTGAATTTGCGAGTAACAGAATAAACCTTGTACCCGAAAATTACAGTGGAGCTTTATGTGAAGAAATAAAAACGTCAAAACAAGAAATAAACCAAAGATATGAAGAATACAAGCAAGAGTTAGAAAAAGCTAAAGAAGAATATATCCGTACGTTGCCGGAAAGAATGGCAAAAGAGGCAGAGGAAAAAAAACAAAAACTTGAAGAAGAAAGAGCGTCATATGCGGATAAACTGCCGTATGACGGTATGAGTGAATTATTTATCGAATACACGCAATTAGGCAAGCCTGATAAATATCAAAGAACAAAGAAGGATGATGTGTCAGACAATGAACGATATGATATTTATGATACATTTTATTGGTACGATAAAGGGTATGTGGTTTGTTGTCTAAACGGAAATGTGCGTTCTGTCAGCAAAGAATCAACTGAAACTATGGAAGAAAATTATAGCGGATATTGGATAAAAGAATTTGATTCTAAAGTTATAAATTCAGATGTATTCTCAAAAGACGGAAGATTGAAAGAGAAAAATTCGACTCGTTCATCATCCGGTTCTTCACATTCATCACATTCAAAACCTTTATACGGATATTCGCACGGAGATTCAAACCATAGCTCCGATTCGTATAATGTGCATAATTATGATGATCCCGAGGATTTTTATTATGATAACGAAGATGATTTTGACGGAATAGATGATGCGGAAACATATTTTTACGACCATAACGATTGATTTATGCAGAGGAGGAATTTTTTATGAACATATTTACTCAAAAAGCAAAGTTATTAAAGGAAATAAAAAGTCAAAAAGAGAAAATACAAGAATTGAAAAGTGAAAATAAAAGTCTTAAAGATGATGTATCGGACTTGAAAGACAGTAATACGGAAATGAATAAAGAAATAAAACGTTACAAAAGAAAATATATAAATACACATATAGAATGTGATCGTTGTTATACAACATTGCAAGAAGATTTTATTTATTGTCCGAAATGCGGTAAAAAGGTAGAAAATACTTTTAAAATAACTGCAAAGGCGAAAGAGTCTGTTTTCAAAACAGAAGTATTTGGTGGGGAGTTGATTATAACTCAATATATAGGTTTTGATGATTCGATGGTGGTAATACCGTCAACGATAAATGGTATGAGAGTAAACGAAATTGGAAGTAAAGCATTTTACGGATGTAAGAGCCTGACGGAAGTTGTATTTGAAGAAGGGTGTCAGTTTATAGATGGGGAGGCATTTAAGTATTGTGAAAAATTGAAAAAAATTCATTTCCCTAAAAGCTTGCTTGTAATCGGAGAAAGAGCATTTTCAAGTACAGGTTTAGTGGATGTAGTAATTCCGAATAATGTAAAAGAAATAGGCTGGGGTGCTTTTTGTTATTGCAGTGATTTAAAAAGAATAATATTATCCGACGGGCTTACTGAAATAAGTAGCAGAATGTTAGGTGCAAGTGGGATAACAGAAATAGATATACCTAAGAATGTTACAACAATTTGTAAATCGGCATTTGAGGATTCTAAATTGACGAAAGTCAATTTTTCAAAAAGTGTATTGAAAATTGAAAATGATGCTTTTTGGAGAACTGAAATTACTGAAGTTACTATACCGCCTAATGTTAAAGAAATAGGAAGGAATAACTTTGTGAATTATATGCTGGGTAAAAGTAAAACTATATATTGTGTTGCCGGTTCAGAGGCACAGCGTTATGCGAGAGAAAATCATTTTATATGCAAAGAGATAGTTTGAGGGGGTAAAAGAAATGGATAAAAAACAACAGGAATATTTTGATTTTATGATGAGTAAACCGTCCGGCGGAAGTCAATTTTCTTCCGGCGGAAACGGCGGAGAAGGGTGCTTGACAACAATTATCGGTGTAGTTATTATACTTTTTATAGCCGCAATTATCGGTTGTTTTATGGATTAGATATCTTAATTTGAGGTGATTATTATGGATAAACCGATTTATTTTTCAAAAATAGAATTTAAAAATAATTTTCTACAAGATTGTGAAGGAACTATGCTCTTAAATCTTGTAGAAAAGGAATTGTCATATCAACTGGTTAAAAGACATCGAAAAAATGAAAAGATTTTGTTTTCTTACGGAGTTAAAATAAAAGATGATGATTTACCTGAATTGCTACAGTATTGTAATGCGTTGGACTTTGAACCTTACAGAAACATTGATGAATCTATGGGATACAAGGGGATATATGGATACAGAGATTGTTGGGGAATAGTCTTTAGAGGCATTTCTAATTCGTATTTACCGATGTTAAAAATATATATGGTTATATATCATGATGAAAAACATATATGGCCAAACGAAAAATTATATAAGTATTTAATACAAAAATATTTCGGACATAAGAAATTTAAAAAATATGGTATATATTATTAATGTGAAAGCGGACTTTTATGTCCGCTTTTTTGCGGTGTACACTATATTGGACTTTGCTTGTGATAGAATTTAAGTATGAAAAAGAAGAAAATTCAACATAATGGGGGATGAATTATGAGTACGACAAAGAAAGTGTTAATTGTATTGGTTAGTATGGTCATGATAATACTTATATCATATTCTTCTTATTGGGGTATGCAATATAATAAAGCAATAAGGCTTATAGAAGAAAAATCATATGCTGAGGCGGAAGATATTTTGTTGAATTCTCATGTAAGCAATTTATATGATAAGAATGGATTTGTGAGTTGTTACGCTCGTATGTGTCAGTATGACAGTGTAGAGGATGCCTCAATAATAAATTCGTATTTGTCACAGATACCGAAGAATTATAACGGTATTTTTGGAAAAGAAATATCGAAAATGAGAGAAGAAAACAATACCAATTATGAAATATATTTAAAAGAAGAAGAAAAACGCAGAGAAGAACGTGAAAAGAAACTGCAAGAAGAATACGGCTCAAAAGTACCGTATGAGGGTATGTCAGAGGAGTATATCAATTATACAATGGTAGGTAGATATAACGAGAGAGAAGAAGAAAGTTTTTCTCATGGGGAGTATCATATAACAACATATATCTGGTATGCAAAATGGTATAATCCAAATTCAAAATCAATAGGCTTGAAAGTTAAGTGTCAGGACGGAAAAGTTACAGATGTCATAAAAATGAACTATTATTGGACGGAAGACGGTATGCCGAATACAAGCGGAGTGCCGATAGACCAATTTGCAAAATATAAGCGTAAATATTCAAGCAAATCAACCGAAAAAAAGAAAAAATCCGATCCGTATGATGTATATGACTATGATGATCCGGAAGATTTTTATTATGATAAATATGATGATTTTGAATGTTATGAAGATGCAGAAGATTATTTTGATGACCATAATTATTAAAGGAGAGAAACATATTTGCAAAAATATATATCAATAACTGAAAGTGATTCAGATTTGTCTTAAAAAATTTTATGGTTGCAAATTGACACCTTGTGTCAACCTGTATAAAATAATAATTAAAGCAAGTGCACGTGTTTTAATTATTATTGGAGGTCAGTTTTATGAACGGATTAAAATATATAAGAACAAAATGCAATTATAGTCAAAGGGCATTGGCTGAAGCGATGGGCGTAAGCAGGCAGGCAATAAATATGTGGGAAAATTCTAAAAAGCTTCCGTCAAAAGAGAGAAAAGAAGATTTATGCAATATATTCGGTATTGATAACTCGGATTATTTCGGTGAACTTACTGTTGAACAACACCAAAAACTTGAAGAACTGCCTATATACAGAATTTATTCCGGCGGGCAGAGTGAACGATTTACATTTAAGCCGATAAAACCGGACAATGTGCGTTACAGAGCAAAACGACTGTTACCAAATAATGATGAGGAATTATCTTTAGATGAAAAATGTTCATTGAAAAGATTGGAACTGAAAACATTGCTTGATGATATTAGTAACTATGCAGTTGAAAAAGATGTAAAAAACTCTTTCGATAACTTAAGCGCATTAAATCGTACGTTGCATATATTCGGACAAACGTTAGATATAGCAAAAGAAGCTCGCGGCAAACATCCAGAGTATGTGATGGTTTACTTCTACACAATTTTAGCAGTCTTAGACGCTATGAGTATTTCTTTTGGAAATGTAGATGAAAGTGATGTTATGAATCAAGATTTGATTGAAGAACTAAAGAAATGGTATGATTATAGAGAATTTGCCGTTGAATTGTCTAAAATGATAACCAATCATCTTGATTGTGTTTGCAATAATATTCCTACTAAAAGAGAAAATCCTCATAGCAATTACAGAAGACGAAAGACTGATTAAAAGTATTGAAATTGCATTATATAAGCCGACTGTCTAAATTTAGACAGTCGGCTTATTTGTTTGGGAATCTATTTTGAAGTAATCTTAAAAGCTCTTTGTTCAGAAATCATAAAAAATTCTCAAAAATAATTTTTTTTAAGCTTATATACTCCAACTTTGGAATGATTAAGCTCTCTCTTAAAAACTCTCTGTCAATTTTAACTTGGTAGAGAGTTTTTTCAACTACCGAGTATTCCTCGGTAATTGAAAATGGGAAATTATAAATATTAAATTTGCAGTTAAGTTTAAATTAAAAAATATAATAAAAGAACATTGTTTTCCATTATATGCTTTTTGATAAAGATATTTACAAGGAGAAGTGTTGAAAAATTGTTTATAGTTTAATTTACATTAAGAAATTGTAAATAATATATGAATATTTTTCCTTGATTATTGACATATTTCAAGATTTGATCTAAAATGTAATTAGCACTCAAGAAACAAGAGTGCTGATAATTTTTATGAAAGAGAGTGATGCTTACGAATACAGATAAGCTACCGATCGCTATTTATCATATAAATAACGATTACAAAGAAAAATATGGAGATTGGGATGCTGTTATTGAGTTAATTATTGAATGCGCCCTAAAAAGTAAAAGTTCAAAAGTATATGAGAAACAAGATTTAAGAGAAAACATAAGTGAACTTAGTAAAAACCAATTTAGAACACAACTATATTTATGTGATGGTGAACCTTATCCAATAAAAAAAATATCAAACTTTTATTCGTCTATTGTTAATGAAAATTCATCAATATTATCTGTGACTAAAAAAGACGTTTCAACTCTGTTCTTCATTTATGATGACGATGAATTATTTGTAATTCCAACAGGATTAGGGTATTTTACTATTCAAGATTTTATTGATTATGATTTTGGTTTGAAGATTATGAGTAGTATGATAGATAAAACGAATAATACTATTAAAAATATTTCATATAAATCAATTAGCGGGCGAGTTGCATTTAATACACGAATGTTTAGAAGTGAATACAGTCTTTTGAATGAAGATGATTTTGGAAAGTTATTCAATGAAATTTGTGCTGTTATTCCGAAAGAGAGCTTTATAAAAAAATTAGGTTTAAGCGACGATTTTTCTAAGAAAAATATTACATGTATAGGCAAATCGGCTTTTAAAATTACAAAAACTATTGATATAAAACAATTATTTAATATAATCATAAAATTAAAACCTTTATTAGAACAAAGTAAAGATATATTTAATAGTGTAAAATATATAAATAATAGAGGAGCTGATAAGGATAAATTAAATCAGTTAAATGAAAAATTGATTAACGAAATATATGGGTATATCAAAGCAGGAAAATCGGAATTACCGTTTGAAATAGCACACAGAGACTACAAACGTTATCATATGGCATCACATTTTCAAATATTCTATAATAATAAACCTATGTATGAAGAAAAAATGGATGAACCTCCGGCTGATTTTCAATTTTTGATTGATGCAGTAGATATGGATGCAGTAGTTTTATCGGATTTTGAAACCTTTTGTGAATTTATAGACAAAATAGAAATATACAGCTATAATGATTTAGACAGAGTATTAACGCACGGTAAGTTAATGAAACACATAAGTGGGGAAATAACATTTGAAGAAAAAACATATTTTCATATAGATGAACAATGGATGCAATTAGAAGATAAGTTTATTGAAGATCTTAATAGAAATTGTAAAGAATATCTAATTAACTTTTTTGATAACTCGATTTTGGATATTGCTTGGGTAGAAGGTGATAAATCACACGAGAATGAATATATTGATAAGGTATGTAACAGCGACAAAAATTATATTAAGATTCACCCAATTAAAACGAGTGAACAGTTAGAACTATGTGATATTATAAAAAAGACGGATGGTGAAGAGATTCAACTGATTTATATTAAAGATGGCTTTGATCATAGTATAAGAGATCTTACATCACAAGTGATGATTTCACAACAACGAATTTTAGAAATGAAAAAAAGTAATGAATACGAGGTTCTTTCGGACTATTATGATAACATTTGTCGTAGTGAAAATGGTTCTAAGCTAAGTAATTATTCTAAGGAAGATTTTATAGAAATGTTCAAAGGAAAGAAGCTTACATTTGTATTAGCTTTTCGACCAAAAAATCATATAGGACACACATTTATGAATGAACCGGAAATATTCGGATCAAATATTGCAAAATATTCACTTGTCCATACGTTAAAAGAAATTAGTAATCTTGATGTGGCATTTAACATAAAATTGTGCGAAATAAAGAATTGTTAAATTTGTATAAAGGAATAGAGTATCGTTAGAAGTAAACGATACTTTATTTCTTATTTATTTTTAGTGCTTAAAATAATTTGATATTTATTATTGCTGTGATATAATATAAATAAAGGAAGCGATAGTTATGCATGAAGAAAATGAGCTTGATTCTACTTGCGGTGTATCCAATGATGAATTGACAAAACGGTTTGTTGAGGCTGTTAGGATAGATAATGAGATAAAGAAAATAAAAGGTGTTCCAATTCAAAAATACGATTATAAAAAGAAACAACCGTATTTGGAGTATCCTGACGGTTGGAGGGAATATGCTTAAATACCGCATAAAACCTCACTTTTTCCCAATCCACACCACATGGTCTATTTGGGGTAGGGGCAACGGATGACAATCCTTGTGACTTATTTGAGAGAATAGATTTCCCGGTTGACGAATTCTTCCCGCCTGAGAGGGGCGAATTCTTGGAATGTGATCAAGATGACATATCCGAGCCG
>JABLTO010038324.1_pt1 | contig 15750 bp, 17 predicted proteins | sample 7160091 | NCBI WGS metagenome assembly JABLTO01 (sample SAMN14651225, study PRJNA627086) | human gut metagenome | isolation source: feces | host: Homo sapiens
AAAGATTTGCATTTAGAATGTTATTTCGACAAAAGAAAATCTGCTTTGCAATCATGATAACACAGACTGCAAAGCAGATGCAAGAGTTTATTCGTTATTTAATGCTCTTCAGTTTGTTTAATTTTTATCTTCTATAGCTTTTATCTTCTATAGCTCGCAATAGTTACGCACCCTATTCTACAATATAAATATCATATTCATATCCCAGCAGACCAAAGTCATCCACTACTTGGTTGATTTCATTTACCGTTAACATTCTGTCATATTGAATTTTGAACAGCCCTTGTGTACGGTCAAAAACAACCATTCCGGGATATTCCTCTGGATTCGTCCCCATGCAGTAGCCGCATACATTTTTTGCCGTTCTGCGCTGCCTGGGCTTTGCATGCAGTATATTATCTCCGTCAAAGTAAAATGTCCCGACATAACCTCTTAAATTATAATCATCATCGTCCCAGTTTTGTATGGAATGAAACTTCTTATTTTCTGAAGAGTTGTGCCCAACCTGACTATACAGCCTGTCACGCAATGCACTTGCTTCAAAGTCAATAGATTCTCCATTTCTGTACCATTCTTCCATGATATCCAGCAATTTTTCATTAATTGCTACATATTCACTCGTCTGCCTCATGTTTGCCGATACTTCTTCCAGGACAAGGATTATGTCCAGCAAATCTTCTATTCCTGAGAAAAAAAGTTCCATAAAAGCAATAAGCCGTGCATACTTTTCATTAGGATCCCATCCCTCATGAGATTTGCAATATTTCATATATTCCTTTAAATAGGTAATACATAATTTTTCATATGTTAATTCATTTGCACTGTTCAGTGGACAATGTATTTCAAACTGACATCGAACAGGATAGACCTCATTTGCTATTCTTTGCATAGCAAAAATCCATTTTTGCGTGTAATCTATCTCTTTTTTCTCTCCTCTGGCATTAAGCAGATACGGTATAAAGAAAGAAGGGTTGTGTATCGACGGTGATATAAGAATTCCATCACTACATATTGTATATTCCTCTTCCGCTACCTCTTTCTTTAATTCTTTCCATTCTCCTCCTTTTAATACAATATAAATCCGCCGTCCTTTCTTTATGACGGGCCGGTCTTCAACTGAACCCATTCCTTCCCCTCTGACCAAAGCTGTCTGTCCGGTATTTACAAAATATTTTGCAAAATAATTTTTATCATATTTCAACTGGAGATAAAGTGCTTTTTCCTGTTCATCATATCCAAAAATCCAGGAAAACATATGAGAAATCGTATAATTTCCACAACAGGTATCATGATTATCCGCTATCTCACGTGAAAAAATTTTTCTGTCTGAAAAACAACACGAATTCACCACACGGAGCATAGGAAACGGGTCATCTTCTATGTAGTATAACATGTCATTAATCAGAATTTCTTTTCCATCTATATCTTCTAATGCTGCCGCATTCTGAAATATCCATTCAGGTATTACGAAAACATTTAAGCAGATAATTATTTGTTCAAAATCACACCCCTTATACTTCTTTTTCAACTCCTTCATCAACAATTTAACTATCTTGTCAAAAATTTTATCTCTCTTGACCTTCTTTCCTTCTTTTATGAGCAGTAAAATGGAAATTTCCTTCTGCACCAGTCTGTCTATGTATCCGTATAAAACAAGATACATAATAACTGCTTTTATATATACGTCTTCATACATTTCCTGAAAAAACTCATCTACCAGGGCATATTCCAGACAATCTCCGACTCTTTTTTCATTCATCATATTCGACCACTCCTTTCCTCTGTATTCAGGACATTGTTATCAGATTATTTATTCTTTCATGTAAAGCAGAAGATACCGGTCGATTTTTTAGGAACAACTCATATCTTCTTTCCGAAACTTTTTTCTGTTTCCTTGTCTGTACATCTTCTCCTGCCAGAATGGCGTCCACCCTTTCCTGCTCTTGCTTATCCATTATCTCCTTCAGGCTTGCATACTCTATCTGAAGTCTTTTTCTTTCCTTAATATTCACCTCATCTAACGGTGTAATCATTTTATAGGACGATAAGTCGGGAAAATAAGTAATATAAGGATAATGCCGTCCAAGAAGAAGTAGCGTTTCGCCCTTATCCTTGTCAAAATGCGTCAGCTGGTCCTGAGTTAAAAGTCTCCTGTTTTCATGTGTGTATGGATCCGTCACCTGCCCACACCTTTTGCTAATCAGTTCCGCAAGCTCCATATCCGAAGTCGACAGATAAATTAAATTCTGAACATTTCCTATCAGAACATTTGCAATTTCTTTGCTATAGGAAATAAGCAGCTGATCCTTGCTCTGCAATATTATTAACATCCGAATGTTTCTGGAACGGCTTGCCGTCAACATATCATTAATATTCTCCAACGGAGCAATGTTGCCAAATTCCTCCAAAATCATATGAACCGTCTTGGGGAGTCTGTTATGAAAATTTTGCGCATAGTCAACCAACCCAGTATATAATAAATTGAAAATAGCCCCAACTACAGTACTGTATGTCGCAGGCTCCTCATCACGCGTTATAAGAAATAATGCTACCGGCTTTTCCCCCGCAGCAATGTCTTCCACCTCAAATGTAGAGCAGCTGAGCATATCTGAAATATCTTCATTCAAAACCAGCCTTGTCAATCCATTACCAAACACAGCATAAACGGATCTCCTTGTTTCATTGGGACCGGATACCGTGGGATATCCCAACTCATAGCAAAGCTCGTTTTCATGCTGACTTAAATATTTTTGCATTTTACTCCCCAGTCCTGCCTGCTCTGTTCCCTCTAAATGAATATGGTAGATGACAGATAATGTCACATACTCCGGCTGATATAGTTCTGCTGCGATACAAAAATAGCACAAAAACAAATTCATAGAAGCTTCTGTCCAAAAGAGGTCTGTTTTATCTTCAATTTTTGAATAGATTGACTTGGCAATACTTCTCGCAATTTCTACTGCCCGACCACGTTTTCCCTGTTTCCATAATCTGGCAGCATCCTGCAACGGATTGAATCGGTCTCCCTTCATTGGCTCTCTGAAGTTCAATACTTTGATATCGTATCCGTTTTTTTTAAGCTGTGTATAAAAGAAACCATAAATCTCCCCCTTGGGATCGTGAATAATCAGCGGCTGCGCTGCCTGGATACAGGATAGCAAGTACGGGACCAGAATACGGCGCGTTTTTCCGGAACCCGTCTGTGATATAATAGCTGTATTATTGTCCCCATCATCCATATACCCGCCTATTACATTTCCATTTTCATTTAATTCTATCTCTATTGCCGGTCCGGACGCAGTCTGTATATTTTTTTCAGGGTTTTCAAAATTAATTCTACGGAAATCATTTTTCATCTCTTCTACCTCTGAAAAGCGTCCATTATTTTTATTTACATCTACATAGTATTTATTCAGCATGGCAGTAACCTCCTTACATATGAAATCCTAACTGCGTACTTCCTGCGTTCATCGTATTGATTTCTTCCCGCATCTTTTCCCCTGCTAAGACAACAGCTTCCTTTTCAATTCGTATTTCCTCCACATCGGACAATGCCGCCGCTTCATAATATAGTCTGTCAAGAAAATTATTTAATGTCTGATAACCTGCATAGGATTTTGTCCCTGAAATATCTGTCAGCATTTTTCTCAGACATTGTTCTGCATCCCCATCCATGCTTAATCCCTGTTTATTCAGTATACCTGTAATATATGCCAATCCCCTCTTCTCATCCGGTTTCTCCAAAGATACCTCGCAAAGATTCAAATATCTGGATAGTTCGGAAATCAACTGTTTACGCTGATTAAACTCCGGTCGGACATGAAAAATAAAGAAAATATTCTCTTTGTTTTCCTTAATAAATTCACACAAACGCGAAAAGCTTTTGCTCCTTAAAAGGTCATTTCCTTCATATTCCTCTAAAGATATCAGAAAAGTACCGTAAAATTTATTACGAATAGCAGATGCCCTCTGCGGAGATGAGAAAAAAAGTTTTTCATCCTCATCATTATTTTTGGGAAAAACAAGCTCTAAAAAAGTTTCCCTTCCTTTTACCTGCAATACTGTAGATTTATCAATAATCTCCGCAAATCCTTTTCCGTAACTCGAAATGCCTGCTCCCGATTCAGCAACAACAATTAATGACGGAATAGATGCTCTTACCATTTCAGACTTTGCATGTGCCAGCTTGTTTACCATCCGCAGCACCTGTTCCGCTTCGCCTTCCACAGCAAGCCGCTGTAATAATTCATCTATCATATTCATAAACTTTCCTCCCTCCGAACTTAAGGTATCCCATTCCTATTCTGATTACCTTACGCATCCAAATTTATTTTTTCAGAAACTACGTGTAAATATGGCAATATCGTGACTGATTAACTGTAAGCATACTTCCTTCGCATTTTCTTCTTCACAAAACACCGCATAGGTTACCGTAACCTTGCTCTTATTGTTAACTGAACATTTCACTTCACATTCCTTAACCAGAGAAGAAATATAGAAAAAGCCGTTCCTTTTCTGAATATCATCTATGGTATCCATCATGATACTATGAAAATCTTCATCATCTTCAAATTTGTAACTGATACTGTGCATTACACAAAATTTAAGGTTCTGAATGCATTCTTCCTCCACAAATTTGTAAAACTCAAATTTAAGATCAAACATTTTTGCATAACAATAATCTAAAGAAAATCCATCTGTCAGACCGAAGTTTTTCCCTTTTTCGCCGGAAGTGATTCTCATATGTATCTTTTCATTTGTAATACTGGTTAACTTGTCAAATTTTTTTATAAATGTTGCATATGGTTCTTTCTCAAGAACACCTGCTTTTCCTTTCTTTCTGAATACCATATGTTCATCACCTCATTTTCTCTGTTATCCAAATTTCATTGTGAATTTTGTTCTTCTAATAAGCTGTCTATTTCCGCATAATAAATTTCAACCTGTTCTTCCGCATATCTTCTGGCATCTCTTTCGATGGGTTGTATATAATACAGCAAATAATCCTCCAAATCATCTGCGGAAGCACTGTAATCATTAAAATTTCTGACCCATTCATCAACCTCCTGATCTCTAAACAGTATCAGTGCCCGTTGTTCAGGCGTTGCTTCCTTGTAGATTTCTGCCAATAAGTTCTGATAGGAATGTCTGCATTCATGAAGACATATTTGGAGAATTTTCTCTGCCGTTACTCCCGGTATACCATTTTCCTGCAGTAATTTTTTATTGATATAAATGTTTTTTTCTTCATGGTTATATACTCCCAAAGTATTCTCATCTAAGTCTTCAAATTTAACAGTAATCTTGCAAAGTCCTAAATACCGTGCCTCACAATATATTATAGCTTCTATTACCTCTTGCTTCTGCTCACAATTCAGACTTTGAAATGTATCATCATTTCGGATTAAGCTGATAGTATCTATATTTTCTGCCATCCTGTATTCATCACCATATGTCTGATGTACAGCTATCTCCTCGGAAGTACCGTCATTCATGGCCTGTAATTGGTTAATATAAGCTTCCGACAATGCATCCGTCTTAAAGAACCGGAGTGAAAGCGGTAAAGCAACCACTAAAACAGTTGCCAGAATTGCCATGTTTCTTCTTATTGCCCAAATTCCCCTTAAACTTCGGCTAAGGATAATCTGTTTCCTATAATCCTGCCGCTTTATCCTTCTACCCCAGATACGTGTCAGACTCATTATTGTCAATGCACCGGTTACAGCCAATGTCCAAATGATAAATGCCGGAGAATACTTTCCGACCGTTAATACCACATACATCCCCAATCCTAAATTGGTGTCCATCAATACGCCCCAAAAGCTACGATTATACCGGTATGTAAATAAAATGCCTACACATCCTATTCCCACCATGCAAAGTATTAATTTGGGAATCGACCTGTCCAAGTATGCAATCGGAACGATAATCGGCAACAGTTCATACACGTTAATCCCCATTACTACTCCAAACCAGAGATGTTCTGTAAGATAGCTCTTGAAGTTTTCAACGGACCTGTCCCTTATTCGTATTCTTTTTGTCTGTTTCATGGAGTCCTCCCTTCTTTTTCTTAGTACGGCATTGCTTAACAACATATTCTGTGCCAAGTATCAAAAATCGGCAAATAATGGATCATTTTTATAAGTATATTAAATTATTCACCAAGTGGAATTAAGGTGGGAATAAAGTGGACTTTTGTATTGTATTGTTAGACCATGTTCATCGGAGCATTATTCCCATAAATTTATTTCTCTTATATTGCTCCATGTATTATATTGTCTGTTTCTTCTGCGATCATCCACATCATCATAGGCTTCACGCATCATCCGGCTAATAATTTTACCTGGTACTCTTCCCGTCATACCTCCAAATGCCGGCACAACTATCTGCTTAATACCATTTTTTTCTGCTTCAACCAATGTAGTTCGCATACAACTGTATATAATTCTTGGATCTATAATAACTTCCGGTGTTCTCATAGTAGGAATATGCAACAGTATTTTTTTCGTATTAGGTATTTGCAAGGATAAACATGTCCCCACCGGCTGCTCTCCCCAAAAGCACTCCATAATTTTATTTTGAACAGCTTCATATAAAGCTTCACCAAAATACTCCGAAATAGTTTTATCATATCCACCGTCCATCAAACCAAAACTGTTTCCCGGACTCACAATGCCATCCACTTCATCATTCTTAGAAATAAACGTTTTGAAATCTTCGTTTACTACGTATACATCGCCACAACCTGCAAATGCTTCGTTCCAGCAATTTATCATCATCCTGTTAATATCTAATAAAAATAGCTTTTCCATAACTCTCATAAACTCTCTTTATTGAAGTTTTTCTGCATCATCTCCATTAATATCCACAATTAACACCTTGCGATTCTGATATGCTTTCGACTCAATCTGTCTACCACTATCATCCAAATCATCAATATGCCAAGGGTCTTCAAACCCCAATCCCATTGGTATAAGCTGACTTTCCGGCACCCCCATATCTATCAATGCATCTGTCACAGTTTGTGCCCTGTCTATAGACAATTGATTACAAAACTCTCTATTTCCAGATGCTGTCGTCCCAATCACATAAACCTTATTGTCAGGATACATCAGTAACTGTTCTGCTAATTTTTTTATATGTGACATTGCCACTTCTTTATCGACAAATACTGCCTTGTCTCCTACAAACTGCACACTTGTGTTATCTAATACCACCGTTTCGATTGGCTCATCAATAATACTCTCTACCGATGTTCTTTCTTCTATATCCATATCTATGCTTCTTGCCTCTACATCAACAAGTGAAACCGCAGGAAACACCTCATCTGAGAGCTCTGATGCTATGTCTGAAGCATAATTTACCTCTTTGGCACCTCCCTCTAATAAAATAGCTGTCCATATTTCCTGAAGCTTCTTTTTTTGTCGCTCGCTCAGTTCTTTCTGCGGTTTTGCCGTTTGGCCGTTAAACATCCATACTATCCTGACATCTTTCAAATTCGGAATTGCCTCTGCCTCTTTGAGTGCTTCCACAATATTTTCCACATCAGCTTCAAGCAGTCCCTTTGTAAAATCAAGATACCCAACCGTAGATAAGCCAGAATCCATAATAACCATTACCTTATCAGAACTTTCAGAACTTCCCTGTAAGGTAAGTGCCGCTTGCTGAATTGCTTTTAAGGTATTAACCTCAGCCGCTTCCGGGGATGCGTGCTGTATTTCCCTCAACAGCTGTTCTGTATATCCATCCGCAATAGATTGCTTTTTATTTTCGGTAAGCCCCCCCACCTCTGGTTCCGGTATATTTGCCTGATAATATACTTTGGGGTTCCCGTCAACAGATACAAATGCAACACTACCATATGTATAACAGCTATTATATATAGCTTCTTTTATTGAAGGAGCGTTCAGAGGTATTTCCATTGAGTTTCCATGCTTACCTACAACTACTGCCAGTGCAATTTGGGGATTTTCCTGGTTACTACAGCCCGCTAATAATCCTAATGACATAACCATTACGAGCAACAATGATAAAAGTAATTTCTTCATATGAACTACCTCCTTTTTATACAACATTCTCGGTTCTGAACGGTGCAATATCATCTTTCTTATCTGCTTCATTCTCATTAGAACTTTCTGTTTCATCTCCCAAACGCATTTCTGCTGACAGTTTAGATGTCGCTATAGGGTCTGCCAAATACTCTGCCAAATAATGTCTTGCAAGTGCTTTTAATGTATCTGTTCTTGCAATAATTTCTTCAATAGCAGCATTCATAGAATCTTCATCCAGCTTAATATCTCTTTCTACATCACTGTTCATAGTTTCAATTGCCGCCTCAAGATCTGAGATTGCTTCATCAAGTTCAATATCCCTTCTTTCGTGGTACTCAAAACGTCTTCTGACTTCATCATCACTAATGAACGCAATTCCGAATCCAATAATAGATGTTACCAGCGGACTAAGACTTAAAAGAATAACAACTGCAATACTTTTATTCTTACTGTTTTCGTCAATTTCCGATTCTATGTCAGTCTCATTAGAAACAGTATTTTCAAGCTGAATTGACTGGCTTTCTGTTTCATACATATCACTGTATGCAAATCTCAAAACTACAGTCCCTCCAAATATAAGAAAGAAACCTGTCATACATATCAGAAGCATCGTTAACGCCTGTCTCTTTGTTTTGTAAATTGCCTGATGCGCAAACTTAGCAATAATAAGAGGAAGTACATTTAACACAACTGCAACGCCAAATGCCATCACGATACCCATAGCCGCACTCTGCGTAAGACAGGCATCAAAAATACTGAATAATACCATACCATCCATAATAGAGAAAATAGGTACCAAAATAAGATTAGCCTTCGACGTAGCCCACCAAGGATCTTCCACCTTATGTTCCATGTCAATACCTTCCATTCTCTTTGAATAACCATTTTCTCTTTCAGCTGCTTTTACGCCGCCGTAATTCTGCATCATTCCCATAGTCATTACCTCCTATTCTTCTGCTAAGCTTGTACCGTGATAATAAATTGTTCTGTACTTGTTAAGTTTCACACGATTTGTTTCCTTATCACGCTTAAAATCCTCGAGTTTGCTCTTACACTTAATATAATCACCATTATGCATGTCATTTAACAATTTCATAATGGAATAAATATGGTCGCATCTCTGAACCTTTACAAACTTAATCGCATCTACGCAAATTCTCTCAATAACTGCATCCATATATGAAGAGTTATACTCATCCGGATTGCTCTTATTTAAAAACTCCATACAATGCGTTTTAAAAGTAGCCTCAAGCTGCGCTAATTGTGCAGAAATCTGATACTCCTTAGGAGACAATCCCTGATTAGGTGCATACATCGGAATCTCCACTGTAGTGTTAATCTGATTCGGATCATTGATGCTCTTCTTTTCCGCCGGAGTATTACCAAGCTTTTTGTTCATTTTCTTCATATGTACCGCCTCCTTTGACAATTGCCTCATTAATCATAGTTATCAGTTTCTCACGATTAGCCAGGTATGCCTTTCTACCTTCATACTCTTTCTCTTCTAAGCAAGGAAAATGTTCAAGCTTTTCAGTTGATGCTGATAATACACCTTTCCAATATCTACTGATACGAGAACGGAATATTCCTTCAGCTCTTTCGATATGATGTTTCAAACTCTCATCAATCATATCGCTCTCTGCTTTAATTTCAGCAATTTTAGTGAGAATCTCTGTTTTACGCTTCTCATTCTGTAACGCATACGCAGCATCCATGGCAGCCTGTCTAAGATCATTCTCACTATTCCCACTGGTTACACTTACCTGCTTGGAATTAATAAGGTTAAACTCTACCACTAAAGCATTTGCCTCTGTAACCAACGGTTCAAGACTTGATGATGTCCTCAAATACATTCTGTCGATGTAACTGTCAAACATACATGCCTTATCATCAATATGAGGAGTAATATGACCATCACCATGCTCACAAATCTGATTCTCCTGTGCATCCTTCTTCCCTGCTCTTTTATCCAAGAAGCTAAAGTTGAATACACCATTAATACCCGGCATCTTAGGCTTTCTGTTTAAACTTCTTTTTAATCTTTTAAGCTCAACAATTGTCATTTCCATAATCCATCCTCCTTTTGCTATTAGTCTAAAATCCATACTTTGTTTCTTGCATAAATCAACCTCAATTTGTTACATTTCTTTGATTATATGAAGCAAAAACTATCTCAACTCTATTGTCAGTAAAGGGAAATCAGCTTATGTCAGGTTATCCTCGTAAACGAGTATAAATCCAATCTTTTTGTTTCTATATCCAGATATGCTTCCACATAAGCACCCCAACTGTAAATCATCACAATAGCGATATATAGAGTTCAGTGGTTTCTCTGATATCTGAAACAATGCTTATTACCACTTTACCTTTCGGATTCGTTGATTAATTCTCGGACTCCCTCCAAAGGAATCATAACAATCGCATCTTTTATTTTTTGATTTATAATAACTTCGTCCATTTCTGTTATCCTTTCATTGTTTAACTTTTCTATTCTCCTTTTATATATTAGAATAGCAAAACTCAAAACTCGATTTAACTCTTTTAGAATATCATCTTCATTTTCTACTTTTTCATTGGTTCTTATTTGAATTTCTCCACCTAATTGAATCTGAATCATTTGTACCTTCTTTCTATTTTCAACTGCTATGCATTAAATTTACCATTAGATTTATTTTTTCTCTCTCCTATATCTCTTTAATTTTGGAAAAAAAAGTCAAATTCCTGTAAAAATTTTTTCAATATGTACTGTGAATCGAACTTCTATGCTATAATTTATAATAATAGAGAAATTTATAAAGTATATTGCTCAAAGGATGTGAATAAATTGCCAAATGAACGTTTCAAAAACCTTGTTATAATTATTTTCAACCAAACCCTTGGTAAACTTACATATCACAATGAAAGAAGTGGGTTATATGTAAATCTTTTTCCCTCGTACCAGTTAGGATGAGACATAAAAAAAATAGAACAGAATAAACCTCTTCCAAATCCAGGTATTTATATTTCAGCAATCAATGATTTTTTTAATTCCGAACCTAACATTTGTATTGAAAAAACAACACAATTAATAGAACAGCTTGTTTCAAAAGGATACATTCAAAACCTTAATGGTCCGGATATATTATCAAAATGTGACAAAAACACACTGGACACTTATCATAAACTCATATTAGATATTTGGAACCATTACTATACACAATATTCAACAGCAGGCAATGCTTTCATTGAAGCATATTCCATGTCAAAAAGTATCCTTGATTCAATCATCCAAAAATACACGAAGTTTCGGCTCCCAGTAATCCTATACTTCTATCGGCAACGAATTCCTGACATAATAGAATTACTAAGGACAAAAAAAACGGACGATTTATATGAAAGCATTGAAACTGAATATCCCATCTTTATCAACTGGCTAAGTCCTGTAATACCTTGGTTCAATTGTGCTGTCTTTTCCCCGCTTAAACTATCGCTATAATACGCAACAGGCATTTTCAAGAGTTTTTCAACCCTCTGTTCGCGCATTTCTGCTTCATGATTAGCTATCACACACTCCAAAGCCACTCTTCTAAAGGTTGTAATTATCTCTGCCAAAAGATATGTAATGCCAAATGTAGCGACAGCACTAACTCCCTGTGAAACAACTGAAATAGTTCCATTTGAAATAGATGTATATAATTCTCCAAGTTTTACAGGCCAAATAGAACCTAACAATGCACTTACAAATGCTAACCCAATAATTCCTACACACTTTATTTTCGTTTTGACTGTAATTAACTCAAGATATTTCCTCATTCGTCTACCTCCTGCCTATGATATTTATGGTATCCCATGACAGTGCACCGTTTCATAAAATCTAACACAGGGCACTGTTTCGACTTGTTACCAGCTAAGTCTTCGTCAGATGGGAATTTACAATATAAAACTCAACACATTATTAGTCATTATGTGAACGGATTGAGGTGATATATCCATTCTCAACTAAAAAATCTGTTTGCTGGTGCCCCTTGTCATTATCTGCAGGCTCAACATCCTGAATTAAAGTTGCACCACTTGATGTAGTCTGGTATTTGTAAACACCTCCCACATCTGAACGTCTAAACGCATCATACTTTCCATTATCCACATCTCTCTGATAATCTGCGTCTGTTCTACTTCTCGGGTCAAAATATCCCATAGTTATGTACCTCCTTTGATATTGATACAAGAATCCATATTAGCTCTATTGTCAGTAACTCCTGAATTGTTCTTCTGAAATGTATTAAATCATTCACCTGGTGGAATTAAAGTGGGAATAAAGTAGGTTTCCCAGTATTGGAAGTGATGTTAATTACCGCTTAGCTTTCCAATTCGTTGATAAATTCTTGAACCTCCGCCAAGGGAATCATGACAATAGCATCCTTTATCTTTTGATTTAAAACAGCTTCATCTGTTTCCGTTATCCTTTGTATGTTAGAATAACAAAGCATAAAACTTAATTTAGTTCTTTTAACATGTCTTCTTCATTTTCTATTTTTTTATTATAACTTACTTGTATCTCTCTACTTAATAATTGAACTCGAACCATATATACCTTCTTTCTGTTTCTCAATATCTATACACTGACTTTAACACAAACTGTATTCTTTCTCTCTCCTATATCACTTCAATTTTGGAAAAAGTTGGCAAATTCTCAAAATTTGTCAAAAACATATTCTATTAAGCAAATTTCTGTGATATGATTTACCTTAGTGAAAATATTCATAAAATACATTATCCAAAGGATGTGATCAAATTGTCAAATGAACGTTTCAAAAATCTTGTTATAATTATTTTCAACCAAACCCTTGGTATACTTCCCTATCACAATGAGAGAAATGAATCATATAAAAATCTTTTCCCTTCGTACCAGTTAGGACGAGACCTAAAAAAAATAGAACAGAACAAACCACTTCCAAATCCTGGTATTTACATTTCTGCGATCAATGACTTTTTTAATTCCGACTCCGACATTTGTATTGAAAAAATAACCCAATTAATAGAACTGCTTGTTTCCAAAGGATACATCAAAAACCTTGATGGCCCGGATATATTATCAAAATGTGATAGAAACACACTGGATGCCTACCATAAACTCATATTAGATATTTGGAATCATTACTATACACAGTATTCCGCAAAAGGCAGTACTTTCATTGAAACATATTCTATGTCAAAGAGTATTCTTGATACAATTATCCAGAAGTACACTAAGTTTCGCCTCCCAGTAACCTTAGACTTCTATCGTCAACGAATTCCCGACATAATAGAATTACTAAGGACAAAAAAACCGGGCGATTTATATGAAAGCATTAAAACAGAATATATTTATTTTTTCAAAAACGTCCTTGATAACAAGTCGTTTTATACCTTGTCCCATGAGGAACGTATGCTCTTTATGAATACCTTGTATGCTATTTCTGATATATTAGATAAAGTTCATCATAAGGATTCATACCGAATCAACCTGGAAATATTAGATTTTTTCAATAGAATACATTGTGATGACTTTACCTGCATCGGAGTAGACGATATTCGAAAAATACAAGGATGTATTTATGCAATTGCCATCGAAACAACCAATGAATCAATTCAGGGAAATATTAAACTCACCCGCAATGGAAATCTCATTCGCGTAGAGAACGATTACCAACCGATTACGCAAAAAGAAAAACTTGATATGTGTGATAAAGCATTGAGAAACCTGCTTAAAAATCAGGCTCTTAAGAAATTAGATTCTAATTCTGATGAAGAACTTTATATCAATATTTACGAAAACAGGTTACAAAGAAATCGTACAATTAGTATTGGAGAAATTAACGAATTATACGTTCTAAGCCTTCTGTATTCAAATATTTCTGTCTGTACACTGCAATATATAAAACAAGAAATTGATATTTCTACCAAATACAATGAATATGTGGAACTCTGCGAAGACTATCACAAAAAATCAAGATACATCCGCACTCTCATTGTCCGCATTACAAAAAAAGTATATGGTGAAAAGTCAACCAACTACATAGACTCCTTACTTTTTTTGGCTGCATACTATCATTCGGTTGCAACACGCTACTTTTACATGAAGAAATATGCCGCCTCAATTGCCATACGTTCTGTTCTCTACACCTTTTATATGACTCTTGGATTAAAAGAAAAAGCTCGAGTGCAGCTTGACCTTGCCCCTATTGCTCTCTATGAGGAAAACTCGGGTGGCAATGCACAATTATACTCCCGTACAATCAAGCCTTTTTTTGAAAGTCATAAAAAAGATTTTTCATATCTGTACTCTTCAAAAGTACAGACATATGAAGATTTTAAAGAACTTGTTAAAGAATATCACATCTACAAACGATTTTTATAAGGTAATCCTACGGATAGCTAACAACTGCCTCTGACTCTACAATCGTAGTTAGACTATAAGTAGAACTACGTTGGGGGATGATTATACACCACCCCCCTTTTTATAAGGCGTCATGTTATTAGATAAGCGCTCAATAAGTTAGTGCCTATGGCACCTTCCCAATCCATGAGATAATAAACTTCATATATTAATGCGAGTTATAGTAATGCGCAGTAATGTTAGGAGGTTAGTCATGGATCAAGTTACTAAAGTTCGTCAACAATTAAAACGTGAAGAATGGAAATCCATTATCAGCGAGTGTCGAGCAAGCAGTATGACTGTCAAAGCCTGGTGTAAAAATCATGGTATTATTGAACAGACATACTATAGAAATCTAAAGAGGCTACGAGAAGAAATGTTGGAATCTCTTCCGACTCCTATTATTCAGTATGATAACAAGCCGACTGTATTCAAAAAAATGGAAGTATCAACTCCTGTTCCGGATACAAAGGCCGCAGTCATCATCCATCTTGGTATTGCCACTATTGAAATAAATGAAGGCACAAGTCAGGAAACAATTCAGGCAGTGCTCTTAGCGCTGCAAGTTACATGTTAGGCGATATTACCGTTGCTGAATGAATATTCTTGCGGCTCGAAATCGCAAATCCGGAAATTTGGAAATCAGAGTTCCGGTACTCGGAAATCGTCTTTTTTGTGCTTAATTACAGTTCCATTTCTATGGGAATATTTGTCAAGGCCTTGCAGCATTTGTGGTGCGTAGCAGCCTTTACAAATATTCCTGTAGAAATTATGATTCAGTATGCACAAAAGCGAATCTAAAAAGTGATTTCCATACGCCGGACAGATGATGGATTTCTCTCCGGATTATTCACTGAAAACATTTATATCGCATGCGCTATACCGATATGCGTAAATCCATTGATGGTTTAGCTGGTATTGTTCAGCAACAGTTTCAATTAGATCCATTCTCCAATTCTTTGTTTCTGTTTTGCGGCAGTAACCGCAACAAAATGAAAGCTCTGCTCTGGGAGGGAGATGAATTCGTCCTCTTATACAAGAGACTTGAGAATGGTACCCTTAAATGGCCACGGGATGAAGCGGAGATAAAACCAATTACCCGGCAACAATTCCGTTGGCTCATGGAAGGTCTTCAGATTGAACAGAAACAATCCATCAGACCTGCAAACAAGGGAGATTTTTGTTAGCACAAAAGTCTCAAAAAGCCTTGATTTAACAAGGTTTTCATAAGGATGTTTTTTAGATTTTGGATTATGCGGTATGGCATTGGATATGCTATACCGCATTTCCTTTCCAGAGAGTGAC
>JABLTO010076549.1_pt1 | contig 15747 bp, 10 predicted proteins | sample 7160091 | NCBI WGS metagenome assembly JABLTO01 (sample SAMN14651225, study PRJNA627086) | human gut metagenome | isolation source: feces | host: Homo sapiens
ATGGTGTCCTTCAGATTTTCGCCCTTCGACACCGAGGAATTTTCAGCTTATTGCCACTCCGCGGAAGAAATTCTTCGTGTAATATCCCGTGGTGATATCCACTTCCTTGACCTTAGTTCCTGGCATCAGGCATGCGATCATCTTTCCGTCGCCTGCGTAAATCCCTCCGAACTCCGCGACTGTGCCGCTCTCAGAGAAAAACACCAGATCGCCCCTGCGAAGCTCCTCGTAGCTTATCTCCTGTCCCATCTCCGACTGCTTGGAAACTCCGCGCGGGCAGGTTATATACCCGTTCTCGCGAAGTACGTAATAGATGAATCCGCTGTTGTCGAATCCCTGCTCCGGAGTTTCTCCGCCGTCAACAAAGTCAGTGCCGATAAGCGACGCCGCACTTGTAACGACCATATCCGCAGTAGGATCGTCCGGGCGCGTCTCCGGTTCCGACGTATCCTCGGACTCAGCCGGCAGCGTCTGAATAGGCTCAGGTTCCGTGATTACCGGTTCTGTCACTGAGGAAGTCGTACCGCTTGTCATCTCGGAGGTCTGCGAAGCCTCGCCCGTCGACGAGCCGGATTCGCTGGAATTGTTCTTCATGCTTACAGAAATGCATATTGCGATAACAGCGCCGCATATCAGCGCGGCCACGCAGAAAAGAATCACTTCGTTCCTCTTGTTCCTCTTCAAATATGGACACCGCCTTTCACGAAATATGTAAAATATCGTCACTGAATGGTAGTTTTAGTTTGTTTTTCGAACAGGTGCGCAGGACATTCAGTACATTTTGATATGTAATAAACGTCCTGAGTTTATTATACAACATCTCACCTGAAAAATGCAATAGCAAAACGGTTACAATATTCTTACAAATTGGTTACAAAATCCGACCAGATCTCACTCAAATCTGAACCAGTCGAAGTCAAATCTTGAACCCGGCATAAACACGAAACTTACGTCATTCACGCCGCTGAGCTTCGGGATATCAAACCGCTGCTCCCTGCCGCCGTCCTGCTGGAATTCAAGCAGGACAGTTTTCTGCGCGCCGCCCGCCGGGGTGTACCTGAGCTGAATCTGGTTCATCGGATTTCCGGTTTCGCCGCTGATTATCAGCGCCTCGGAGCCGCCCTCGCCGAAGTCCAGCCCCTCGTAATTGATTATTACATTGTTTCCGATGTCCGCGACGCGCCTGCCGTCTATGCGGTAGTCGTCGCCGTAAACGCTGTCAGCCTCGCCGACCCAGTTGGTGTCGTAGGCTCTCTCAATCGGCACGAACGAGAATCCGCCGAAGATAACGCGGCTGTCGATAACAACGCTTATCGTGCGCACTCCGGTCAGGCGCTCCGCAAGCGCGAAATCCTGCCCCGCGAAACCGCACCAGTGCCCGTTGTTTCCGAAGTCCACGCGGCATATCAGCTTGCCGTCGTCCGGGGTTCCTTCCCAGACCTCGACCGGCATGTCGAAGCATGTCCCGACCGACAGCGAGATTATCTGCGAACCAGTCTTGCCGAAGTCGATGTCGCTGTATGTCATGACCGTTCTGCCGTCAAAATTGGAGAGCGCGCCGTCCTCGATGATGTTGGTCGGCACGTTGGAGCTGTCGAGCGTGCTCGCCGAGATGAAGCTGTAAGCGTCCCGGACTGCCGCGCCCAGTCCCTCGGCAGTGAACGGAATATCCGCGATGACCTGCGGGTGCTCCGCGCCGTTGTGAACCATCGCACGCACGAAGAATTCGCCGTCGCCCTTTGCAGTGACTACCGCGCTGCGGCCGCTGCCCTCGACCTGCGCGAGGCTGCTCTCCACTCCGTTCCTGCGGACTACGCTCCAGCTTATGTCGTCGTAGGTGCAGTTTTCCGGCAGGAGTTTCGCACGTATCTCAGCCGAACGGCGCTCCGGGTCGAAGCTGTTTACATCGACTTCTGGGAGCAGCAGCCTTGCGGGGACTTCCCCGGTGTAAGCCCGGCATACCGCCGGGAACTTATTCTCAGTCACAACGCTGACGCCGCTGACTTCCCCGCAGTTCTCGGAGACAAGCCGGAGTTCAGCGTTCTCAAGCCCCTCGGAGTACGCACGGACGGTGATTTCGCCGGGTTCCAGGGTGCTCTCTATCATCGCAAGGAGCTTTCCGGAAAACAGTCTGCGGTTATCGCCCTTGTAGCTGTCGTAGTCGGTGGAATCGCCGTTATCAAGCCCGACAAGCCGGCCTGCGCCGGAGACCTCCACGCGGATAAGGTTTCTGGCGTTGCCCACGGGAATGCCGTTCACGTCCACTGTGGATATTTCAACGAATGCGATATCCCTGCCGTCCGCAAGGAGCGTTTCCTTATCGGAGGTCATCACGACCGCAGCCGGGTCGGACGGAGTATGCAGCACCTCGGAGCATTCCGAACCGTCCGCGAAATGCCCTACTACGCGGAGGACTCCCGGCTCGAACGGCACCTTGAAATGAGCGCGCATATCCTGGCTGGTTTCCAGCTCCATAACGTGGCTGCCGATGGACTTTCCGTTGAGGAACAGCTCCACATCGCGGGCGTTGGAGTATATCAGCACGTCTATCTCCTGCCCGGGGATAAAGTCCCAGTAAGACGGAACTATGTGCAGTACTTTTTTCTGCTCAGGGCTTACCCACACGCTCTGGTAGAAGTAGTAGATATCCTTGGGGAATCCCGCCGTGTCGACAATGCCGAAGTAGCTGTTCTTGGTGTTGTAGGGCGTAGGCTCGCCGATGTAGTCGAAGCCTGTCCAGATGAACTGTCCGCAGCAGAACGGGCAGTCGCGGTCGAGCCGCCATGATTTCATAGCGGAGCTTCCCCAGCCGACAACGCTGTTATCCAGCGAGGAACACTGGCAGTCCTCCCCGGTGAGCAGCGGAAGCTCCGCCGGGAATCTGTAGATTCCGCGTGAGCGCACCGCCGAAGCGGTTTCACTGCCGTATATCACCCAGTCGGGGTATTTTGCGTGGTGCTCGTCGTAGAGGTACTCGGAGTAGTTGTAGCCCGCGAGCTTGACTACGTCGGAGCATTTCTGCGCGTTCTCGTTGCCCATGTAGTTGGAGCCTATCGTTGGCGCGGCATTGCCCTTGGGGTCGTATTTCAGGACGTACTCATAAAGGCGCTTGGTGATGTCCAGACCGTGCGGGTCGATGGTGTCGTTTATCTCGTTTCCTATGCTCCACATTATAATGCAGGGGTGATTGCGGTCGCGCTCTATCCAGCTTCTGACGTCGCGCTCGGCGTGCTCTGTGAAGAAGCGGTGGTTGTCGAATTCGGTCTTGGGCTTCTCCCACATGTCGAAGGCTTCGCTGTCCACCAGCAGACCCATCTCGTCGCAGAGCTGCACAAGCTGACGCGCCGGCATGTTGTGCGAGGTGCGTATGGCGTTCACGCCCATCTCCTTCATAATGCGGAGCTGCCGCGCCAGAGCCGCTTCATTCAGTGCAGAGCCGAGCGCGCCGAGGTCGTGGTGCATGCATACTCCGTGGAGCTTCACAGGCTCGCCGTTGAGCAGGAACCCTCTGTCCGGGTCGAATTCCGCAGTGCGGTAGCCGAAGGTCTCGTTTACGCAGTCCAACAGTTCTGAGCCGCTGTAAAGGCTTATTTTCAGAGTGTAGAGCATGGGATCGTCGACGCTCCATAGCTCCGGGTCGGTGGAGTTGAACGACGCGGTGAACTTTTCGTGACCGCCGTCAAAATGCGCTTCCAGACCGTAGCCGCCCATGCTGGCACCCGCCGGGTCGAATACCTCCAGAAGCATTCGGATATCCGAGGCCTCGCCGACTACATCGGTCTCGACTTCAGTTGTCCAGCCGCCCTCCGGCTGAGGCGCGGAGTGGATATAAACGCCGTTCGTGCCGATATAGGCAGCCGGGCGGAGTTTCAGCATAACGTCGCGGAAAATTCCCGCGCCGGAGTACCAGCGGGTATTCGGCGACTGGTGGGAGACCCTGAGCAGCAGTTCGTTTTCTCCCTCGTGGAGGAAATCGGTGATATCGTGCTCAAACGCGGAGTAGCCGTAGGTCCAGGAGCCGGCTTCCTTTCCGTTGACGAACAGTGTGGAGTTCATATAAACGCCGTCAAAATTGAGCAGCACCCTGCCCGAAAGCTGTTCCGCAGAGCAGGGGAGGGAACGCCTGTACCAGCCCTCGCCGGTCTCGTAGAGCTTCGACGTGTCGTTTATCAGCCAGTCGTGCGGTAACTCCACATCGTACCAGTGCCTGCCGGGAAGCGCGGAAAGCTCCGTGCCGATATCGCACAGGCAGAACTGCCAGCCGTCGTTGAACAGGATATTCTGAGCGGTCATTATTTGTCCTCCGTTAATTTATATAATATTTCAAGGTAGCTTTTTTCGGTTTCCTCAAATGGTCTGAATCCGAACACCGGCTGAGAGGCTATTTCAGGAACGCTGTCGTACAGCGGATATCCGCTGAGCGCGAGGAACTCGTGATACAGCATTGCGTCGTCTATCGCGGAAACGTTCCGCATGACCTCCGCGTCCTCCGGGTCTATCCCGAACCTCCGGTAAATCGTGTCCTGGAGCCGTTTCTCAATAACGAGGTACTCCGGGAGGTTATGTTTCACCGGGCGGGTGATGTCCGAAATGAACGCCTCGCTAGCGTCGTGGAGCAGGCAGGCGAGCCTGACCTCCCTGGAAAGCCCCCGGGCGCATGCCTCGTCGCAGCACGCAAGGCAGTGCTGACCCACGGAATAGAAGCATCGGAAATGTCCGTTGGCGCGGCACAGCAGCGACAGCGCGTGAGCGATGTCCTGCGGTAGGATATTCTCGGGTCTGGGGTCGAAGGGCGAGAAAAAAACGCCGCTCCAGGTGCGTATGTTGTTCCTGTCAGTCATGAGCAGTTCTCCGTTAAAACGTTTACACATTCAGTAGGTAAAAACCGCTCCGCATTGCTGCAAAGCGGTCTGGAATTACATCGGGACTATCTGTATCGTGTCGTTGATAACGCACACCTTTGAGCGGGTGTAGACCTCGGTTGCGTCCAGCGTGAGGTAGTTTATGCAGAACTTGCTGCCCGGGAAGATCGTGCCGGTGACCTTTGCGCAGAGGTCGTCGCGATGCCTGAGGTCGGACTCAAGCTGCGCTATGTACTCCTCCAGCTCCTTGCGCTTGACGGAGTAGAACACCTTGTTCTGCGTTTCGGTTTTCATCTGTTTCGACTGAACGTCGGTCAGCCGCCCGCCCTGGCGTTTCTTGCGCATTTTGAGAAAGTCAACGTTCTTGGATGCCTGTTCGTAGATGTCCACAACGGTCTTGAGTTCGTCCTCGGCGGCGCGTTTTCTGGCGCATGTGACCGATCCGTCGCCGATGTTGATTTCGGTGGCGGTGTACTTCTCGGAGCCTATCACGCCTGCGGTGACGTCCTTCATGCAGGTTATCGTGCCGCCGGTGATAACTCCGGTCTTGCCCTTGGCGATGAGCTCGCCGTAGCAGAATACCGAACAGAATGCGAACTGCGCGGATTCCACGTTGCCGTCCGCCTTGATGTCGGTGTTTTCGCAGAATCCTATCTTGACGTTTGCGTCGCTCTTTATTCGGGAGTTGATGGCGCCGCCGTTTATCGTGATGTCGCCGCCGGCGGAGAGGTCTGCGCTGAACACGGTGCCCTCAATTTTAAGCGATCTTCCCGCCTTGACCGAGAAGCCCTCCATAACGTTGCCCTTGATGTATATATCTCCGAAAAAGTCGATGTTGCCGACTGAGATATCAAGGTCGGATTTCACTGTGACAGTATCCTCGACGTTGAAGCAGCCCGTGCCGTACATAATATGTCCGTCGCATGCGGAGACGATGTACTTGCCGTCTGCGGTCATCAGCGTGTTCTTGCCGACTGTGATGTTCGGCATTTTTCCGGGTTCCGGCATGATGGCTCTGCCGAAGATGTTCACGCCGGGTTCGCCGGGAGTCGGCTGCTTTATATCCGCGATGATGTCGCCCTTGTGTATGGGCACGATAAGGTTCAGCTCTCGGAAATCTGCTACGCCGAATTCATCGTGCTGCGGCTTAGGGACGCGCTTTTTCTCGTAGCGGAAGCTTATAGAGCCGTTCTCGCCGCGCTTGGGCGGGATAGCCCGGGCTACGCATATCGGGGTCTCGTACACCCCGCCATCGACCATATCCTTGATGTCAAGATCGTCGATTCCGGTGTTGATCCCCTTTTTGAGCAGCTCTGCCATGACTATCGCAGCCGTGACCGGCCTGCCGCCGTTGTACGCTTTGTGGAGAATCATGTTTGCGGTCATTCCATCAGGGTCGAAGGTTATCTCTACCGAGCCGTCCACGGGCTCCTTTTTTATTTCAGGGGTTTTTTGACCCTCTGCCTCTGTGTTGAAATTCTCAGCTCCGGGCGCGTTCTGGCGCATTTCGCTTTCGTCCTGGCGGTATTCCTCCAGTGCATTGTTGATCTTGTCTGCATATCCGGCATCAAACGCCATTATCTCACCGCCATTCTGAATTATCTCACTGACATATTTGTGTTCTGCGATAATACTGTGAAAACTGTATTACATCTTATTATAACATATTAATCCTCAAACTTCAATACCCGATGAAAATTTTTTTGTTCATAGTTCATAAAACACATGGAACAAGTCATTTTGTTTCTTACAAAATCAACTACATATTTAATATATGCAGAGCATATGCAGAGCGTTATACTGACGTGCCAGATACCAATTCCTGACATAAAAAAGCAGACCAGGGAACCCCGGTCTGCCGCCGTTTATAGAATGAGTCTGAATGCTAAGGAAACGCAAATAATATCGCAGATCACTACTCACCGCGGTAGAACCCGAACTGATTCCCAGGGGTGTTCTTGCAGGTGTACATAGCATGATCCGCCATCGGATAGAGCTGGTCGAACTTAACGCCCGCACCCTGGCAGATGACCGCTCCCATGCTCACGGTGACCTTGCGGTCTCCCATCTCGGGAATGCAGATCATATCGACGTTTGCGATGAACTGCGCGATTTTCTCGGCACCCTGTCGCTCAGTCTCCACGCCAACTGCATAAACCGCGAACTCGTCGCCGCCGAGGCGCATAACCACATCGCTGCCGGTGAAGCTGCGCCGCAGGCAGTCCGCGATCTCAATGAGCGCCTTGTCTCCGACTGTATGCCCGAAGCTGTCGTTGATGGATTTGAACTTGTCCACATCGAGCAGGCAGAACATTCCCTTTACGCCGCTGTTTATCAGCTTTTCAGCGCGGCGCTCTCCGCTTCCGCGGTTGCTGATTGATGTCAGCGCGTCTGTTTCGGACAGCACTATCAGACGGTTTTCGAGCTTCTTCTTGTCAGTGATGTCCATGAGCGTGATTATCATTATGCGGTCGCCGCATGCGAGGGTCACGGTGCGCGCCGTTGCCTTAACGTACACAAGCCCTCCGGACGAGTTTTCCACCGCGAACTCAAAGCTGCATTCGCCAGGGGTTTCGCACAGTTCATTCAGCTTCGCAAATATTCCCGCGTTGTTGTCAGAAATTATCGGCTTCAGTACGTCGCAGAGTTTCGCGCCCTCTCCGGTGACTCCGAAAAGCTGCTGCGCCGCGCCGTTCATCGTCATTATTTCGTCGTTGTCCGTCCGGGAGGCAATGACTCCGCAGCCCTGCATATGCAGCATTTCCGCGTATATTTCGTTCTGGTTTTCAAGGGCGCGTTTCAGCGCGCGGCTGTATTCCAGTTCCTTCTTCTTTTCCTTGTCGATGTACTGAACTGCAAATATCGCGTCGATAACGCTTCCGTCATCATCGCGGTTCATCACGTAGAAACTGCATCTGCACCAGTGCTTTTTCGAATGGAAATCGTGGCTCAGCACGCTGACATCCCGCAGGCGCTCCGGCGCGGTGGTGAGGTCGGTGAATTCCAGCGTAGAGGCGCGGGTTTCCTCATCGGTCAGAGCGGTCATAGCGGAACGCATCATCTCTGCAACGCCGTGAGTGCGGCTGACGTACTTCGCCACGACGTCGAAGTGCTTTATCTCGGTCTGGGAATCCTCGCGGAAGTTCACCATATTCATTGAAACGTAGGTGTTTCCTATCGCGCGGAGTATCCGCTGTTCGAGGGTCTCGCGCTTCTGCATGTCGTTTACGACAAAAGCCGACACCAGACGCATGAGTATCAGCGAATCTGTATTTTCCTGAGGATTGTCCACGCCCATGAATCCGACCAGCTTGTTTTCGCTGCGCAGCGGAGCCGCCATAAGGCTTTTGATGCCCTGTATATCAAGTATCTGAAATTCCGGGGAATCAATGGAAACCTCGCTGCTGAGGGAGTTTATGTAGAATTCGCCCTTGGTTTCAAAGTAGTAAAGCCAGCGCTCTATTACCGACATTTCGACATTCTTGAGCATCTCCAGCTCGGATTCCACGCCCTGGGCGCACCATTCGTAGGTGTTGTGGATAATATTCATATCATTGTCGAATTCGAAAATGTAGCATCGCTCCGCATTGTAGAATTCTCCAATTATTTGCAGAAGTCGGTTTATCGCTTCGTCCACGTTGTCGCTGATGTACAGCGTCTGTACGCACTCCACCAGCTTGGTCTGTATTTTCGACTCCTTTTCAACTGTGTTATCTTTGCTCTCCGTGTTTAAAGCGTTCAACAACGATCATCACCTTTTCCCGAATGAAGCTTTTCCGAGCTTTCATACTTTAATATATCAATTTATTATACCACGTTTCACTTCACCTGTCAATTAGCGTGTTGGCGTTTCCGCTAATTTTTATGTGTTTTACTCAATGAATTCATCGGATTATTATTTCAAATGCGCTCAGGTACTTGACAAAGTCGGTAAAGTATGGTATAATCATAAGGTACTTGATGTAATTTTAAGGGAATTAAAACGAACCGGAAGGGGTGAACTGATGTCGGACATAGACGAGCAGCTCACAGGGCTGATACATGACTGGTTCGCGAGGCTGCGCGGGCAGATATCGGCGGGGAACAGCGAGTTCCTCGGCGGGGAGCACACGCTGCTGGAGCGCGAGCGGATACTGCTGACGATAGGAAGATACGGCGAAGTGGTGCAGAAGCGGCTGTCGGAGATGCTCCAGGTAAGCCCGCAGAGCATGTCCGAATCCCTGGCGAAGCTGGAGCACGACGGATACATAATCCGCAGCAAGAACCAGCTCGACAAGCGGGAGACGATAGTGGCGCTGACCGCCTCGGGGCAGGAACGCTCCGACTGGCTGAAAGGAAAGGCGAGGGAGCAGGCGCACAGGTTTCTTGAACCGCTCAACATCGAAGAAAAGCAGACCCTTTACACCTTGCTGAGGAAGCTCACCACAAGGGGTTCGGAGAACTGATACGACCATCTGACCACACAATGAAGGAGGACGCAACATGGCATTTGAAAAGATTAACGAATTCGCAGCGGATAAGCAGAAGCTCTGCGTTGAGCACGACACGATATCCGACGAGCTGTTCCGGGAATACGGCGTTAACCGCGGACTGCGCGACATTAACGGAAAGGGCGTGCTGACCGGACTTACGCGCATTTCGAAGGTGGTTTCGTTCAAGGACGAAAACGGCGAACACGTTCCCTGCGACGGCGAGCTGTGGTACCGCGGGTACAACATAAACACGCTTATAAAGAACCTCGACGGCTTCGGCTTTGAAAAGACGGCGTATCTCCTGATATTCGGCGAAATGCCGACGGCTCAGCAGCTTGCGGAGTTCAACGACGTGCTGACCGAGTGCCGCACGCTTCCGTCGAACTTCACCCGGGACGTTATAATGAAGGCTCCGTCGAAGGACATCATGAATTCCATGACCAAGAGCATTCTCACGCTGTCATCCTATGACGACGACATTGCGTCGAATTCCATCGACAATTGTATCAGGCAGTGCCTCCAGCTCACGGCGGTGTTCCCGATGCTGGCGGTGTACGGCTACCATGCGTACAACCACTACGAGAACGACGACAGCATGTATATCCACCGCCCGGCGACGGGGCTTTCCACCGCGGAGAACTTCCTGCGGCTGCTCCGCCCGGATATGCAGTACACCGAGCTTGAGGCACGGGTGCTGGACATCGTGCTCATGCTCCACATGGAGCACGGCGGCGGAAACAACTCCACGTTCACGACCCGCGTCGTTACCTCCTCCGGTTCGGATACATATTCCGCAATAGCCGCGGCTATGTCCTCGCTGAAGGGTCCGCGTCACGGCGGCGCGAACCTCAAGGTTATGCAGATGATGCAGGATATCCGCACCCACGTCACCGACCCGCAGGACAAGGACGCGGTGCGCGCGTACCTTTCAAAGCTGCTGGCGGGCGAGGCGTTCGACGGAAAGGGTCTGATATACGGAATGGGTCACGCGGTGTACTCCATCTCCGACCCGCGCGAGCGCGTGCTGAAGTCCTACGTGCAGAAGCTCGCCGAGGCGAAGGGCAAGACCTCCGATATGGCGCTGTACTCCGCAATTGAGGAGATAGCTCCGCAGCTTATTGCGGAGAAGCGCCGCATTTACAAGGGCGTAAGCCCCAACGTGGATTTCTACAGCGGCTTTGTTTACGACATGCTGGGAATTCCGCTGGAGCTGTACACTCCGCTGTTCGCCATCGCCAGGGTAGTCGGCTGGTCGGCACACCGGATCGAGGAGCTGGTAGGCATGGGCAAGATCATTCGTCCCGCTTACAAGAGCGTAATGGAGGAGATCGAATAATTATCAGGGGGCGGAACGCCCCCTTTTTTTCGCCCGCTGACCTGAAGCTCGCTTCCAACAGACGATCAATTTAAACGCACGCTCACGAATAAATGATTTCTGTTTTTGCGTACTTTGTGAATCGTTGTCTGAAAATTTCAGCACATATACAGAAACTCATCTTCATGTGAAAAAAGATGGGAGAAGGGAAAATAAAATGGCGGATCAGCGGATATCAGCTTCAAACCGCATAACAACTCTCGACTGGTGTCTATTAAATGGACTTCAGCCGAATAAAACCTTTTTTAGAAGTAGAACTTGCACAAAAAAATACCAAATTTCTGTTGACAGTATGGATAAAAGGTGATAAAATATTAATAAGTACTGGGCGGTCATCGGCTGCTCAATAAAGTGAGGTCAAATTATGAAAAAGAAGAAAACATTAGGAACGCGGATAATCATTGCCGTAATGGCAGTGCTGGCATACGGAATCCTTTCTGCGGGAATTACCGGAACCGTCTGCCTCGTTCAGCAGAGCAACAGCGACATGAAGAACTCTATGTCTGAGCGTGTGTCGTCGGCTTCTAACCTGCTCAGCTCCACGATACAGCACTACGTCAGCATGATTGCTACCCTCGACGGAACCACCGCACAGGTAAACGATATCATCGCCAGCGATTCCAACATTGTTGAGATCAACACCCATGCGGAAGGCTCCGCCGGAGTTACCACAAACTCCGACGGCTACATCGTAGTCACCGGAACCTACCCGAAAGGCACCGCTTCCATCACCACAAGCACGGCATGGCTCGGAAACATCGTGAATACCATGCACACCTCCGACACCACCGAGTTCTATCTCTTGACCAACGACGGACGTCTCCTTGCTTCCATGAACGGCTCGCTTTCAGCGGAGCAGGTTGCAGGCTACATGAACATCACCGACGTTGAGACTGTTTCCGATAACGGCAGAAATCATATCGTTACGGCTTCTCCGATCCTCGGGACCGACTGGACTGCAGTAGTCATCTGCGACGCCAAGGAGTTCCTCGGCAACGCTTTCATTGCGGTGCTTGTAATGATAATCACCACCACGATCAGCTTTGTGGTCGGCGCGCTGGTTATTTCCAAGTTCGTAAAGCGCATTATCGTTCCGCTGAACGCCATCAACGGGAAGATTCTCGACATGGAGCAGGGCAAGCTGTCCGGCGACGCCATCGAGGTACATACCGGCGACGAGCTTGAGACCCTCGCAGACGCTGTAAACAGCATGACTGCGTACACCAACACCATCATCAAGGATATCGAGGCGGTATCAGCGAAGCTCGCTGCTGAGGATCTCACCGCAGAGCCTGCGGCTGACTACATCGGCGACTACGCTCCTATCAAGTCAGCTCTGTACGGCATCATCAACAGCACCAGCGATGTTATCCGCCAGATCGGGGCTTCCAGCAAGCTGGTATCCGATGGCTCCAGCAAGATGAGCGACAATTCAACCACGCTTTCACAGGCGGCTACCGAGCAGGCTGCTACCGTTGAGGAGCTCAACGCCTCCATCGTTGAGATTTCCTCCAATATTTCCGCAAACGCCGACAGCGCCGGAAAGGCGAAGGTACTCGCTGACGACTGCATGAAGATAGTCGACGAGGGCAACGTCAAGATGACCGACATGCTCCACGCTATGGAGGAGATCAACGAGACATCCTCGCAGATCGCAAACATCATCAAGACCATTGAGGATATTTCGTTCCAGACCAACATCCTTTCCCTCAACGCTTCCATTGAGGCTGCAAGAGCCGGCGAAGCCGGAAAGGGCTTTGCAGTGGTTGCCGGCGAGGTAGGTCAGCTCGCAGGAAAGACCGCCGAAGCGGCAAAGAACACCACCGCACTCATCAAGACCTCGCTTACCGCCGTTGAAAACGGCACAGTCATGGCAAACGAGACCGCAAAGATGCTTTCAAAGATCGTCAGCGAGACCGACGACACCGCGAAGGTCATCGACAAGATTGCCGCTGCTTCCCAGGAACAGGCGGACAGCGTAAAGCAGATACTTGTCGGCATGGATCAGATATCCACATCCGTGCAGATGACCAGCGGATCCTCCGCAGAGTGCGCAGCTTCCGCAGAGGAGCTTTCCGGTCAGGCGAAGGTGCTGCTTGACCTGGTTCAGCGCTTCAAGATTGCTGACGCCGCTTCCGAGAAGAAGAGAAAGAAGGCGGCAAGAGCTGCTGCAAACGCACTGAAGTCCGGCGCTCCTGCCGCACACTCCGCTCCGGCTGCTCCCGCGGCTGAAAAGAAGGAAGCTCCGGCAGCGAAGCCTGCTGAATCCGCTGAGACTGCAAAGCCGGTAAGTGAGAATCCCGCAGCAAAACCTGCACAGAATGCTCCTGAAAAGCCTGCTGAGAAGCCGAAGACGGCAGCTCCCGCCGCGAAGGCTCCCGCAAAGCCGGAGGCACCGAAGGCGTCTCCGAAGCCCGCCGCTCCCGCGCCTGCTGTGAGCCATGCTCCGGTAACGCCTGCGGCTCCTAAACCCGCGTCCGCTCCCAAGAGAACTATCGTCCTTGACGACGACAAATATTGATGGAGGAATCTGACATGAGCATTTCCAAGAGTGAATTCGGTTTTTTTAGAGGTTACAAGTGCTGGCTGGTTACTCTTACCAACAGCAGGGGCGCAGTCGCAAGGCTGACTAATTTCGGCGGCGCTGTGGTAGCTCTGGAGGTTCCCGACAGGAACGGAGTGAACGCCGATGTTGTTCTGGGCTACGACACGCTTCAGGAGTACGTGGACGGAAATTCCAGCCACGGCGCGCTGGTTGGCAGATATGCTAACCGTATCGGCGGCGCGAAGATCAACGTTTCCGGCAGGGAATACAGGCTCTCCGCGAACGACAACAAGGTTAATCACCTGCACGGCGGCTTCTTCGGCTACAACAAGCGCGTGTGGACGGTGGACGCAATGGACGGCGGCGACGAGCCTTCCGTTACGTTCGGCTACGTCAGCCCGGACGGCGAGGAGAATTACCCCGGAACCCTGAAAATCAGCGTGAAGTACACCCTGACCAACAGCAACGCCCTGGTTATCGACTACACGGCGGTTTCTGACGCTGACACAGTTATAAATCTCACCAATCACAGCTATTTCAACCTCAAGGGCGCCGGAAACGGGGACATCAAGGATCACGTTGTGCAGATCAATGCGAGCCAGTACACGCCTGTTGACGAGCTGCTTATCCCTACTGGCAAGCTGGCGTTTGTGACCGGCACCGCGTTTGACTTCAAGACTCCCAAGCCCGTGCGCCAGGACATGGATAATGGAAAGCTCCCGAACGGCTACGACCACAACTTCATACTGGGCGACCCGGGCGTAATGCGCACTGCAGCCGAGGTCTGCGAGCCGGAGACCGGCAGAGTGATGACCGTCAAGACTGACAAACCGGCTATCCAGTTCTATATAGGTATAGGCCTGGACGGTGAGAACGGAAAGAACGGCAAGAAGTACAACAAGTACGCCGGTCTGTGCCTTGAGAGCCAGTTCTCTCCGGACACGCCGAACAAGCCGCAGTTCCCGACCTGTGTTTACAAGGCAGGGCAGACTTACAGGTTCACTACGGTTTACGAGTTTTCAGTAAGATAATTATAGGATCCGGAATTCACGGTTCGGAACGCAGGTTGCGGCGTCTGCTCAGGCACAGCAATCTGCGTTCCGGATTCCGAATTCCAGATTTTTATTTTCCCGCTGTTTTTCTGAACCGCGGTATAATGCGGGTTCACGGCGCATAAAATATTTTTTAAGATTTTTTTAATATTTTTTCAAAAAGCTATTGACAAATCCGGAGAAATAGTGTATAATACAATAGTCGTCAGGGAGAAACAAAAGAAACAAACCCGAAACGATCAAGATGGAAGTTTAGCTCAGCTGGGAGAGCATCTGCCTTACAAGCAGAGGGTCATAGGTTCGAGCCCTATAACTTCCACCATCACCTACTTTGGTAAGCGCCGAAAAGCGGGGAGTTCGATTCTTCCAGAGGTGTCCAATGGTACAGCCCTGAGGGAAGCACCAAAACCCAATGGCCTGGTAGTTCAGTTGGTTAGAACGCCGCCCTGTCACGGCGGAGGTCGTGGGTTCGAGTCCCATCCAGGTCGCCACTTATGCGGATTTAGCTCATCTGGTAGAGCGCCACCTTGCCAAGGTGGAGGTAGCGAGTTCGAGCCTCGTAATCCGCTCCATTTTTATTTTAGAGCCGCGAAAAATGTCGGTTTCGCTGATAATAACAAAATTCGTCGTGGAAATATTCACGGCGTTTTTTATTTGCCCGAAATTACCCGGAGTATTCGAACTTACATTGATATACCGACTGATTGAGCATGAAGTCCTATCGATGTAGCTGCGGTACTTGTGGTGGAATTGAACCGCATCTGGTGGATCTGCTGGGACGCAATTGAGTTTACTATATGCACTGGTGTAAACTTTACGGTTAATATAACGATTTGTATAAAATCCGAATGGGGAGTGTAAATAACCCTATCAGCCGCATAGCTTGAGAAATTCAGCCAAAAACAGAGTAATTAACACACAATTTGAGAAATAAACGTGCGCTTGCAACACGAATAGTAATACCTGATACAAAAAATACAAATTGTAGATGGATTGCTGCGAATTTTCACAAGGTCAGGCAACATTATAAATCTGTAAAAAATTCTGAATGATTGAGAGAAAAGAGCAACATTTTTTTCACACCATAGCTGGTTTTGTTGTTTACCGTGTGTTGATGTGGCTTTTAAATTACTTAAAATAGCACAAAAGGAAATAAAACACTATATACATATCAAAATAGCGGCTATGTTTTTGTTAACTTTGTATGAAAAAAATAAAACTTCAAAAAAGTTATTGACAAATCCGATAAATCACGGTATAATATAGACAAATAAATGGTCAGAGTTCATTAAATCTCCGTTCATTTGTTTTGTTTAGTTGTCTCCTTTCTTTTGTTCTACACATAATTATTATTTCACTTCCGCAGTTATCTGCACCGACCCGCAAGGGTCATTTTTTTTGCCCGGACCGTAGCCGTCAATGCAGAGCTTGAAAATCTTGC
>JABLTO010095538.1_pt1 | contig 15739 bp, 10 predicted proteins | sample 7160091 | NCBI WGS metagenome assembly JABLTO01 (sample SAMN14651225, study PRJNA627086) | human gut metagenome | isolation source: feces | host: Homo sapiens
AGAGTGTCAATTGCATATACCACAGTAAAATGCAAGGTATAAGCCTTATTTCTAATCACAAGCCAAACTCGTTTCAAAGAAAAAGGAGAATGTTGTGACTCTCTCTTTTATAAGATAACAACATTCTCCCAGCAATCTGTTTTACCGGGGGAGGCCCCCAGTTTTACCAAACGGATACCTATCTCAACTCAAATGGTACAATTCCTTTAATGTCTCTGGATGATGTTCCGATGACTGCTTCAAACTTACCCGGTTCTGCCATCCACTCGTGTTTGACATCATCGAAGAAGCTCAGGGCTTTTTTATCAATCGTCAGCGTTACAGCCTTCTCCTCACCCGGAGCCAGTTTTACTTTCTTGAAACCCTTCAATTCCTTGACAGGACGAGGCAGAGAGGATTTCTTATCGCTGACATAAAGCTGGATAACTTCCTGACCTTCACGAGTACCTGTATTCTTTACGTTGATCGTGAAAGAGATGGTATCATCGGCAGTCATCACCTTTTTGTTAGCCGAAGGTTTCCCGTAAGCGAAAGTAGTATAGCTCAATCCGTGTCCGAACGGGAAAAGCGGTTTGATCTTTTCTTTGTCTGCCCAGCGATAGCCTACAAAAATATCTTCACGATAGATTTCGTTTATGGTATCACCATTGTTCTTGGAGTGTGCCAGTTCTTCTTTATTCCCCGGATATTCACCCAGTGTATGTGCGCCTACGTCTTCCAGTCTTGCAGGAAAAGTAAAAGGAAGTTTCCCCGACGGATTAGCATCTCCTAGCAGTACCGAAGCAAGAGCTGTTCCGGCTTCCGAACCTAAGAACCAACCCTGAACAATAGCGGGCACTTCATTTACCCAAGGCATGGCAACCGCATTACCGGAGATGTTTACGACAATCAAGTTCTTATTTACTTTTGCCAACTCGCCAATCACTCTGTCCTGCGCATACGGCAACCCAAGGGATGCACGGTCCGAATCTTCGCAATCCTGATGATTGCTCTTGTTCAGTCCACCGAAGAAAATTACGTAATCCGCATCTTTAGACACTTCTACAGCCTCAGCAAGAAGTTCATCCTCCGAACGGTCGTCTTTCAAATCTTGTCCGGTCTGTACTCCATTATATTCCCCTGTCGGGTCACCAACGTATCCACGGGCATACAAAACTTCCGCCTGTGAACCTACGCGGTTCTTCAAGCCGTCCAAAGGAGATATCTCATATTTCACTTTCAGAGAAGAACTGCCACCGCCTACAGTCATCATCTTAATGGCGTTTTCACCGATAACAGCAATCTTCCTGGCTTTCTTCAAGTCAATAGGCAATACATTATCCTTATTCTGTAACAGTACAATTCCTTCTTCACCGATTTTGCGTCCGGCTTGTCCATGCTCGGGCGAAGCCAGAGAACCGAAAGGTTTATACGGGTTCATCGAAGTGCGGAAGATCAGACGGAGGATATTACTCACTTTTTCGTCCAGTTCTTTGGTTCCGACTGTGCCGTCCTGGATCAGTTTCAGGTAAGGATGTGCCAAATAGTAATTGTCATAAGCATTCCTTGTCCCGGCAGAAAGTCCGTTTGTCCATGAACCGAACTCCATATCCAGACCATTCGAAATGGCCTGGAAAGTATCATGTACTCCGCCCCAATCTGAAACGACGACACCATCAAAGCCCCATTCCTTACGCAGAATATCTTGCAGCAATCGCTTATTATGGCACGCATGCTGAGTCTTATAGAGCTTACCGGAGTCGGTATCTTCACTAAACGAATAAAGGTTGTAAGCTCCCATTATTGCCCAAGCACCACCTTCCTGAACGGCCGCTTTGAAAGCCGGAAGATAAATCTCATAAAGAGCACGGTCGCTCAAATGAACATTGGTGGTGTGACGGTTGAACTCCTGATTGTTTAATGCGTAATGCTTCACACAAGCAGCAACACCGTTTTCCTGTACTCCCTTAATATAAGGAACTACCATCATGGAAGACAGGTACGGATCTTCACCCATATATTCAAAATTACGCCCATTCAACGGGGTGCGGTAGATGTTGACACCGGGCCCCAGGAGAATATCTTTTTTCCGGTAACGGGCTTCTTCGCCAATGCTCTTCCCATAAAGGTAAGACATTTCGGGATTCCATGTTGCAGAAAGGCAAGTCAATGCAGGATAGGCTATACAGGAATCGTTTGTCCATCCTGCCTGATCCCACTCATCCCATAATTCTTCGGGACGGATGCCGTGAGGACCATCGGTTGCCCATACTTCGGGAATCCCCAGACGAGGGACTCCCGGTGAACTAAATTTAGACTGCGCATGAGTCATCTTCACCTTCTCTTCAAGTGTCATACGGCTCAGCGCATCTTTCACCCGTTCTTCGATAGGCTTGCTCGTGTCCAGATATACTGGTGTCTGCGCCATATTCATAGTCGGTAAAACGGCGGCTATAGACAAGCCAAGTAACGTTGCTTTAAATTTCATGTTCATAAATGATTTCTGTATTTTTACTTCTTCACAACAGAAAGAATTCCTTTATCTATCCCCTGAGTGAAATCTAACGTAAACACATAAGTAACTCCCTGTTCCAACGGAGAGGCCAATACAAGATTTTCCTCATCAACATTGAATAAGTTCCGGGTAGCCTGATCCATTTGCAGGTTCTTTTGATGAAATTGCTGATCCCAAGACTTTCCACCCAGATATTTAACACTGATATAATCGTATCGTATGCGTTCACCAATAACCGTACTGCCTTCAGCACCAGTCTTCCCAGTAAACTGATAAACTTTCGGACTGATTTCCGCCACACAATAAGCAGTCGAAAAGTCCCAGTTAAATTCGTCCTTAATAGACGGAGAGCCCATACCATAGCCCAACAACCATACGGCACCATGCCCGTCAGCATCCAGTCCGGCTTCACTATTGCCATTCATACGTACTACTGCAAAGTATTTGCGTGTAGCATTTACCATCACCCTGTAGCTACCGGCAACCGGCAAGAACTTCAAGTGATTATCTCCGGTCTTCACCAGATAATCCGGATCAACATACCAATCATTTAGATCTTCGATGCCACCTATTTCGAGTGTCTGGTTCTGCGTCAAAGACATCTGCAATTGATACATATCGGAACTGCCTTCTTCCAGCTTCATTCCATTGATTGTAATGTCCGGTCGCGGCAAGTCTACCTGTCCTACTTTCTCTACAGTCAGTACTGCTTTGGTATTACCTTTCGTTACATCTACCGTAAACTTATAAACACCGCCTCTCTCAAATTTCTGCCCTTCCTGCAACTTCAAGTTACCCGACTCTGTTATTTCAACAAGGTCGCTTGTAGTAGAGATGGCATCTCCCTTAAATTCACCATTATCCCACTTGTTTATGTGGAAGAATTTAAAGTCAATATCACTTGTTTTCATAGTCACACCGGCAGTAAACGTAAGCTGATACTTCTTTGCCGTAAGTTGCGGCATACACAAACCATTCTCCGGCGTCCATCCCACTTCGTACAAAGATACCGACGGCTTGCCAATTCCATTTCCGATAGCCCAGATAGCTCCTGTTCCGTCATCCTGCAATTTAGCTGCTTCACCGTCTTTTAAAGCTATGACAGAGAAGTACTGTCTCTTACCGTTTGCTGTAATCTGATAGCTTCCGTCAATCGGCAGGAACTTCAGTGTTCCATCCTCCTGCTTTTCAAAGAAGTCCGGATCAATCCACCATTCATCATAAGCAGGCACTCCTTCGAACGTCAGAATGTCATTCTGCTTTAACGACAGTTTAACAGCATATACATCGTTTTCTACCAATTCCATTTCTTTTCCATTCAGCAATAATTTGGCAAACGGACTTGCTTCATAGTTGAAAGTATTAAACTGAATCGTATAATTGCCCGGCTCTGTATTGGAGAACGGGATAGACGTAGTAGAGCCTACTGCAATCGTATTGTCTTCCCAGCCAAAAGTTAGCTCGTTGCCGTGCTCCCCTACTTTCGGAGTTTTGATATACACTTTCATCTTCTGCGAAAAGTCTCCCGATACGCTATAATGATACATCGATTGCCTGTCCATCCGGTACTCCTGCCCTTCTTCATCTACCAGGGTCAGATAAGGAAAGTCCGGGCGTGCCAACGTAAGTTCCGTTTCCTGTTCCGTCGTAGTAAAGTGAATATTCTGAAGGATATACTTCAATGTCGCCTTTCCGTTAGGAATATTAGCATAATAAGGAATATAAATCTTTCCAGTATAGTCGCTTCCACTTGTCTTTGTTCGGATCACCGTTTCAGATACCTGTTCTTCTCCATAGAAAAGCTGCGCTTTCAAAGTAGAAAGAGGAACGTCTACATCCGAAGCCTTGATCGTAAACGGAAGGCTGTCGCCGAAAAGGGCATCCGCATTCTCCGCCTTGATCTCCATACTCGGATTACCGGGAAGGAACTCGTCATCATTACAGGAATTCATGGATAAGATTCCCGCCAATGCCAATGTTATATAGATACTTTTTTTCATTGTCTTTATACTTTTAAGGTTCTTACTTTGACTTTGCCCAACGGTATGAAGTTACTGATTTACCGGGAACGTCATAAGCAAAATGACGTTGGCCGTCGCTGACAGTTATCTTCTTCGACTTCTCATTGTTGTTTATCAGAACAAAGGCATACGTTCCGTCCGTATTTTCGAAAGCAGAACAGGTAATACCGTTGTCCGTATAACCGGTAGTGGCGATACGCACAGCTCCCGGCTTCACAACACTTGAAAGATGAGCAATGATATAGTAGTGAGAGTTACGTATGATTGTCTTATAATCACTGTTATTGATATCTACCGCACCATAGCAAGTCTGACAACCACCTTCACGATTCGGACCACGGTCGTTATCGAGCATCAGATTCCAGACAATTACGCCCTTACACCAATTATTGATTGTTCCCAATGCTACCTCTTCCATATCTTCCATCAGACGCTTCGACAAGTCACGTCCGCTGTTCCATGTGCCGATAGAAGTTTCTGTAAACAGAAGTTCTTTCTCAGGATATGCCTGATGTATATTCAGCAATTCTTCACGGTTGCCGCCATAGTTATGGTAAGCAGCACCTGCCAGATACTGAGAAGCAGCGGCATCTTCGTAAATCTTGCCCGGATAGTTCTTCTGCGATTCGATATTGTCATAATTGTAGTTATGGTCGAAAGCATAAATCTTGGTAGACAGTCCGGCAGCTTTCATCTGAGGACCGAGCGCTGTTTTCACGAAGTCTCTTTGTTCTTCCCATTCCATATAGAGCGAAGCGGAGTTGCCACGGTTCAAAGGTTCATTTTGCGGAGTTACTGCATAAATGTCAATGCCTTCGGCTTTAAATGCCTGTATCCATTTCACAAAATAAGTAGCATAATCCTGATAATAATCCGGGTTCAATTGTCCGTTCGTCCACGAATCTAATGGTGTACGGTCTGTCAGGCTTATCACTTTCATCCATTTCGGACAGGTCCAAGGAGCGGCAATTACCTTGATAGAAGGGTTAATGGCCAGAATCTCTTTCAGGATCGGAAGGATATAGTCCTTTTCTTCGCTCTGCAAAGCAAAGTTTTCGATCCCTTTCGTATCACAGCAGGTATATTCGCTTAACGAGAAGTCCGAACAACCAATGGAAATACGGATGTAACTGAATCCGAAACCATCTTTATCGGAGAATGTTTCCGTCAGGAAAGCATGACGGTCAGCCGGTTTCATCAGTAACAGGTTGTAACAGGTAGAACCTGTGATAGCTGCTCCGAAACCATCCATCGTCTGGTACTGTTCCGCAGGATTCAAAGTTATTGTGGTTGGAGCCAGATTGTCTTTCGGGCTGAAGTTAACCGCATCACGGGTCAAATCACGGGTCAGACTGCTGGTTGTCGTATAAATGGCTACATCTCCGGTGGGGACAGGTACTACCGGTTTTTCCGCATCATCACTATTGCTACAAGCCGCTAATATGGTGAAGCATCCTAAAAAGGTCAGTGCTATATTTCTCATGTTTATCATAATCGTTAGTTTCTTTTTCTATTTAAATACATTATAAGTGATGTTATCTCCGGCTCTATCAATATCCGGGGTTCTGTTCAATCTTGTCATTGGCATCGATTACCGATTGTGGGATAGGCAGGCGATAAGAGTTCTTATCAAAGGCGTAAACCTGTGACTTGCGACCTGAATCTTTCGCATATACGGCGTTCATCACCTCTTCTACCTTATCCAGACGAACCAGATCAAACCAGCGTTGTCCTTCGAATGCCAGTTCCAGCCGACGTTCGTTGAGCAATGCGGTAATCATCGCATCCCGGTCTTTACGTACGGATGAAGACAATTCGCCCAATCCGGCACGTTCACGCACTTCGTCGATGATCTTAGCTGCCGCTTCCAGATCCGGCGTATCCTGCATGATCAATGCTTCTGCCTTCAATAACAGCACATCAGCATAGCGGTATTTAATAATGCTGCTATTAGCCGAACGGCATTTGTACATGAAAGGATAATTGTCCGACGGATAATAGTTGCTCCAATTACAATCATAGTAAACTACGGATTCCTGAAAGCGAATCTGATCTCCTTCTTTCTTGAAAGCATTGATCAAATCACGTGACGGAGTTACCCATTTTGCCCAAGTGAAGTTATTATTCCAGTTTACAAGGTCACGTCCGAACATCCATGTACACCAGTTACCCGAACCGGGAGTAAACTGAGCTTCCAGTATAGATTCTTTAGTATTACGGGCTTTTGCATCCGTTCCGGCAGCATTCATGCCGAACAAATCGCTAAAGTCCTTCACAAGCTCAAAACCATCAGCCTTCACCTCGTCACAGTAACGGATTACTTTTGAATAGTCACGCAACGGTTTCTCTGCATAGATCTTTGCAAGAAGAGTACGGGCTACGGATTTTGTAAACAGAGTTTTGTTGCCTGCCGTATTATCCGGCGCATGCTGGATGGCAGCCAGCAAATCTTTCTCTATCTGCTGATAAGCTTCCAGTTCTGTGTTTTGTGCCGGGAAATATTGTTCATACACATCTTCGATATTTTCTGAAGTAATATCATCAGCTACTGTTGTAATAACCGGGAAATCCCCCCACAGACGTACCATATCAAACATGACCATGGCACGGAATATCATTGCTTCCGCCTTATACTGCGCACGTTCGGCAGTAGTCAAAGAGTTATCGGTCACCAAGTCAATATTACATATCAATTTATTGGCACGGGCAACGTCTTCCAGATAACGGTTCCAGTCACGTTCGAGCACAGAGTTGGAACCTTCGATGGAATTGTTCTCAAACGGAAGTACCTCAGCTCCCGTAGTTCCTGCATACGCATTATCCGCATGCGAATCTGATATGAGCAACAAGTCCACATACCAGTGTTCCTGACGGTCGCGCATCTGATTGTAGATAGTCGTCAGGTGACTTTCTACAGCCGCTTTATCTTTAAATACCACCTTTGTACCGGTATCCGTCACACCTTCGGTCACATCCGAATAAGTATCGATCGGATCGTAATTCAGTGAGCAGGAAGAAAGTCCGAACAGCAAACCGGAAGTGAGTCCATAAAATATATATCTTAGTTTCATAGTCTTTCCTTTCATTAGAATTCAACATTAATACCAAACACGTATGATCTAGAATGCGGGTATGTACCCCAGTCGATGCCTTGCACCGTACCGCTGTTGCCCCATTGGTTTACTTCCGGATCCATGCCGGAGTAGCTTGTCCATGTCAGCAGATTGGTAGCGGTAAAGTAAGGTTGCAGACGGGTGATTCCCCATTTCTGCAGTAATTTGCCCTTAAAGTTGTACGACAAGGAAACGTCTTTCAATCTCAGGTAACTGCCATCTTCAATAAAGTAAGTAGAGTTCAGCAACTTGAAATTAGCTTTCGGCACATTGGTTATCTGTCCGGGTATCTTCCAGCGGTTCAGTACTTTGGTAGACTGATTCTTTCCATCGTACATCCCTTCTGTTTCTATACGGGAAGCATTGAAGATATCATTTCCGTAAGAGCCTTGGATAAACACACTCAAATTAAATCCTTTCCATGAGAAAGTGTTGGTCAGACCATAAGTAAAGTCCGGATTCGGGTCGCCGATATAAGTACGGTCGGAAGTCGAGATTTTACCATCACCACTCAGGTCACGATACATTAATTCACCTGTCTCAGGATCTACACCGTCACTGATATATCCGTAAAAGCCTCCTAAAGCACGTCCCGGCTCATTACGCACTACATAATCGTTGACTACATCCGCAGTTTTGGCATCATAGTACACTTTCTGCAATTCAAGTTTCGTCAATTTGTTCCGGTTGAAGGAAATATTGAAGTCCGTATCCCAGGTAAATGCTCCCCCCCGGAAGTTCTTCGAACTAATGGTAAGCTCAAAACCTTTATTAGTCATTTCACCTTCATTACGGGCGATAGAAGTAGCTGCGGCAGCACCGGCAGGCAGTGATACGTTCATCAGCATGTTCTTGGTCTTCTTGTAATAGTAGTCCATGTTAAAAGTCAAACGTCCATTCAATACTGTCAGGTCCAGACCAATATTGGTCTGAGTAGTCGTTTCCCAAGTAAGGTCAGACGTACGCAAATTGGCCTGGCTGATAGTCGGTACCGCATTCGCATAATCTGTTGTATCACCTTCAGCCGCTACCTTAAACCATTCAATACGACCGATATTATAACGTTGCAAATAAGCATAGTCACCAATACCAGACTGATTACCTGTCTGTCCCCAGCCTCCACGTATTTTAAAATCATCAATCCACGTCAGATCAGCCATAAACTTCTCGGAAGATACACGCCAGGCAGCTGAGAACGATGGGAATACCCCCCAACGATGATCAGGATGCAACTTAGAAGAACCGTCGGCACGCAGGTTAGCCGTCAACAGGTACTTACTATCAAAATTGTAAGCTACACGTCCGAAAAATGACATAATTCCCCATTGAGAAGCACCTGTACCGGTATTATCCCAGGCAATCTTGTTCGCGGCATTCAAGGTCTGTATCAGATCATTGCGGTAGTGTGAACCGTTTATCCAGCTGTTAGAGTAGTCTGAATCCGTCCACGATGACCCTGCCATTACCTCCAGACCATGTCTCTTGAAGTTCTTATTGTAAGTAAATACATTGTCGAATGTCAATACCGTATTCATATTCCGGTTGTCGGAGGCTTCACCATACTGGTTACGTCCCCAGGCAGTAGAAATCGGATCAAGAAAAGTAGTATTTACAGCATTGCGACGGTCAAGTGTTAGAGTTGATTTAAACTTCAACTCCGGCAGCAAGGTAAGCAACACGTTGCCCGATGCCAGCAAACGGTTTTCCTTATCTTTATTATTCTTTGCACGTGCCATGTTCTCCAACGGGTTGGTGATATTTCCAACTCCATAGAAGTTATTGTAATACTGGTTCGGATTTAAAGCATCCCAGATCGGAGCATATGTCGGCGTATTGATAACAGCCAATACAACGCCACCGCGATTCGCTCCTGTTCCCATCGCTCCCCCTCCGTTACTGGTATAGTCCGAGTAGGAGATATTAGCACTTACTGTCAACCAACTACGAATCTGATTTTCAAGATTCACCCGGAAATTATAACGCTTGTAATAAGAGATATCCAGTATTCCCTTTTCATCGAGATATCCGGCAGAAAGATAGTATTTCATCTTTTCATTACCGTTAGATACTGCTACCTGATAATTTTGCATCTTTCCGGTCTTATATGTTTCGTCAAACCAATCAGTACGGTCGGGCAGTCCATCAGGCAAGGATACCAGTCCGATTTCATCCTGTAACTCTTTATACTGCGCAGCATTCAGAGATTCTACCTTATCCGCCACCTTGTTCAAGCCAAACTGTGCTGTCAGAGATACTTTTGCCTTTCCGGTCGCTCCGGCCTTTGTTGTAATCAGAATTACACCATTGGCAGCACGCGAACCATAAATAGAAGCCGAAGAGGCATCTTTCAGAATCTGCATGCTTTCAATATCATTCGGAGATAAAAACTTAATGTTATCCACAGGAACACCATCCACTACATATAGCGGATCGTTACTTCCGTTCATAGAAGTAGTACCACGCACACGGATAGACATCTCTCCTCCCGGCGTACCGCTAGGCTGAATTACGGAGATACCGGCTGCCTTACCCTGAATAGCCTGTCCGGCAGAAACGATGGGACGTACATCAAGATCTTTAGTAGACACAGTGGAAATGGCTGTCGTAACATCTTTACGTTTTACCGAACCATAGCCGATCACAACTACTTCTTCAAGTACTTCATTGTCTTCCTGAAGTGTAACTTTCATCTGTCGGGATGCTTTCTGTTCCTGCGATTTATATCCTACATAAGAGAATATTAAAGTAGCATTGGACTGGACCGTCAATGTAAAGTTACCGTCTAAATCAGTTATCGCTCCGTTAGTTGTCCCCTTTTCCTGTACACTTACACCGATAAGCGGTTCTTTCTGTGCATCCAGCACCTGACCGGATGCAGTAAATTGTTGTGCGGATGCACTCAGAGAAAAAAATACTGCTAAGATAGCAAAGAGAATCTTGCGACTCCTCGAAAGGATTTTTCGCCTGTTCTTTTTCATGCGTATTAATTTTAAAATTTATAATTAAGGTATGTGCTTGACAGGACTTTCGCCACTATTTCAGAAGCACAGGTCAAAAGTATAAAGAAACTGAAGTGATTTGACAATGAGGGTATAATAAGTGGATTATACAAATAGACAAACCACTAATAAACAGCAAGTTAATATCAACCAAAGAGGCCTAAAAAGTGGATAGGTTACAACATCGATCAACGTATTTTCCGAACTAAATCTTCGAAATCTTCTCTGGAACCACGAGCTTTGTTTTTTACTTTCGCCCGATAATTATAAATTGTATTCACCGAATAACGGAGAAACTCTGCTATTTGTGAACTATCTTCAATACCAAGACGTATTAATGCAAAAATTCTCAGTTCGGTATTCAATAATTCATCTTTCTTCAGAATGATTTGTTCATTGTCTTGCAACAATGCATTGAACTTCTTCACAAAATCGGGAAATAAATGCAGGAAAGCAGTATCAAAGTTGGCATATAGTTCTTCCAATTCCTCATCAAGGGCATCCTGTGAGCGGGTGATTTTAAGTAATTCTGCTATCTGACCAGCAGATACTTTCTTATTTACCATACGACGATATGCATCGAGCCGATTGATATAAGTAGAGCAGAGTTTAATAAAACGGGCAATATATTCTTCCTTAATCTGGTTAGATTCAGACAGTTCTGCATTGGTAGATGTCAAACAGGCATTCATTTGCTGTAATTCTTCATTCAATTGATTCAATTGATGATTGGCTGTCTGCAGATGATTCCTTGCAACAGCCAATTTCTTCATCTGCCGGTATATATAGCCCAACGCACCAATCAGCAGCACCAGCAATGCCGTAATCAGCACTAAATACTGCTGAAGGCGGTCGTTCTGTTTCTCAATCATCGCCTGATAAGTTTTATCAATCAAAGAAAGCACATCGGCACTCTGCCAACTTCGAAGACGAGCATTATAGAATTTGGTAGCATTCCACGAGAAACGCATATATTGGTAAGCTCTCTCCATATCGCCATTCTCATAGAGCAACTGAGCCAACATCCACAAAGAAGCATGATCTTTAATAGCAGAACGAATATCAGAGATAGCAGAAAGGCAAAGATTCTGTTTCTCTCTTATTTTATCTCCAAGATATTTATAAATAAGTGAGCGATGGTAAGTTACAAGTGCATATTGAGGCGTATCGGGCTCTGCTGCCATCAGACGACGGTCGTTTATCTCCAAGGCCTCATCATACTTGTGCCGGTCACGAAACAACGTTTCGCGCATGACCATAAATTCTTCCGATTGAGGAGATAATATCGCATATAATGAATCTTTATATGCTGACGATATTTCCCGATAATAAGCAGATAACGTCTGATCTTGTGTATAAAATCCCATCTCACCATACACATGATCGAAACATGTATAATAATCAAGTATCAGATGTGAAGTTACCTTCTGTCGGTCTACTGACTTCAGGACATCAATTGATTCGGTATACATACCCGTAGAAGAAAGCAAAAGAGAAAGTTGCAGCTTACTTTCTATTTCCCGGTCAGTATCTCCCAGATTACCCGCGATACGAACATTCTCATTTAAATAGTAAATAGCGGAATCGCAAATAAAGGCTTTATATTCCTTATAGATCTGATTATTCAGATTATAGCGTTCTATGGAATTAGGAGCCACGTCTCCGGCAAGCTCTTTCAGATGCCGTATCCGCGATTCGCGCTGTACCACATAAGTGTCATGTGCCAAGATTGTCTGATCAAGGACATGCAATAGTGAATCAAGAGTTTCATCAGCCCATGAGAAAATCGGAAAAGAAGCAAACAGCAACAACAGCAAACATTTATTTTTCATTAGAGTATTAAAGTTTTGTAGGAAATATGACATTCTTCACTCAAGGTATCACTTATAAATCAGCGTCGACAAATATTCCTCCGCAAACATCTCATTGGCAACCTCCAGCAGTTGTTCTGCCGTCAACGCCTCAATACGATGGAACACTGATTCTGACGATTCATACTTATGATAGTGCAGATATGTTTTCGCCATACCTAGCGCATTATTCTCGAAATTATCAGATGCCACGCCGATCTGGCCTATCAGTTGCTTCTTCGCTGCCGCCAGCTGAGAAGATGTCATCTTCACATCCCGCATTCGCTTCAGTTCTTTATAGGTCAGTTTCAGACAGGTATCCATATCTTCGATATCCGTACCGAAATAGATACAGAAAGCTCCTGTATCGGTATAAGAAGTCAGATTGGACTCTACATTATATACCAATCCCCTCCGCTCGCGAAGCGATACATTCAGCTTACTGTTCATGCCCGGACCGCCAAGCACATTATTCAGCAGATAAAGTGCCGTACGCTTATCATCATACGCATTGTATCCCCGGCTACCAATCATTACATGCGCCTGATGAGTATCTTTAGGCACTACCAACCGTTCGGGCACATAAAGAGGAGGAGGCATACGCTGATTATCCACCGTCACTGCCGGGATATCGGACAAATGCTTTTCCGCCAGACGGATAATCTTCTTGAAATCATATTGTCCCTGAACAAAGAATACCATATTCCCCGGTTGATAAAAGCGACGGGTAAACGAGAGAACATCCTCCGTACGGAAACTCCGCAGCAGTTCCGGCTTACCGAGAATGTTCCTTCCCAACGGATGGTTACGGAAAATCATATCTTCAAAATCATCGAAGATCAACTCCGAAGGATTATCCTCATAAGACTGGATTTCGTCAATGATCACTTCCGTCTCCTTTTCTATTTCATGCTGCGGGAAAGTAGAATGGAATACAATATCTCCGAGCAATTCGAGGGCACGTTCCAGATGCCCGGTCAGGAAGGCGGCATAGACAACCGTCTCCTCTTTATTCGTATAGGCATTCAGATCGCCGCCCACATTCTCCATGCGGTTAAGGATATGCCACGCTTTTCGCTTCTCCGTCCCTTTAAAAATAAGATGTCCACGAAATGAGCCATCCCCTGCTCATCCTCAGCCTCATCGCGCGTTCCGGCATCGATGGCAAAACCACAATAAGCTACTTTCGAGAGAGTCGGTTCATGAATTATGCGCAGGCCATTCGGCAATGTATATTCGTTGTAATGCATTGTTTTCTACTTCCTTATTGAATTAATGCCGCAAAAATACAATAAAACTTATTGTCGTTTATAGAAAATTGCAGATATTTGTAGACTATATTAGCAACAACGTGTATGAAAAAGATAGGAATATTCTGTTCTGCCTCGGAAAACATTGACAAAATGTACTTTGACAGTGCCCGTCAAATCGGAGAATGGATGGGAAAAGCAGGCAAAACGTTGATTTATGGAGGAGCCAATCTCGGACTGATGGAATGCGTAGCCCGCGCCGTGAAAGAGAATGGAGGTACGGTCATCGGAGTAGTTCCTGCCAAACTGGAAGAAAAAGGTAGTGTGAGCACATTACTGGACGAGGTGATTCATACCCGTAACCTGAGCGACCGGAAAGATGTGATAACAGAGAAGTCAGAGATATTGGTCGCATTGCCTGGTGGTGTAGGTACACTCGACGAGATTTTCCACGTCATAGCCGCCGCCTCTATCGGATATCATCAGAAAAAGGTGATCTTCTATAACGAATACGGTTTTTATAATGAACTTCTGGCTGCACTTAAGACGTTAGAGGATAAGGGCTTCGCCCGACAATCTTTCTCTACCTATTATGAAACAGCAAACAATCTGGATGAATTAAAAGAAAAAATAAACTGATTATATGATAGACTCCATCAAACAACTCTTGCAACAAGAGGCACAAGCAGTGCTCAATATCCCTGTAACAGACGCTTACGAGAAAGCAGTACAACTGATTGTAGAACAGATACATCAGAAAAAAGGGAAATTAGTAACTTCCGGCATGGGAAAAGCCGGACAGATTGCCATGAACATCGCCACAACCTTCTGCTCCACCGGCATTCCATCGGTCTTCCTGCACCCCAGTGAAGCGCAGCACGGCGACCTCGGCATCTTACAAAAAAACGATTTGCTCCTGCTTATCTCCAACTCCGGCAAAACACGCGAAATCGTGGAACTGACCCGACTGGCACATAATCTGGACCCGGAACTGAAGTTTATCGTTATCACCGGAAATCCCGACAGCCCGCTGGCCAACGAATCAAACGTCTGTCTGAGCACCGGTAAACCTGCCGAAGTTTGTACGTTAGGCATGACTCCTACTACATCGACTACCGCCATGACCGTCATCGGTGACATACTGGTAGTACAGACAATGAAGAAGACAGGATTCACCATCGAAGAATACTCAAAACGCCACCACGGTGGTTATTTGGGCGAAAAATCAAGATCGCTATGCGAAAAGTAATCGGTATCGGAGAAACAATCCTCGATATCATCTTTCGGGGAAACCAGCCTTCCGCAGCCGTACCGGGAGGCTCTGTATTCAACGGCATCGTATCCCTCGGACGAATGGGGATCAAGGTAGGTTTTATCAGTGAAACAGGTAATGACCGGGTAGGAAATATCATTCTGCAATTCATGCGTGAAAATAATATTCCGACGGATCACGTAAATGTCTTCCCAGATGGTAAATCACCTGTATCACTGGCATTCCTCAATGAACAGAGCGATGCTGAATATATCTTCTATAAGGATTATCCCAAGCAACGTCTGGATGTGCTTTATCCTAAGTTAGAGGAAGACGATATCGTCATGGTAGGCTCTTACTATGCGCTGAACCCGGTACTCAGGGAGAAGATTCTGGAACTGCTGGACCAGGCACGCGAGAAGAAAGCAATCATCTACTACGACCCGAACTTCCGCTCTTCACATAAGAACGAAGCAATGAAACTAGCTCCTACGATTATCGAGAATCTGGAATACGCCGATATTGTACGGGGATCGCTGGAAGATTTCTTCTATATGTATGGCTTGCAAGACGTGGACAAGATATATAAAGACAAGATTAAATTCTACTGCCCGCGGTTTATATGCACGGCCGGTGGGGACAAAGTATCACTTCGCACCAATCTGGTCAGCAAAGAATATCCGATAGAACCGCTGGAAGCAGTCAGCACCATCGGTGCCGGAGATAATTCACCCGCTTTCAGTCCTGTCACCTGCGCCAT